>MDTE01204974.1_pt1 | contig 34596 bp, 32 predicted proteins | sample 811231 | NCBI WGS metagenome assembly MDTE01 (sample SAMN05326651, study PRJNA326480) | marine metagenome | isolation source: seawater | place: Indian Ocean: Red Sea | collected 2010
CTATTGAGTTTTTTGCTAGCATTTTCTTTATCACTTATTTGGTCTAGAAAGGGATTAAATCACCTCGTTCTCCTTTATTTTGCAGCTTTTGTTTTGGCTTTTTTATTTACCTACATAGATTACTTTTTACGAGGAATGGGAATTACCAACATCTTAACACTTTCGGAACGAATACCTCTCTGGAGTAAATATTTTTTAGAATTTGGCAATAGTCCGATTATTGGCTTTGGATTTATTGCAGGTGTGAAGAAATTGGGTATGATTATTCCAAAGATACATTGGGTAGCCCCTCATGCACATAATGATTTTGTACAAGCCATTATGTCCGGAGGGTTAGTCATGGTCGCTATGACTATTGGTATTTATGTATCCTTATATCAGAAATGTTTCAATCCCAGATTATCTGATGATACGAGATTACTTATGAAGAATTGGTTTATCCAACTATTTGGATATGCCATGCTTACACCAATAATTAATTGGAAACTATTTGCTATTTCTGGCATATTTTGGATTTTATTTATAACACTGAAAAATGAGATTTACCATGAAGATCCTGTTCGTCCATAATTTTTATCAACTCGCCGGTGGTGAAGATCAGGTATTTTGGGCCGAACAGGCACTCATGAAGGAAAATGGACATGATGTTTATGCATATACAGTCAATAATGATACTATTCAGTCCTTATCATCAAAATTTAAAGCAGCCTTTAATCTGAATTACTCAAAATCAAGTAAAAAATTATTCGCAACCCATTTAGCAAAGGTTAATCCTGATATTGTCCATTGCCATAATTTTTTTCCTCTATTAACTCCTTCTATTTTTGACGCCTGTAAAGAGAAAAATATCCCTTCTGTTTTAACACTCCATAATTATCGCTTAATTTGTCCCAGCGCCTGTCTAATGCATAATGATAAACCGTGGGAAATTTCAATAAAATATAGTCCTTATTGCACGATACCTTTTAAGGTATATAAAAATTCATTTCTAGGAACAGCTTCTTTAGCTAGAATGATTAGCTATCATAAAAAAAGGAAAACATGGTCAAAAAATATCGAACGTATTATCACTTTAACACAATTTTCAAAAAGAAAATTTATTGAAGCAGGATTTTCAGAAGTCAATATGGTAGTAAAACCAAATTTCATTCAGGATCCAGATCAGGGGGATTTAAAAAGAAAGCCATATGCATTATTCATTGGGCGATTATCAAGGGAAAAAGGTATAAATTTTCTTTTAGATTCTTGGAAAAACATAGACTATTCCTTAAAAATTATTGGAGATGGGCCAGAAAAACATAAAATGTCTTCTAATTTAAAAAATATTGAATACTTGGGTTCTTTACCAAATGACCAAGTAAAAAAGATCTTGGGAGAAGCCCAAATGCTTATTTTTCCTTCTCAATGGTACGAGGGATTTCCTATGGTACTTGTTGAGGCCTTGGCCTGTGGTACGCCCGTTATTGTTAGTAATATCGGCTCAATGCAAGAAATTATTGAACATGGTAAAAATGGACTTCATTATGAATTGGGGGATCAGGAAGACTTTTGTAATAAAGTGAATCAATTAATCCAAAATAAAAAATATTGTAGTACTTTAGGTGAGGCTGGAAGACAAAAGTATTTAAATAATTACACACCGGAACTAAATTACCATCATATGGTTTCAATTTACCAGGAAGCTATTTCAGTAAAAAACTAATCCCAGTGATAATTTTAAAACCACTTAGTAGTAATAGGAAAATCTATGTCAAAAATTGCACTTATATCTGGTATTACAGGGCAAGATGGATCATATCTAACAGAATTGCTTCTTGAAAAAGGATATATAGTTCATGGTATCATTCGTCGATCATCCTCCTTTAATACTTTCAGAATTGATCATTTATACAAAAATGAAAAAATTTTAAATAAAAAATTATTCCTTCATTATGGTGATTTGAATGATTCGAGTAACTTGAATCGTCTTGTTGAAAAAATTAAGCCAAACGAAATATATAATTTAGGAGCTCAGTCCCACGTCCAAGTGAGTTTTGAGGTACCCGAATACACAGCAGAGGTTGATGGTATTGGTGCACTAAGATTTCTTGATGCTATAAAAGAAACTGGCATTGAAACAAAATTTTATCAAGCTTCTACATCAGAACTATTTGGACTTGTTCAAGAAATCCCTCAATCTGAAAAAACGCCATTCTATCCAAGATCACCGTATGCTGCGGCAAAATTGTATGCATATTGGATTGTGAAAAATTATAGAGAAGCGTATGATTTGTTTGCATGTAATGGAATCTTGTTTAATCATGAATCCGAACGTCGAGGTAAAACATTTGTAACACGGAAAATTTCAATTGGTGTTTCTAACATTGTACTTGGAAGACAGAATAAACTTTTATTAGGAAATCTAGATGCAAAACGAGATTGGGGTTATGCACCGGAATTCGTAGAAGGAATGTGGTTGATGCTGCAAAGTGATAAGGCCGATGATTATGTAATGGCAACTGGGGAAACTCATTCTGTCCGTGAATTTGTAACAGAAAGTTTTAAAGTTTTAGGCGAAAATATATATTGGAAAGGCAATGCCGAAAAAGAAGTAGGCATTTTGGAATCTACCGGTAAAAAAGTTGTGGGAATCAACCCAAGATATTTTCGTCCTACTGAGGTAGAACTTTTAATAGGTGATCCATCGAAAGCGAAACAGGAATTAGGATGGAGAACAAAAACTACTTTTAAAGAGCTTGTAAAAATCATGGTAGATGCAGATTATACTAAAAGAAAAAATAGAATGACAACAATTGAAATTTGATGGATATGAATAAGCAATCAAAGATTTTTGTAGCTGGACACAAGGGCATGGTTGGCTCTGCCTTGGTAAAAACATTGGAGAAAAATAAATATCATCATTTGATCACAAAAACTAGTAAGGAATTAGATTTAACTATACAAAAAGATGTTTTTGAGTTTATAATTAGTGAAAAACCTGATATTGTTTTTATAGCTGCTGCCAAGGTTGGAGGAATACAAGCCAATAATACTTATCGTGCAGAGTTTATTTACAATAATTTGATGATCCAATCTAATCTAATTCATGCCAGTCATTTAGCAGGTGTAAAAAAATTATTATTTTTAGGGAGCTCTTGTATTTATCCAAAATTTGCGCCGCAACCCCTTAAGGAAGATGTCCTATTGACTGGAAAATTAGAGTATACCAACGAACCATATGCTATTGCAAAAATTGCCGGTATAAAAATGTGTGAAAATTATTATCGCCAATACGGTGACAATTTTATTTCTGTAATGCCAACAAATCTCTATGGCCCTAATGATAATTATAATTTAGAAAACTCCCATGTTCTTCCCGCCCTTATTCGAAAAATTTATGAAGCTAAAACTACTGGTGCAGCCTATGTTGATATTTGGGGTACTGGATCACCACTAAGAGAGTTCCTTTATGTTGATGATCTGGCACAAGCTTGTCTATTTGTAATGGAAATGGTGGAAGCGCCACACTTATACGATTCCTTGGGCTTAACTCACTTGAATATTGGAAGCGGAGAAGAAATAACTATCCGTAAATTGGCTAAACTCATCAAAAAGCTTTCAGGATATAAGGGTAAACTACTTTTTGATAAATCTAAACCCGATGGAACACCTCGTAAAATTATGGATGAAAGTAACCTAAAAAAACTAGGTTGGACCTATTCTACTAGTTTGGAGGAAGGAATTCGACAAACTATTTTAGATTATGAATCAAATCCTTTGGACTCTTGATAATTATATCAAAATGAAAACAAAAATTTTATCTACCCATTTGGATTCAACTACATATGAACAGACATTCAATCAAATGATGAATTATTTAGTACATTCCAAATCACCTGCTTATGTGACATTGAATAATGCCCATACAGTTGTTGAAGGTGTATTCCACCCTAAATTCAGTACAATCATAAATAAAGGATTTATGGCATTACCAGATGGTCGACCTCTCTCTATGGTTGCACGGTGGAAAGGAGATTATAATATGAAACGTGTTTTTGGGCCTACTCTTTTGGAAAAAATTTTAGAATGGGGACAAGAAAAAAAAATAAAGCATTATTTTTTTGGTAGTACTAAAGATATTTTAAACCTAATGGCTAGTACGATTCAAAGCAAGTTCCCGGAAGCAATTGTTTGTGGTATGCTTTCACCACCCTTTAAACCACTCACAACCGAGGAAAATTTGAAATTTATCAGTCAAATAAATGAAGCAAATCCTGATATTATTTGGGTGGGCTTAGGTGCACCAAAACAAGAAAATTGGATGTCTGAAAACTACACACAATTCAATCGAGGTATTCTCATTGGAGTTGGGGCTGGTTTTGATTACTTAGCAGGAAAAACAAAGCATGCGCCTAGATGGATGAAAAAATATGCTCTCGAATGGTTTTATCGTCTATTGCAAGAGCCAAGACGTTTATGGAAAAGATATGTTTTTACAAATCCCCTTTTCATCTTATTAAATATTTTGGAATTTTTAAAACTAAAGTCTTATAAATACTAAAATTATTCATGAAGCAAAAAATATTAATAACTGGTGGTGCAGGTTTTATCGGCTCTCATCTTTGTGAAAAATTATTAAAAAATGGAAAAGAAGTTTTATGCGTCGATAACTTGTATACAGGCCAAAGAGACAATATTGCAAGCATACTTAATAATGCATCGTTTGAATTTATGCGTCATGATATAACCTTCCCACTTTTTGTTGAAGTTGATCAAATTTACAATATGGCATGTCCTGCATCTCCTATTCACTATCAGTATGATCCTGTGCAGACAACAAAAACTAGTGTTCATGGCGCTATAAACATGTTGGGACTTGCAAAACGTGTTAAAGCCCGAATTTTTCAAGCTTCTACCAGTGAAGTTTATGGCGATCCAAACCAACATCCCCAAAAAGAAACCTATTGGGGGAATGTTAACCCCATTGGTCCAAGAAGCTGCTATGATGAGGGAAAGAGATGTGCAGAAACCTTATTTTTCGATTATTATCGGCAGCATAATTTGGATATAAAAGTTGCAAGAATCTTTAATACCTATGGTCCTAAAATGCGACAAGATGATGGACGAGTTATTTCAAACTTTATTGTTCAAGCATTGAAGGGCTCTAAAATCACTGTTTACGGGCAAGGAGATCAAACCCGATCCTTTTGTTATGTTGATGATTTGGTTCGAGCAATTATCACTCTTATGAAAACAAAAAAAGGATTTACAGGACCGTTGAATCTTGGTAACCCCGATGAATATTCAATCTTAGAGATTGCAGAAAAGATCATAGGATTAACTAACTCCACATCCCAAATTATTTTTAAACCTTTACCAGAAGATGATCCAAAACAAAGACAACCAGATATTTCATTGGCAAAGTCAACTCTTGATTGGGAACCGAAAACCCAATTAAAAGATGGATTAGAAAAAACAATCTCATATTTTGACCAATTATTATCAAAAAAAGTCAATTCTTGAAGTAATATTCCAAGTACTATAAATTTGGAATTCACAGTCTTCATATATTATTTATGAGTAAAGCTATCAAATCAAAGACCGTTAATTGGATTCTTACTATCCTAGCAGATAGTCTTTCATTTTGGAGTGTTTTCACTTTTTGTATTATGCTTTATAATACAGGCCTCATTGGCTTTGCTCGTAGTGTATTTGATGTATCCACTATTGAAGTATTTTTAGCTTATCTTCTCTTCCTTTACGTTTTGTATAATAATGGTGCCTACCATAAAAAACGTGATTTTGCTGGAATTAGGCGTCTTAAGGGCGTTATTAAGGGCGTACTCCAAACTGTTGTTATATACATTCTCTTAGCCTATATAATTAAATATCAAATCCCAAGAATTATTTCCGTCACATTTATTATTACCATACCAATAGTAGTCATTTTTTCTAGGATTTTTGTCCAGTTGATAGAAGCAAAATTATTTCATCATTTAAATCAGGAAAATGTATTGGTTTATGGTGCAGGTAAAGTTGGAAAAGCCTTTGTTGCAGCTGTAGATAAGTTGAGCTCAGCACCATTAAAAATTATAGGTTTTGTAGATGATAGAGTACCTGTTGGAGATTCGGTTGGCAACCCTAAACCAGTATTAGGAGGTTTAAAGGATGTGGAGTCAATTATTCAGAAACATAATATCGATCATATTATTGTTGCAATCAAAGAACCTAAAAGAAAAATAAATATATCTCTTAAAGATATAACAGACCGTCATCATATTGCCATGAGTTTTCATCCAACCCAGAAATTATTCGATAAAAACCCATATAAATTAAAAGATATTGCTGGACTTCCTCTTCTATCAACTACTAGACTAACTTTAGACTCTAAACCATTTTATGATCTATTTAAACGTGTTTTTGATTTTTTTATAGCACTGATTGGTATAGTTTTAATTTCACCGCTTTGGATATTGATTAGTATTTTTATTAAAATTAATGACTGGGGTCCTATATTTTTCAAACAAACCAGAATCGGTTTGAATGGAATACCATTTCAAATCTATAAATTTAGAACTATGAGAACGGACTCTAAGAAATATGCTCCTTGCCCTAGAGATAGGAACGATCCGCGTGTGACATCTATTGGTAGATGGTTACGAAAATTGAGTCTTGATGAAATCCCTCAGTTAATAAATGTTATCAAAGGGGAAATGAGTTTAGTAGGCCCCAGACCAGAAATGCCTTTTATCGTAGATAGCTATGAAACATATGAGAAAAAGCGCCTTGCTGTAATTCCTGGTATTACGGGTTTATGGCAAGTCAGTCCTGCAAGAAATGCAGAAATTCATGATAATCCAGAATATGATTTACTTTATATAGAGCATCGTGATTTTAGCCTAGATATACTTATATTGATCTTGACTATCGTATTTGTATTCAGATCATTTACTCATTAAATCAATGAAAAAACTTCTTTTTATTATAAACATATGTTTGTGTTTTGGTAATGAGACTTCGCTAATATTTTTCCCCCAAGTTTCATCAAATTATTTTTCTTCTGGATCGATAAACCATATGTCCCAATCTGGACTTTCAACTATTACAACTTTGGGCCTAGGCGCAAAAAAATCAGAAGGTAATTTATTAGTTTCTGGGCTGTTTCAATTTTCAACTGCTCAAAATCTAAATAAAAGATCTGTCTACTTCAATCCTGATTTAAATATTGAAATGCATCGGAAATATATAGATAGCGATATTTCGTGGTTTGAATCATCAGACCTAAAAATTGAATATTCAAAAGATTCATTTTCAATATTTTTTGGGAAATTCAATACAATTTGGGGTTCAGGAAAATCATCGCTTTTCCTTTCAAAAAATATACCGAGTTTTCCTCATATGGGATTCACATGGGATCTTACTTCTGAACTTACTTTAGATTATTTGGTCGGATCTTTAACAAGTAATATTATTGATTCAACTAAATCTGCATTATATAAAAATATCGGTTCAAGAAACAACTATTATACCCGTTCAATTGTGGCTCATAGATTAGTATGGAAGCCAATTGAATCAATATCATTTAAAGCAATGGAATCGGTCATTTTTGGAAATCGTGGAATTGATATTCATTATCTGTTACCATTCGTTCCATTTTGGTCTATGCAACATTACACTGGTGATTTAGATAACGTTCAAATGTGTGGTGAAATTAATTGGAATTTGAATGAAAACTGGAAAGTTTTTGGTTCATTGTTTATAGATGAATGGCGACCTGAATGGACTTTTAATAAAAATAATAGAAATTGGTTTGGATGGCAAATAGGAGGAATCGGAAATAGTATCTTTACAGCTAATGATAGATTAAGATTTGAATACACCTGGACAGATCATCGAATTTATAGACACAGATTCAGAATTAATGATTCTTATTCTTTTCAATATTCTTTAGGATTTTGGGCTGGTCCACATGCTGAAGAATCCTATCTATCCTATTTATTACCAATAAAAGGATATAATATTTATTCCTATATTTCTAAAGTAAAACGTGGTGAATTAACTGACCAAATGCTCGAAGGTCAATATCAAAATATTTATTATGACAGATTCTCAAATACCTTAGAATCAAGGTTTGTCGCTTCAATAGTCTGTACAAAAGGATTTCTAAATGATAAAATATTATTAAAAATTGGTGGAGAATGGATAGATTGGAAAAATGCGGGTTTTGATCCCTTACAATCAACCATATCTGGTAAAGATATTTCTAAATTTTCAATACTGATAAGCGTAAAAGCTATCACACCCATCTCATTTAATTAGAGCAATATTCTTTTCAAATAGTTACCATAATCATTTTTGTAACTGTTTGCTAATTTTTCTAGTTTATTACGATCAATAAACCCTTGACTAAAAGCTATCTCTTCTAAACATGCTACTTTTAACCCTTGCCGATCCTCAATTGCCTTTATAAAGTTTGAAGCATTATTCATAGCCTCTTGTGTTCCAGTATCTAGCCATGCATATCCTCGTCCCATCAATTCTACTCTTAATCGATTTTGACTTAAATAATTTTGATTTACTGAAGTAATTTCTAACTCGCCACGAGGAGAAGGTTTAACACTTTTTGATACATCAATAACATCATTTGGATAAAAGTATAAACCTACTACAGCAAAATTGGAAGCAGGTTTTTCTGGTTTTTCTTGGATGCTTGTTACAATGCCAGATTCATTAAATCCCACAACACCATAACGTTGTGGATCTCTAACCTCATATCCAAATACCACAGCATTATCATTTTCTTTTACAACTTGTACACATTTTGTCAGTAGCTCTACTAATCCATGACCAAAAAATATATTATCACCTAAAATTAAACTGACAGAATCTTGACCAATAAATTCTTCACCTAAAACCAATGCCTGTGCAAGCCCATCAGGGGATGGCTGTACTTTATAAGATAAGTTTAATCCAAATTGATTTCCATTACTGAATAACTGTTCGAAACGAGGTGTATCTTCCGGAGTTGAAATGATTAAAATATCCCTTATCCCTGCTAACATAAGTGTCGATAATGGATAATAAACCATAGGTTTATCATAAATTGGTAGTAATTGTTTTGAAACTACTCTTGTAGCTGGAAAAAGTCTAGTGCCACTACCTCCTGCTAAAATAATGCCTTTCATTCCTAAAGAACTCCTAGTCTTTGTTGTTGATATATTTTATTTTGTATTTCAGTCCACCAATTAGGATTATCTAAGTACCAATTAATTGTTTTCTTAATACCTGATTCAAACGATTCTTTTGGCGACCATCCTAATTTTGTTTGAATTTTAGTTGCATCAATTGCGTACCTAAAATCATGACCCGGACGATCTGTAACATATGTAATGAGATCTAAATAAGATTTTCCAAAAGGTGAAGGATGTATTTCATCTAGTTGAGTACATATTGTTTTTACCACATCAATATTTCTAATCTCATTATTCCCACTAATATTGTATGTTTCCCCTACAGCGCCCTTATTCAAAACAGTATAAATTGCTTCGCAATGGTCTCTGACAAAAAGCCAATCTCTTATGTTTTCACCCTTTCCGTAAATTGGTAGTGGCTTTTCATGCATACAATTAATAATAATCAAAGGAATTAATTTTTCGGGAAATTGATAAGGACCATAATTATTAGAACAATTCGTAATAAGAGTGGGCAGTCCAAAAGTTCTATTCCATGCGCGAACTAAATGATCCGATCCCGCTTTCGATGCAGAATATGGAGAACTTGGATCATACGGCGTAGTTTCTAGAAATTTTCCATCATTGCCTAAAGATCCGTAAACTTCGTCAGTGGAAACATGTAAAAATCTGAAATCCTTTTTTTTACCTTTATTGTAATAACTTCTTGCACATTCTAATAGATTCAGAGTGCCAACAATATTTGTTTGAATAAACTCTGCTGGCCCATCAATGGATCGATCTACATGGCTTTCTGCAGCAAAGTGAATCACAGCATCAAATTGGTATTCATCAAAGAGTGATTTAACTAAAACTTCATCACATATGTCACCTTTTTTGAATGTATAATACTCTTTATTTAAATCATCTAAATTATTTGGGTTTCCTGCGTATGTTAATTTATCAAGATTAATAAGCCGGAAAGTTTCATTCTGTTCCATAATGAAACGAATAAAATTAGAACCAATAAATCCAGACCCACCTGTAACGAGATAAGTTTTCATATCAAAACTCTGGTAAATAAGTTTGTTTGCTCAATATAGGAAGCATCTGATCTTTTTGAGATAAAATAGGATTGTCATTGTTCCAATCAATTCCTATATCCGGATCATTCCAAAGAATGCCATGTTGATCATCAGGATAGTAAATATCTGTACATTTGTAGGTAACAATTGCTTCATCCGATAGAACTAAATAGCCATGAGCAAATCCTTCAGGTACATAGAGCATTTTTTTATTCTCTGAAGTTAAAATTTTACTTTCAAAACGTCCAAAGTTCGGAGAACCTTTTCTGACATCAACTGCAACATCGAAAATGGCACCTGAAACAACTCGAATTAATTTACCTTGTGGATTTAACAACTGATAATGAAGCCCTCTCAAAACACCTTTTTTTGATTTAACTTCATTATCCTGTGGAAAATCGTAAGGTAAACCATATTCTTTGAATAAAGGTGTTTTATATGATTCAAAAAAATAGCCTCTTTCATCATCATAAATATCTGGTGAAATCAATTTTAGATCTAGAAGAGAAGTGCCCTCAATTTTCATGTACTATTTTTCGTCCTACATTATCAAAAGTAAACCCAAGTTTGGTTAATTTTTCAATGCTTAAAATATTTCTCGTATCTAGAACAATTGGATTAGACAAAAGAGTTTTTAACCGATCTAGATCCATACCACGAAACTCATTCCATTCGGTCATTATTGTAGCAGAGTCTGCATCCTTGCAAGCTTCTTCCCATGAATCAACATACTTTATATCAGGAATAATCTCTTTCATAGAATCATTCGCAATGGGATCGAAAGCACGGATACTACCTCCACCTTCTTGTATTTCACGAATCATTTGGATAGAGGAAGATTCACGAACATCATCTGTATTTGGTTTAAATGCCAGACCCAGGATTGCAACTGTTTTACCACTAAAATCATCGTTCATCATTTTTTTCAATTTTGAAACCATTCTTGATTTTTGAATTTCATTTGTTTCAATTGCAGCTTCAATAGTTTTTATGGGCAATTCTTTTTTATTGGCAAATGCTGCTAGCGCATTTATATCCTTTGGGAAACATGAACCACCAAACCCAGGACCAGGGTGCAAAAATTTTGCACTTATGCGCCCATCTTGACCCATAGCTTTTGCAACTTGATGAACATCTGCGCCGCTAGCTTCACACAAATTTGCTATCTCATTAATGTAACTAATTTTTAATGCAAGGAACGCATTTGATGCATATTTTATCATTTCTGCTGTGGCTATGTTGGTATGAAGCATGGGTTTTTCATTTACATAAAGTGGACGATAGACTTCCCGCATAATTTTAAAAGCTCTATCACTTGTAGCTCCGATAACAACACGATCCGGCCATAGAAAATCTTTGACGGCAGATCCTTCTCTTAAAAATTCAGGGTTTGAGACGTAATCAAATTCTCCTCCATCTGGGATATTTTCACTAATCAATTCCTTTATCCGCTGCCCGGTACCAATTGGTACAGTGCTTTTTGTACATATCACTTTATATCCATTAATGTTTTTACTAATTGTCCTTGCTACAGATTCAACTGCAGATATATCTGCATTACCGCTCTTTCCCTGTGGAGTACCCACAGCAATAAAAACTACATCAGCCTGATGAATAGCTGTATCAATATTTGTTGAAAAAGATAATCTACCAGCATTTACATTTCTTTTTACCAAATCATCTAATCCTGGCTCATAAATAGGTATTTCACCCTCTATTAAAGATTTTATTTTAGATTCAGAAATATCAGCACAAATAACTCTATGACCAAAATCTGATATACCTGCACCACTTACAAGTCCTACATAACCAGTTCCAATTACAGATATTTTTAGCAATCTATTTCCTTGAATATTATTTTTAAACTACGAGCCACTAATTCCTACCTAAATAATCACATCAAACCCATTTTTCTTCTTAGCAACCATTCCGAAGTTAAGATAACAATTAGGAATAAAATCATAAATCGATTAAAATTTAATTTAACTCTTGAATATGCATTTTCGATTTTAGTTTCATTATTTATTTGGGTAATTATTGAATTTCGATCATCCCAAGTTCTAAACGTTCCGTCACTTAAATCTGCTATTCTTTTCAATAGATTCTTATTCAAATATACATGATTGAGTTCTAATTGGCTTTCTTGAACCTGGATTGATCCTTTACTTACAGTTACTTGCTGGTTATCTTGAGTGAATTCAACATCATATTCTAGTTCTCCAGATTGGGATGCCCAAAATTGGCCATTATATAAACCTGTATTCTTATCATATTTTATAGGTTTTGAATTGATTTTGGAGCCATCACTATAGATATGAATAAACCCTTCAGCCAAAATTTTATTATCTTGGATGGGTTTTCCCGTGATAGTAACCTGTTCTCCCTGCTGATAAGAATTTTTATCTGATCTGAAATAAAAATCCTGACCATTACCGGTCCTCATTAACCATGAAAAAACCGGATCAATTAAAAGTTGTACTAATTCTGATATTTCTGTGTTTGTAGTTTTATAATAAATATTGTTTAAATCTGAAGAAGCCCAAACCATGAATCGTATTGGTGTTTTTTCGCCTAGGACCAATAAAGGGATATTAACTTCAGAAATTGAATAATATGCTAAAGTTGCTACATTAGCAGAATCTAATTCAAATGTAATTTTTAGAGGAGGAAATTTATTTATATTAAAATCACTTTGATTAATTGGATTAAAAGGAAAATAAGTATTCCATTGTGAACTGATATTCCAATCGTAAAACAAACCTATATCCATCAAAGGATCGTTGAAATTTAAATCCATCAGAGATAAAAATGATTTTGTGGTGGATTCATGAATATCATCACCTGGAAAAAAGGCTAAACTTGATTGATGTGAAATCAATTTTTTTGCAAAAATTTTCAGATAAGAATTCCATTCTTTTTCATTAGCATCAACTGGATTATTATCAAAAATGATCAGGTCATATTTTGTATCCCAGAACTGTTTTAATGATTTTGTATACCCAGAATTATTTAAAATAAAATGATCAATTTTATACTCAGGATGTTTTGCTAATATATTTTTCAAAATCCTAGTATTAAAATTAGGAGCCCCGGTAATAATTGCCACAGCATATTCATTCTTTAACACTTGAATTGGTACAACTTGTTTATTATTCTGAATATTTATTTCATCTGAAAGAGTACTAACCTGTACTCTGTAATTGACTGATCCTGATTGGTGAGGGTTAATTCTAAATCGCACTTTTTCCAAACTACCACCACCTAAAACAGTAACTACTTTTGACCCCACCAACTTATTGTCAGAATAGATAGTGAGATTAACACGCTGGTTTATTTTCCCGTGACTACTTATCGTAACATCTAAATCCGTATCTTCTCCTTTTATTATGTACGGAGAAGTATCAATCGAATTGATAGCTACATCTACCATAGGAGTTTTATTACCTACACCAATTATATGAATTGGTGAAGATATCTTTAAATCGTGAGTCGAAATATCTTGACCTAAATTAATTTGTCCATCTGTAACAATTATAGAGCCTGCAAGCGCATTATTTTCATTTAAACGAATATGATCTAGTACTTCACCAAGATTAGTAGAACCTTCTTGAATGTTTTTATTTCCAAATATCCAATTTGTATCTAAAACAGTTCCAAACCCAAATATTTTCAACGGTATATTTTTATCTTCTATCCTTTCAATTATTGCATCAATTTCAGATATCAGAGAACCAACTGAAGGTTGAGAATGGTAAGACATACTTAAAGACCTATCAATATATAGGTGCCAATTCATATCTTTATAAGTTGTTTTAATAAATTCAAGTTTTGGATCCAGAAACATAATAATTAAAACAAAGAATAATAATCCTCTCAGTATTAGTAATATTTGGATCTTTGAATGATTCTTAACCTTAAAGTATGAATAATATAATCCTGATATACACAATAATAAAATCAGCCAAAATTCCTGACCAGGAGATGAAAAAGATAAATTCAAGTTTATACCAACTTTAAATTAGGTTGTATGCCAAAATCCAGGGAGAATGATTCTCCCTTCTGAAATTTCAGTTCACCTAAGTAACTCACCATTGCAGCATTATCCGTACAATACAATAAATCAGGAAAAATAATCCGAGCATTTGGTAATGCAATATGCAAATTTTTCCGCAATCTATTATTTGCCGCCACACCACCTGCAATCACACAAGTATTACAATTAGTTTTATTCAATGCTCTTCTTGTTTTTTCAACAAGTGTATCAATTATTGCCTGTTGATAGCTTGCAATTACATCTTTGATTGATAAGTCTTCTCTCTCTTGAAATCTATCCATAAAGTAAAGCAATGATGTTTTTAGACCACTGAAACTAAATTCCAGTGATTTTTTGCCCATCAGACCAAGAGGAAAACTCACTGCCAAAGGATTTCCACCCTTTGCTTCTTTTTCAATAGCAGGACCACCAGGGTAACCTAAACCCATAATTCTTGCACCTTTATCAAATGCTTCTCCTGCGGCATCATCTCTAGTTTCTCCTAATAATCGGTAATCACTCATATTTAGAACATACCATAATTGAGTATGGCCACCTGAGACTAAAAGACATACAAATGGAAATTCCAGCGTTGGGTCAGCCAAAAAGTTTGCAAATATATGAGCTTCGAGATGATTAATTGGTAGAACGGAAATATTAAGTGCCATACCTAATCCTTTGGCAAAACTGACTCCAGTCAATAATGTACCAGCTAAACCTGGACCTGCAGTAACTGAAATTGCTTTTAAATTTTCTAATCTACATTTGGCTTCCTCTACTGCCTGATGGACAATATAATTAAGGAGTTTTTCATGCTCTCGGGATGCAATTTCAGGGACTACACCTCCAAATTTGGAATGGATTACTTGTGAGCTGACAACACTGGAAAGAATACGACCTTCTCTGCAAATGCTGGCTGCAGTTTCATCACAAGAAGTTTCAATACCTAAAATACTCATTGTACTTCACGAGCTACACCCATTTCTAAGCTTCTTGGAGAAATATCTCCCCATTCTAAAACATCATTTGGAATAACTACTTCAGGTTCGTAAAACTGGATTTGGTGGTTCCAATTATTAAAATCGATAATGATATCTATATCATCCGGACTCAACTTTGCAATACGTTGGACACCACCAACTACTGTTAATGAAACTGTTTGAGGAGAAGGAAAAACCCTAATTTTTTGTGGAATGTTAATTACTTGTACAGGTATGTCTACAATTATTCTTTCCCCTATTTCCTGAATATTGATTGCCACATTAACTGCATCTTCGGAATAATCAATTAGCCGGCCAAATGATTCTATATTAATATTACGATCTAGGGATGTGGCAATATCAATAATTGTATCATAAAAAGTTTCAACGTGGTTAATTAAAGCTAATTCTTTTTTCGGGCCAGCTATATCGATTTTATATGGTGAAATTACTGTTTCCCCAACCTGTATATAACCTGGTGACGGTTGAACAACTATATTTGCTAACACTGGTACTGTTTTAACTTGGTATTCATCTAAACTTATCTTGATACGGTTAGGGTACACAACTTCCACAAAAGACAAATTGAAATTAGAAGGTATAACTATCTTTTGTGGATATTTCTCAAAATAATCATTAAGTACAAATTCATATTCTTGTGAAATACCTTCAAGATCTAAAACCAATTTAAAACCTACATAGTTTTTAATAAGGAATGTTTTAAATAATTCACGGCCGGTACCCCTTAATCTAACACTTGCAAACTGCGGTACTTCTTCTCTATGTGCTTTTTGAGCGCTTAAGTTCCTAGCCTCTATTGGCAGATCTATCGCCATAACATACTCGTTCCCAGAGACAACGAAGATCCATAATAGCAATGCAAGGCTGAAAGCTCCTAAGGGTAGGGCTATCCTTTGACTGAATTGAGAATCAATGGGATTTTTCAGTACCATAATCGGACATTACCCATTGGATATTTGTTATTCTTTTACTTCAGTTTCAGGTTCAGACTCACCAGATTCATCTGGTACGCCATCTTTTTCTGCTTCACTAGCTAATTCTAATAGTTCTTGAGGTAAATCAAGTTTTTCACCCGAATCTGTATCTTGATTTTTCAAGTATTGTTTAACTTCATCTGCTGCCGAAGTAGATTTAGCAGTACCAGCCAGTTCTTCTTTATAAAGAACAACTTTTTTATCTTCTGGCGAAACTTTCATTACAATACCGGAAAGATTTGCTCCCACTTCATATTGCCCAGCCAAAGCTTTTCGATCCCTTTTAGACATTTTACCAAATGGAATGATTCCCTCAACTTCCATTTCCAACTGGATAATAATACCTTTATCTAATACTCGAATAATTTCACCGCTAACTTCTTTGCCAGCTTCATAGTGTTCAACTATACCTGACCAAGGGTCATCAAGCACTTGTCTATAACCTAGGGAGATGCGACGATTTTCTCTTGAAACTTCTAATATTCTAACTTCAATTTCCTGGCCTTTTTCTACAAGTTCTTTAGGATGTTTAATCACTTTAGTCCAGGAGAGATCAGAAACATGTATTAATCCATCAATTCCTTCTTCCAATTCAGCGAATGCACCAAATTGGGTCAAGTTTTGAATTTTACATTTATGAATAGTACCAACCATATATTTTTCTTCGATCTCATCCCAAGGATCTGGCGTTAAATGTTTTACTCCTAAGCTTATCTTACGTTCCTCTGTATCAATCGAAAGGACTTTTGCCTCTACTTCATCACCCATCTTATATACCTCAGAAGGATTTTTAATATGTTTTGTCCAAGAAATTTCTGAAACATGTATTAAACCTTCGACACCAGGTTCTAGTTCTATAAAACTTCCATAATTCGTTAAACTGACTACTTTACCTTTCACTACATTTCCAAAGGGATATTTAATTTCAACATCGTCCCAGGGGTGAGGTACTAATTGTTTTAGGCCAAGAGATACACGTTTTCTTTCTTCATCGTACTCAATGACTTTGACAGTGATATTATCATTCATATCTAGTACTTCTGAAGGGTGATTCACTCGACCCCATGATAGATCTGTAATATGCAGTAAGCCATCAATACCGCCTAAATCAACAAATACACCAAAATCTGTAATGTTTTTAACTCTGCCTTCCAAAATGGAGCCAACTTCTAGTTCTTTGAAAAGTGCTTCACGTTGTTCTTTTAAACTTTCTTCCAGAATAATTTTATGAGAAACAACGATATTTTTACGTGCTTCGTTGAATTTTACAATTTTGATTTCAATATCTTTTTCCACATAAATTTCAAAGTCTTGTATCGGTCTGACATCTACCTGAGAACCAGGGAGAAAGGCTTGAACAACGCCCAAGTCAACTATCATACCACCTTTGATTCGACGGACAATTTTCCCTGTAATAATTGTTTCATTTTCGAATGCTTCTCGAAGTTCTCTCCACCGTCGCATAAAATCTGCTTTTTCTTTAGATAGGATTGTGTTACCACTGGCATCTTCAATAAACTCCAAAAAGACTTCAACTTGATCTCCAATGACAGGAAGATCTTCATCCTCAAATTCGTTACGGTCAATAATACCTTCTGATTTAAATCCAATATCAATAAGAATTTCCCGTTCATTCATTCCGACAACACGACCATTAATTAAAGAATGTTCAGATATATCACCTAGAGTACTTGAATATAGTTTTTCTAGTTCGGAACTAACTTCTATATCGCTAGATTGGGCATCAATTTCAGATTGTCCCACAATACGGACATCATGAAATAATTCCGGGTTTAAATAGTCCTTTATCTCCGCAACAGGCTGGTCCTGGGCAGTAGGCGATTCATCGCTGACTCCCTCAGTAACTTTATTCTCAGTTACTTCTAAAGTCTCTTCAACTGCCTGTTCTAAATTTTGCTCTTCAAACATACTTATGATGTTTCCTTATTTTTTATTTATTATGTTAACGATTTTTTCAATTTGCTCATCAATTGTTAGATCACTTGTATCAATCGGTATGGCATCAACTGCTTGCTTCAGAGGTGAATGTTCTCTAGATGAGTCAATCTCATCACGCCGTTTAATATCTTCAATCAAATCTGAGATATTTTTTGTCTCATCTATTTTTTCAAGATCTTTTAATCTTCTTTCTGCTCTTACTTTAACATCTGCTATCAGAAAAAATTTGTGATCTGCATTTGGAAATACGACCGTTCCAATATCCCGACCTTCCAAAACGCAATCCTTTTTACCTGCAATATCCCGTTGCGCTATAACCATTTTTTCTCTGACAGCCGAAAGTGCACTTACTGCACTAACCCGTAATGAAATATTTTCTGAGCGAATATCCTTTGAAATATTTCTTTCATTTAAATGAATTTGATTAGATTCATCAAATCGGATATCCAATTCAGCTATAAAATCTTTAACCTTAGTTTCATCATCAGGATGAATACCAGCTTCCATGAGCGCCAGTGTTACTGCACGATACATAGAACCTGTATTCAAGTGAGTAATTCCTAGTTTTTCAGCAACTCCCTTAGCAGTAGTACTCTTTCCAGAAGCTGATGGACCGTCTATAGCAATTATCATGTAATTCAACACTTAACAAGCCGGGGAATCTACCTTTTCTTCATAAGAAACCCAACTGGGAAAAGGATTTAAATATTATGAAGGAATATGTAGTTATTCTTGAAGAGATTTTATTTCTTCTTTCGTCAAATTACGTTGTCCAGATTCAGGAAGATTCCCCAATGAAAGACCCCCAAATCTGATCCGCTTTAGGGAAAATAGTTTTAGTTTGAGATAATACATAATTCTACGAATTTCTCGTTTCTTTCCTTGCCGAAGTCGAAGGGTTATGGTAGACCTACCTTTATCTGTTTCCTGATGAAGTATCTCCGCATTACCAAACTCTTTATCACCTATATAGATTCCAGTTGATAATTTTCGGATCTGTGAATTAGTCATTCTTCCTTTAATTACAGCTTCGTAGTCTTTTGCTATTTGGTTCTCAGGGTGAGTTAAATACTGATGCAGGTGACCATCATTAGTGAGTAAAAGTAAGCCTGTTGTATCTTGGTCAAGTCTTCCAACTGGTGTAAGTCTGTGTTTTGAAGATACAAGATCCATGACAGTTTTTCGTCCGTGAGTATCCCTTACAGTTGTGATAACTTTTTTTGGTTTATGAAGCATCACCACTACCTTTTCCTTAACAGGTTTAATTTTCTGACCGTCATACTTCACCACATCATCAACTTGTACATGATATGCAGGATCTAGGCAAATTTTGCCATTAACTTCTGTTGTTGCCATCTGGATTAATTTATCGGATTTTCTCCTTGAAGCGATACCTGCTTCAGCCAAAAATTTATTTAATCGCATAGGGTCAAGCACTAGAGATATCGGGTTGGGAAGAATCATCCAGTTCATTACTTTTATCTGTCTCTTCAAAAACTGCTATTTGTTCTCCCAAGTTTGGATCTGCGTCCACAAGTTCTGTAATCTCTTTTAACTTCGGCATATCCGAAAGTCGATTGAGCCCAAAATGTTCTAGAAATTTATTGGTTGTTTGGTATAACAGAGGACGACCGGGACCCGAATCTCGACCTTTTATTTTAATTAAATTACGATTAAGAAGTGTTTTAAGAACTCCGCTAGAATCCACACCGCGTATTGCTTCAATCTCATATCTGCCTATAGGTTGCTTATATGCAACTATGGCTAAAGAATCCAAAGCAGCAGGTGACAAATAAAGGCGTCCAGTTTTATTAAACATTCTTCGAATGAAATATTCAAATTCTTTTTGTGAAATAAGTTGGTATCCTCCTGAAACTTGACAAATTTCAAAAGCATGTTCTTCTTTTTTATATTGTTCATTCAACTCTAAGACAAACTTGGAAAGATCAGGTGTATCAGGGTCAAATACTTGGTTTATTTTTGATTGAGTTAAAGGTTCAGGACTTGCGAACAGCAATGCTTCTATGATTTTTTTTATTTCCACTTTTTTCATTAGGTTGCTGATCCTAAGTAAATTAACTCTACTTCCCCAAAAACATCAAACTGACCAACAGTGCAAAGACCTTCTCTAACTAAATCCAAAATTGCAAGAAAAGTAACGATTATTTCCATTTTGGATTTTAGATTATCAAGCAATGTTGAAAATTTTAATCTTCCTTCACCATCAAAAAATTTAAAGATAAAATCTTTTTGCTGCTCTAATTTTACAGGTTCCCGATTTAATTCAAATTGAGACATGACTGGACGGTTTTCCATAGCGGTTTTAAATACCCTTGCTAAATCATATAAAGTTACATCCTGTAAAAGGGCTCCAATTTCTTCTTCTTCTACAGCCTTGATATCTTGGCTGAACTGCCTAGGGATGGCATGGTTTCTTTCATCTGCTAAGTCTTTGAGCATATTCGCTGCATCACGAAACCGTTTATAATCAATTAATTGCTGCATTAATTCTGCACGTGGGTCTAAAATTTCACCATCATCATCCAATTCAGGTCGCGGAATCATCATTTTAACCTTAACTCGCATTAGAGTAGATGCCATCACAATAAATTCACCTGCTATATGCATATTTAACCGCTTCCATTCCTCAATCACTGAAATAAATTCCTTCGTAATTTTTCCAATTGGGATATCATATATATCTAATTCATCCCTTCGTATAAAATATAATAAAAGATCTAATGGCCCTTCAAAGTTATCTAAATGTACTTTATACCCCATTATAAGAAATTTATTCCTGATGCTGTCCTTGCCCGTTCCAATACTTTGTCCGCAACTTTTGTAGCTTTTTTTGCACCTTCACGAAGAATATCGTGAACAAAATCTGAGTTAGATAGTAATTCTTCTCTTTTTGCACGAAATGGACCAAAATGATCCATCACCTTTTCAAATAGTTCGTGCTTTACATCGCCATACCGTAATCCTTTACCATCGTATCTATCTAAGAGATTTTGTTGACCATTTTCATCCAAAAATAAAGTATATAAATGGAATAAAGGAGTATCCTTATCTTTTGATTCATTAATCCCTGCTGTATCTGTTACAATCCGCATAATCTGTTTCCTAATATTCTTTTCACTATCAAAAATAGGAATTGTATTTTTGTAAGACTTACTCATCTTCTGGCCATCAATTCCAGGTATTAGCTGGGTAATTTTTTCGATATCTGCATCTGGTATAACCAATGTTTCACCATATTGATTATTGAATCTCATAGCTATATTTCTTGTCATTTCTAAATGTTGCTTCTGATCTTTACCTACAGGAACAATATTGCTGTCAAATAATAAAATATCTGCAGCCATTAAAACGGGATATGAATATAATCCCATGTTAGGTTTCAAACCTTGTGCTATTTTATCCTTATAGGACGTTGCCCGATCCATGAGGCCAACACTTGCATGAGACGAAAGTAGCCAAGTAAGTTCAGTTACATGTGGTACATCAGACTGGATCCAAAAAGTTGATTTATCAGGGTCCAAACCTAATGCCAAAAAATCACAAGCAGCATTGAATGTATTGACAGCTAGAGTTTCAGAATCTGGAACTGTTGTCAACGCATGATAATTGGCTATAAAACAGAATAGATCATTATTCTCCTGGTACTTTATCATCCGATTCATCATCCCAAAATAGTTTCCTAAATGGAGAGCACCTGATGGCTGAATCCCACTTAATACACGTAAGTTTTTTTTATCTGCTAGCATGTTGTGGTATGTGGTGGAGAATCAATCTATTAAAATGGTTCCATAAATAAATATGGTCTCCAATCTTGTTGTTTTTCTTTGACAAATCTCTGGAAATAATGTAGCCGGTTTGGCCGTTTTGGAATGCGGTTTAAGGGCATATTAGCTTCGTCTGGTGTTCGGTCTCCTTTTCGCTGATTACATGGTTTACATGCGACAACGAGATTTTCCCATGTATCCAGACCACCTCTCCCTTTAGGGGTTATATGGTCAATTGTCAAAGGTGCTTTAGATTTTCCGCAGTACTGACAAGTATGTTCATCCCGAGCAATTATATTTTTCCGATTTAAATCAACTGATAGATTATCATACCGTATAAAATCCCTGATTTTTACCACACTTGGAAGACTCCAGGATAAAGATGGACTTTGAATTTTTTCATCATATTTGACTAAGACATCAACTTTATCCAAATAGTCCATACATATTGCTCGTTTCGCAGTACAAATCATCATTGGAGAATAGTTCGCATTTAATACCAATACGGCACGATTAAGAAGTTGTCCGTTAGTTGCTTTTGCTGAAGGATTATTCACTGGTTAAACTTACGGCGAATCGAATGAGTTGAAATGTAGAAATCTATTAGTTTTTTATTGGCCAATTTTTGACGGATATCAAGTGATTCTTCCTTGACAGACCCCTGAGAATGCAATATACCTTTTTGCCCTGTAGATAAACCGACATGGGTAATATCACCACTTTTACCAAAAAAATGCAAATCACCTGGCTCCGCTTCATCAATTTCAATTTCATCTTCCAAAAAAAATTCATGCTGTTGGTAAGAATCTCTAGGGATTGATAAACCACATACCTTTAAGACCGATTGCACTAAACCGGAACAATCAAAACCATAAGATGTTTTTCCACCCCACTTGTAAGGGATACCCAATAAATTTTTTGCGACAGGAATGATTTGATCGATACCTAAAGTGTCTGTTATTTGAATAGAGCCTGGTATATTTTGCTTTATTTGTGCGCCAAATGGATAGTTGTGACTATAAGTACCTTTTTCGTTTGGGAATACAACAATATAAGTCGGTTTGTTTTTTGTAGACTTCGTTTTACCGTAAAATTCATTAATCCAACCTTCATAACCATCATCACATTTTATATTTAACCAATTATCCCTTTGGCCAATTACTTTACATGATTCACCAAAGACTGTTTCACTTATGCAAGGAGCATTAAAAGTTGGATCTGCATAAATAGGTGCAACAGATGAATGAATAATAAACCAGGTATTAGATAGCTGATACATGGACATAAATTTATTTGAATCTACCTTGAATAAAAAATTGGTATTTATAAAAAACAATACAATTCTTTAAACTTTGAATGAAATTGATTGCACGACTTCTTTCAGATTTGAAATTCTCTGAGCTAATTGTAATATCACCTAGTTACTTTTATTCAAATATGACAGGGAAACTCGTGTGATTCGAGTACAGTCCCCGCTACTGTAATTGTAGAATACTGGTTCAAAATCCATTTTTGGCTTACCCAGTTAAAGAGAAGGAGAACCAGTCGAAACTACATAAGTCAGGAGACCTGGATATTTGAATACAACCTTAACGACTTTCGGGAAAAAAGGTCATGGTAAAATCAAAACATCCCTGCCTAGTGATTATACTTTCTCCCATTTTATCCGGGGAAAGTTGTGCTAATTAGACGCATATTACTTTTTTATTCAATTGTTTTTGCACTTGACTCATCAAAGGGTAGTAAGGGGATTATTTTAACAAAGAATAATCAACCTGTTACTTTTGCAACAGTTTTCAACACTAGGTTGGGTACTTGGAGTTCAACCAATGAAGCTGGCCTATTCTGGCTTCCAATTGGTACAACAAAAGGTGATTCATTAACAATAAAACGCATAGGAATGGTTGATAAATCTTTAGTTTATTCGGGGGGCTTTCAACTGGTGCAAATGGAGAATAACCCAATTCATTTATCAGAAATCTTGGTCAAAAATAATACTGGTTATTATCAAATGTTGTCATCTGGCATAACTCGTAATCAACTTGTAAATAGTTTACCAGGAGCTATTGTCCGAAGTTACGGAGGAAGTTCAGGGATTGCTCAGGTTTCTATTGATGGAGGCCGCACTACTGATGCAAAAGTAGTATTTAATAATATCGATGTAACAAGTCCGCAAAATGGCGTATCTGATATCTCACAAATTCCAGAACAGTTTTTGGGATATGGGATGCTCAAACAAAATAATAATCTCAAATATGGCTCTGGTTCATTTGACGGTATAATCCAAATAAATCCTTGGTCCCGTTCATCAGGATTTGAAATTCAAAGTGGCCAGGATGCTTCAAAAGCTTTGTCAGCACATATTAATATGAAAATGGGAAATTCAAATATAGAATTAACAACAGGAAAAAATTCAAATCCCGGTATTTATCCAGTACTATATAACTCTGAATCAATCAGTCTTAAAAATCAGCATTTTTTCCAGATGTTTATAGGATTGCAATTGCATTCACAAAATGGTAATTGGCACAAAAGAGTTTCATTTTGGAACTCTATCCAAGATCGGGGAATTAGCGGATTAATATGGAGTCCAAACACGGAAGCATTTAGGAATGATACATTAGCCCTACTTTCTGGCTCATTGGTACATCTCTTTCCAAGGGGATTTGTAAAATCTTCCTTTAAGTATCGAAGATCTGGGGAAAATTATGTTGACCCCATAATCAGCATTGACAGTAATCACTTATCTGAAACGTCCACCACTGAAATTTCAGGGTTATATTTTACTAAGAATAGTATTGAATATCGCTTCCACTCTGGGTTTTCTATTCAGAAAGTTAACAGCACTGATACAGGTGTTTATCAGAGAGAAAGATATTATTTCTCACCATCTTTGTCGTTATTTACAATAAACGAAATTAATCTAATTACGGCAGCACGATATGATAATTATTCTGATTTTGGTGGTGTAATTACCCATTCCTTTAAGGCCGCAAAGAATATATTCCAATGGCTTAAATTTTCTGCTTCATATGCAACATCCTTTCGCGCTCCAACATTTAATGATCTCTACTGGGTTCCGGGAGGTAATCCAGAATTAAAACCAGAACATTCTAAAAGGATAAAAATAAGCGCTTATTTTTATTTTAAACAATTGGACTTGGAGCTTTTCTATAAAACATCTAATTCAACTGATTTAATTGTCTGGAAACCAAACGGTGATATTTGGCAACCAGAAAATATAAACAAATCTCTGAAAAATTTATTTGGAATAAATGGCCAAATGAATATTGAAAATAAAATTTTAATTGCAGGATCGCTGATCAATATTGAATCAACCAATCAATTGACTAGACAAAAATTATTGTATGCCCCTGGATGGGTTGGTTCAATCCAAGGTCAATGGAGTCATAAGAAATGGAAATCAACACTGTCTTTCCAATTTACTGGAAAACAGATTATCATGTATGATTATCCAACAGATTTAACAATGAAACCGTCTTTTAATAGCTATTTTTCTCAAGAAGCACCGGCCATATTCAATGATCGACTACAATTGAAGGCTTCTATTTCTAATCTCTTAAATCGTGAAATAATGACTATATATGGCTATCCTGAGCCATCTAGGGTATTTCGATTAAATATTTTTTATAAAATAAATAGTAAGGAACAATAATGAAAAAAACCATTTCATTCTTTTCTTTCATTCTACTCATCTTTACTGGATGCGAATTAAATGAAGATGATCAGGAAATCAATGGCAACCCAAAAGTTTTTGTTCTCTGTGAAGGAAATTTTGGAAGCAATAATGCTGCATTATGGTCTATTGCCCCAAATGAATCCATTTCAGAAACTCAAATACTTGGAGGGTCGTCTTTGGGAGATGTTGCACAATCCATGACAATTCATGAAAATAGATTATACGTTGTTGTCAACAATAGTCATAAAGTTGAAGTATTTGACCTTGGTGATGAAATAACACACAGTGAAACATTAACTTTAAATAATGCCAGCCCTAGATATTTTGCTGCCAGTGGTACAATAGGCTATTTGTCCTGTTGGAATTTGGAAGCTATTCTTCTGATTGATTTAACAACCCTATCAGTTATAGATTCAATTCCAGTTCCTGGAATGCCTGAAGATTTGATTCTTAATGGCACGAGTTTGTTTGCATCTATCCCATCAAATTCAGATTGGTCACCTGCAAATACTGTGGTGCAAATCAATACAACAACTCTTGAAATTGCAACATCCTATGAAGTAATTAACGGTCCCGAAGACATAGAATTGCTGGGTGGCTATCTGTACGTGGCTAGTACGTACTACGGCGCTGATTACAGCACCTACACCGGCCTTTCAAAAATTAATCTTGTAACAGGAGATGTAACCAAAAATGAAAACGGAGCTAATTCTGTTATTAAAAATGATCTTATTATAATTGATGGTAATTTGTACAGGTTGACAGTAACCGGAATAGCAAAAATCAAAAATGACTTGTCTTTAGATATAGATCAAATAATAGGGAATCAATCAGGTGTATATTCCGGTAGCTCAGATGAGGATTACATTTATTTCGGAATAACGGATTATGTAGCACCGGATACGGTTTTTGTAACAAATCATGATGGTACGCTGGTAAATCAATTTACTGTTGGCTCTATACCAGGAGATTTTGTCTCAATTGATAATTAATTAAGGAAATGCCACTCTACGGATAAAATAACTTGTCTACCCAATTTTGGTATCATGGGGTGTATTTCAAAAAAATTATCTTCTAAAGATCCTAAAGATGCTAATATCATTTCATTAATATTAATCCATTCATATTTTACCTTGAAAGTGGATACATTTGCAGTTAGAGATGCATTAACAAACCAGATATCATCTAAACTTTCAAAGGTATCAGCATAGTCGAAGGGAATCATTTCAATTGGGTGCATCACCATCTGCCAATCTCTATTTAACCACCCAGTGATTTTGATTTCACCATCCAAGAGCATAAAACCATTAAATAATTGAAATTGGTTTTTCATATTCATTTGAATTTTATCAGCAATTCCATCTGATATTTCATTCTTCATTAATTGATGGAAATATTTAAGATTAAATTGAAAATTTAAAAAATAATTTCCTGCATAATTACATCCAATAAAAATATTCTCGGCTATTTTACTTTCGTCTGGTGATGATAATGGTATTTCACGCTGAGTTGAAGTAGCAAATAATGCAATGTTATTTTTTCCAGTTTCCCATTCCATTTCAGTATGAATGGTAGTGTTTTGTGTAAATAAATTTTCAGGATACCCTTGAATGATATTATAGTAAACATGGCGTGGCCTTACACTTCTATTAAAATGGACAGAACCAGAAAGTTGCCCAAAATAATTTTTATATTCGAAAAAAATTTCTGGTTCCATTTTATCATCGCCACTTACAATACCTAAATCCAATCTCAATTTGCTCCATTCAGCCAAAATATTCCAGCGGATCCAATTCACAGTTATTGATGTATCAACTCTTGTATTTCTTTGGTTAATTTCCAAACTGGCAGATAAAACAGTTTGATCTTTTCTAGTCAGAATTAAGCCACCAAATATTTTAGATCTTGTTAAATATCTAATTCCCCTATATATTGATAATGAATGATTTGCATCATATCTCTGAAGAAAATTATTTAAACTAAGATTTGATACAAGTTGGCCCATATTTCTCTTCCAAAATGTACTGGCAGTCGTAATGCGGTTATCAATCAGTCCAAGGGCTGTGGAATCAGCTATTCCAGAGTGCGTATTAAAATATCCGATTGAAATTCCACCATCATCCTGCCCTTTTTGAGATAAATAAGAAAATGTATAAGTTTGCTGAATTGGCTGTACTGAACCACTCTCATAAGGATTATAAATTCCACCAGCATAGGACCGTTTGAAACCATGGAACTGTACTTGACGGTTTTTATTATTATAATTAGCACCCATTGAAAATCGATCTAATAAGTAATCACCTTGATCATATTTAAACCATGTTGTAGTCAACGAAGTATCTGCACGATAATTTTGAGAATGATAAGGTTCTTTTTGTAGAAAATTTTCTTCTATTTGATGACCAAACATTCTTGGATAATTAGTCCAAGTTCCGTCAAAAAATAACCCGTTTGAGTTCCAATCTTCATTCCAGAATAAGGATCCATTTTTATTTATATATCCAAATTGTCCACCCCAATCATACGGTATTTTATCAATCTGTTGGGCAGATATAATAGAAATGAAAATAAAAAGATAAAATCTTTTCATATTATGAATGTATTCGCTTTAGGTAACCTGGTATAACAATTGAAAAAATGACTGTATTTGACAAAAGATGTATTGAAGTGAAAAATATTCCTGAAACTGCATATGCAACTGTTTCATCCCAATCATATCCTGCGCTTATTGGATAGGCTAATGTTGTGACACCATCATACCATAAACTACAAATAAAACCTATTCCCCCTGAGATAACTGCCGTTAACCTTGGAGAAAATTGATGAATTATTGCTGCTGAACAACCTCCTGCAATGCCGATTCCTGACATGGCTAAAATCTGGCCCATCAGTAATGTTACATAGATTAATCCAGATCCCAATGGGTTCATAATAGAATAAATCAATATTGCAACTGCTCCAACTATGGCACCATATGGAACTCCCAATGTCAATCCAGATAAAAATATTGTGACTGACATAAATTCGAGATTAGGAACAAGCATGAACATGAAACCCAAACCGATGGCCATTGCAGCAAAAATTGCAGCACGGACTAATTTATTCAGATTCATCTTTTTTGAGAAGTGGGATACGGAAATAGTTGTGGCGGTTGGTAAATTTTCCTAGTTCCTGGTCTTCAGTCAACGCGATTTCCATTAAATTCATTTTTGCATCCATCAGATCGATCAAATGAACTAAAAGTGCTTCGGGAAAAGAAGGTATATTTGAGGATTTCCATTCATTCTTATCTTGGTGAGATAAAATAATGTGTTCAATTTTTTCGGCAAGGTTTTCAGGGAAATTCCTGATTTTATTTATTTCTTCTCGTACCATATCACGACCAATTACAATATGCCCAATAAGATTCCCCTGTTCAGTATAATCGATCTGATACTCGGAATTGATTTCTTCCAGTTTACCTATATCATATAGTAAAACACCAGCCAGTACTAAATCTTGGTTCACATCATACAAAAATGAAATTTTTCTGGCAATAGTACCCATGGTTAAACCATGTTCCAATAAACCTGATCGGAAATTATGATGCATTTTTACCGAAGCTGGATGAAACAAAAGTTTTTTCTTATTAGATCTGTAGATATTAGAAACTAGTGTTTGTAGATATTTATTTTTCATTCCATCAATCAGTTTTTCAACTGCCACCCACATTTTTTGAGGATCCTTTTTCGAAGTAGGGACTACCAATGCAGGATCAAATCCATAGCGGCTGTAATGCTGAACTGTTGCTCTGTTTATTTTGCGTATAACCAATTGTAAACGATCCATAAAAGATTCCACATTTCCTGATACAACCACTGCATTACCGGAATCAAATTTTTCATTTAATACGTTTACATTATCCCAAATTTTTGCAGAAATATGGCCTGAAATATCCCGTAGTTCCAAATCAAGGTATAGATCACCGCTACGGGTATAGCGTATATGTTTTTCAACGCAAAGATAAAATCCTTGAACCGTATTTCCTTCTTTAAATTTTTCAATGGGTGTTAGTTTTTTCATGTTTTAATTATTAAAAATCTTACGATTCAAATCCTTGTAAATTCTGTAATGACTGATCTAGAATATACTCTAGAAGAAATCTCTTATTCACGTAAAGAAGATTCTCGAATTTTGGAAGCTGTACTTAAAAACTGGTTTAAAGATCCAAAATCTCTGAATTTTGTTGATCCCAGAATGTCTTTTCCCTTTCAATTTAAGGAATGGCTCAAATTATCCTACCAAACCGAACAAACGATAACAACTATTTTAAAAAAAGATCTCTGGATTATAGGCTATTTAAGTATGCACCTTAGGTTAGAAAGAAAGAATTGTTATCTTTTCCATTTGTTTATAGACCCCCAATTTAGAAATAAAGGTTTGGCTCAAAGAATTACAAAAGAAATGGAGACTTACGGAAAACAACTTGGTGCACAGTCATTTTCAATATTTTTAGTCCCAAAAAATGTACCTGCAAAAAATCTATATAGCAAATTGGGGTATGAGGAACGCGGACAATCTATAAACGGCTTAATTAAATTGCACAAAAAGATTATTTAGTATCGCATGTTTTAAATGATGCGAACTTTTAAGCCAACCAAAAATCCCATTTCTAGGAACCGAGCATTAAAACTTGGGTCACCACCAAAGGAAAAAACTCTGCCAAATTGATGCAGGTCAAGATCAAGAAAAATTGTATTTATTTCTTTAGTGGTTTTACAAATAATTGATGAACATGCCGTATGACTGTGTATCCATAATCATTGGCAATTTTTTCCTGTAAATTTTCCAAATTTTCGTTGAAGAACTCTATAATATCGCCGGTTTCTGTACAAATCATATGGTCATGGTGGCCATCATCTAGCCTTGGCTCATAAAGACTGCGACCATTACCAACATCCATTTTTCGTACCAAGCGATTTTTTACTAATACATCAATGGTTCTGTATACAGTTGCCCTAGATACTTTGCACTCGTTGTTGCGTATACTTAAGTATATATCCTCTGCATCCCTATGCTCTTGAGAGTTACGAATCTCATCCCAAATAGCCTGCCTTTGAATTGTATATCTTAAATTTTCTTTTCTAAGTATATCTTTTAATTTTTGAATATTTTGTTTATTCATAAATAACATTAGCCCCCATTATAAATTAGAAATCTTATTACTTACATGAAACTGTAATATATCTAACTAATTTTTGTTAGGTTTGCATACTTGACAATAAGTTTCTTCTTAGTACCATCTTTAAATACTACGCCTACTCGCTGGTTCTCGCCTGTTCCACTTAAAACCATAATCTTACCGGTACCGAATATGGAATGTTCTACTAAGTCACCTACTTTAAAATCATCAAAAGTTGTAACAGTCCTTGTAATTGTAACCTTGGTTTTCTTTTGTAATGAACCACCGACTACGCGTCTGGTAAGGGCAGATTGAAATTCTATTCTGTCTAAATAATCATTGGGTATTTCATTAATGAATCTGCTTGGTAGACCCACAACATTTTCTCCACCCATTCTTCTGCGATTGGTTGCATAGAGAAGAAAAACCCGCTCTTGTGCTCTTGTCAAAGCTACATAGAATAACCTTCTTTCTTCTTCAAGTCCTTCCTTCGTATCCATAGTATTGAAAAGAGGGAACAAACCATCATCAAGGCCTGAGACAAATACAACCGGGAATTCCAGACCTTTTGAAGAATGCACTGTCATTAGTGTAACACGATTGTCAGAATCATTCCAATGGTCAATATCCGATAATAATGAAACTTCTTCAAGAAAATCACTGAGCGTAGAATCAGTTCGTTTTAAACAAAACTCATCAATACTATTCAGAAGTTCAAATATATTTTCCAGTCGTTCCCGATCATTCTGATCCTGTGATTTCTTAAATAATTGAATTACACCGGCTTCTTCAATCAGACTACGTGCTAATTCACTGGCACTTAATTTATCTCTTAAATCATGGTACTTTTTAATCAGTTTATAAAAGGATAAGAGTGCATTAGTCTGTTTCCCACGAATTGATAATTTTTCTGCATCCTTCAATATCTCAAAAAGTTCATGTTTTTCTTGATCCGCACGCTCTACACATTTATCCATGGTTTTCATTCCAATCCCACGAGGGGGAAAATTCACGATCCGGCGCAGAGAAATTGTATCTCTCAGATTGATCACTAAACGTAAATAAGCCAAAACATCTTTAACCTCTTTCCGATCATAAAATCGAATACTGCCCACAATATTATATGGGATACCCATTCGCCTGAAACTATCCTCTAAAGCGCGGGATTGTGCATTTGTCCTATAAAGGACTGAAAAATGAGAGAAAGTTCGTTTATTTAATTTAATTTCTTTTTCCAAAGCGGAGATAATTGCATCTGCCTCTTCTAATTCATCCCTCGTTTCAAATAATCCTATGAGCTCACCTGAACCATTTGCAGCCACAAGGTTCTTTTTTGTCCGGCGATTATTATGTATCACTACAGAAGTAGCTGCATCAAGTATCTGTTGGGTGGAACGATAATTTTTTTCAAGTGTGAAAACCCGACAGCTTGGAAAAAATTTCTCAAAGTCCAGAATATTTGATACATCTGCACCCCGCCATCCATAAATGGATTGGTCGTCATCACCAACGACACAAATCTGCTGATTTTTCTCTGAAAGCCGGGTCAGAAAATGGTATTGAGGTCGATTTGTGTCCTGATATTCATCTACTAGAATATATTGCCATTGTTTCTGATATTTTGTAAGAACATTTGGGTTTTTATCAAATAATTCTAGTGGATATAAAAGAAGATCATCAAAATCAAGTGCATCATTTTCACGTAATGCTTTCTGGTAGGAGCGATATACATCGACTACGGTTTTTTCAAGTATTGTTCTGGCTTTCCGTGCTTGGTCACTTGGAGTAATCATTTTATTTTTAAAATAGCTGATACGATTCCGGGCAAGATTTGGCGTCAATGTGTCCTTTGCAATATTTAGTTCCTTTAGGACAACTTTTAGCAGATCCATCTGATCCTGAACATCATAAATTGCAAATTGTGGTGACAGATCTATTTTTTTTGCTTCCTTCCGCAGCATCCGTGCACATACTGAATGGAATGTCCCAATGGTAATTGGTAGTTCTTCAGTTTTCAATAACGACATTACCCGTTCCTTCATTTCCTTCGCAGCTTTATTAGTAAAAGTAACTGCAAGAATGTTTTCAGGATTATAAAAACCTTCCTGGATTAGATGATACATTTTATGAGTCAGAACCCGAGTCTTTCCGCTTCCAGCACCAGCAAAGATTAGAATTGGTCCATCTGTAGCTTCTACAGCATCACGTTGTATTTTATTTAATTTTTTTAAACTCATTTTTGGCGTTTCTTTTTGCTTAATTCTCTTCTTAATCTCTGCAACTTTCTTTTTGCCTGATTATGGTCTCTCTCATTAGAAGTAAATGTATGATAACCATCTCCACTTGCAACAAAGAAATAAAATTCATTTTCATCTGGATATAAGGCAGCTATCAAAGATTTTTCACCTGGGGAATTTATTGGTCCTGGGGGTAATCCTGTATACAAATAAGTATTATAGGGTGAATCAATTCTTAAATCTTTATTCAATAAACGTCTGGGGCCGTCATCGATAATATACTGAATTGTGGGGTCAGCTTGCAATTTCATCCCGATGTCAAGCCTGTTGTGATAGACACCTGAGATTGTTGGCCGTTCAATATCATAGATGGCTTCTCCTTCAATGATAGAAGCCAATGTAACTACCTCGTGCTCTGTCATATTTAATTCTTCTGCTCGGTCTCGAAATGCTCCCTTCCAAAATTTTTTATATTCATTAACTAGGTAATCTAAAACTGATGTTGGAGAATCCCCTTCAAAAAATAAATAAGTATCCGGAAAAAGATATCCTTCAATTGTTGGTGCTTCTATATTGTGTTTTTTTAAGAAATTCTTATCCCGGCTCAATTCTAAGATTTCCTTCGTATCAAAACCCATTACTTTGTTTAAATGTTCAGCAATTTGCTTCACAGACCAGCCTTCCAGCAATTGAACCTTTTTCACTTCAGGTCTCCCATACACCAGTTGTTTTATGATATCATAATTAGACCGCGTATTATTCAATTGAAAGGTTCCAATGGGGATTTGTTTTTCCTTCCCCATGATTTGCACAGCCCACCGAAACATTTGTTCATTGGAAATTACTTTTTTTTTATAAAGCTGATGTCCAATAACGCTTAGCGTCGAACCAGGTTTTACTGTTATTTTAATCAAAACATTTGGATTTGGTTGTGGCCAGAATAAAACTAGGACTATCAGTGCAAACATTGCTGATACAGTGATAATCCCTGCATAGAGAAATATCGAATTTTTCTTAAAAATATCGATCATTTAAGGGCGGCAAATTTATGGTTTTACGTCAAGTTAAGTCAATTCTGATTCTTAAAATATTTAGTATAAAAATCACTTTGGGCACTATTGATAAAACCTTAATTTTCTCGTCGCTATGAGCAAATTGTTTCATCATAAAGACGCAAATAAAAATATAGCTTTATTTAATTCTTGGGACTTTTCCACTACCAATTACATTCTTTTTGGTATTGGTTTGGCACTAATTATTATTGGATATTTTGTCATGGCATACGGCAAAGTTTACTCATTTCAGAGTCTTACCATTGCCCCGATTATGCTATTTGTAGGTTACATTATTTTCATACCTGCTGCACTGATTTATCGGGAAAAAACTTCTGATACAGAAGAATTGGGATCGTAGTTCAGTTGGTTAGAACGCCGGCCTGTCAAGCCGGAGGTCGCGAGTTCAAGTCTCGTCGGTCCCGCACAGAGAGTAAATACCAGTTACCTCTCAATAAAA
>MDTE01108288.1_pt1 | contig 34581 bp, 31 predicted proteins | sample 811231 | NCBI WGS metagenome assembly MDTE01 (sample SAMN05326651, study PRJNA326480) | marine metagenome | isolation source: seawater | place: Indian Ocean: Red Sea | collected 2010
TAATTCCTTCAAGAGATAACAATATTTTTTTATTATATTTTTTTGCTATATTATAAATTTTGTTTCTTAAATTTTGATTAGTTGGTAATTGGTCAATTGAATAAAATGCAATTCCATCAAATTTTTTTTTTTTTAGTTCAGATAAGACTTGATTTAACATGAGGTAAGAATTTTTCATACCATATTCAGTAGCACTTAACATATAATTAAATTTTCTTTTTTCACAAGCAGTTCTTATGACAAGATTTTGAATACTTTGATCAGTAATTGTGCCATCGTTCAATGCTCTACTTGATATGTAACCTCTAAATTTAAGCATCAATCACCAGGAAATTTATAATTTAAAGCTAATTTTGAAACTGGTTTAATTTTCAATGGAGAAAAAAAACTACCAAGTTTTTTTTGAGCGTAGGGAGTAAATAGTCCTTTGAATCTACAATTTAATGATATTCTAGTTTCTTTAGTTTGGTTAACAACATTGCCATGTGGTAATGACTGATTAAAAAATAAAAAGTTTCCATAATTTATTTTTATGAATTCTGTATTTTTTTTAATAGATTTATATAAGTCTGAAACTGATTTAATTTTTTTTCTTTTGTAAACTTTTAAAAAATTTTCATACTTTTTTTGCTTTAATATAAACATAGATTTAGTTTTATAACATTTCACTAGTGGTAGCCAAATAACAGCCTCAAATGGAGAGTCACCGCTCCAAGTATCAGCGTGGAGAGGGAGAAGAGAACTTTCGTCGTTTGGAAACTGTATAGATAAATTAATATTATTTTGCATAGAAAGTTCATTACCCACTAAATTGTAAAGTGTTTTTTCTGCAATTCTAAAATAACTTTGTCTAAATTTTGGATCATTGTTTAAATCAGATATAATTTTCAGTCTTAAACTATTAAGTTTGTTTATTTCTATAAAATTATGAAGTTTATCGAAACTGAAGTTTTTTTTTAAATTATCATTTTTATGGTGTTTTAAAATACTTTTTTTAATAAATAGACTAATATAACTTAAAGATTTTTTACTTTCAGATTTTTGAATTATAAATCCCTTTTCCGATAGTTTTTTTTCAAGTATCTTTTCACTCATAATATTAAAATGGACCTTTAAAATCTTTATATGGAATATCTAAAGGTATATTTTTAATTTTATTCATAAAGATATTCAACTGCTTTTTATCTATTTTTTTCTTTGTTATCTTAGATATAGATTTTAAAATTTTTAATGGGTTTAAATAAATTTCCTTTGCAATTGATCTTGAGCTAGGTATTGGAATTTCTTTTATACCAATTCTAACAGGATTTGATTTTAATATTGATCCCATTTTTTCACTTATCATAGATGATATTTCTGCTCCTATTCCATAGGTTTTCCATCCATTATCTACAAATAAAACCCTTTTTGTTTTTTTTACAGATTTCAATATAGTTTTTTTATCAAGTGGCCTTAATGATCGAAGATCAATTATCTCAGCAGAAATTTTGCTTTTTAATATTATTTCTCTTAAACGCAAAACCTGAATTAAAGCTTCAGAGTATGATATTATGGTAATGTCTTTGCCTTTGTTGTGTATTTTTGCTTTACCAAAAGGTGTAATATAAAGTTTTTTTGGCACATTACCCTCTATGTTGTGCAACCATCTATGTTCAAAATAAATTACTGGATGACCACAATTAATTGCATATATAAGCATTCCTTTTGCGTCTCGAGCATTTGAGGGTGATACAACTTTTAAGCCAGGTATATGAGCAAATAAACTTTCAAGACTTTGTGAATGTTGTGGTCCTTGACCCCACCCTTTGCCAATAATAACTCTAATCACTAAAGAGATCTTGTATTTTCCGTTAGATAAAAAATAAAATTTAGCTGCCTGATTTATAATTTGCTCCATAGAAAGAAGGCTAAATTCAACCCTTTGATGCGTTAAAATTAACTTTAAACCTTGTATTGCAGCTCCAATCGCTATGCCAGTTGAAGCATTTTCAGATGTCGGTGTTTCTATAACTCTTTTGTTTCCAAAAATTTTATAAAGATCTTTTGTAGTCCCAAATATCCCCATTGGATCATTTACACCAAGACCCATAGTTATAACCTTATTATCTTTTCTCATAATTTGCATTTGAGCTTCATGTATAGACTCGGAAAATCTTAATTTTCTCATTATGAAATTTCTCTGTATAATTTGTTTATTAAGTTTGTTGAAGGAAAAGGGCTTTTTCTAGCAAAACTAAATGCTTTTTCTATTTCAACATCAATATTTTTCTTTATTTTATTTAAGATTTTATAGTTATTATGGGAAAATTTTTTTTCTATCAATTTTAAAGGGCACTTTTTTATCCATTTTTTTAATTCGCCTTTTGGTCTATAACCAAGATGATCATCCCAATTAGGTCCGCAATGTTCTCTCCATCTATATGTTTTAAATTCAACAAAGATTGGTTTATTGTATTTCCTTATTTTATTAACTAGTTTTTTTGTTTTGATATAAACTTTCGAAACGTCATTGCCATCGAAAGAGTAGGACTCTACACCATAATTTTTTACAATTTTAATTAAATTTTTTTTGTTAGATTGTCTATCTTTCAATGAGGTGTAAACAGAATAAAGATTATTTTCACAAACAAATAAAATTGGAATATTGTGAATTGCTGCGAAATTTATACTTTCGCTAAAAACGCCTTCTTCGGTAGCCCCTTCCCCAAAGAAAATGACTGTAACATATCTTTTTTTTGAATTATGGAATAAAGATTTGTAAGCAATCCCTGTTCCTATTGGAATATTGCTCCCAACAATTGGGACTGCGGCAGCAACTCCAGCTTTTATATCTTGTAAATACATAGATCCACCTAACCCGTTGATACATCCAGTTTTTTTCCCGTGAATTTCAGAAATCATCGATTTTAAATTTCCACCTTTTGCTAAATAATGTGCGTGTGCTCTATGGGTGCTAACTATTTTATCGCTTGTATTAAGTGCCTTACATACTCCTGTTGCAACTGCCTCTTGACCAATCGATAAATGTACGGGACATCTCATCTCTTGTTTTTTGTAATAATCGGATATTTTCTCCTCAGTTTTTCTGATTCTGTAAACACTTTTAAAGAGTTCGATTAGGGTTTTTTTATTTTTCATATAGTTTTTTTTTTAAAAATCTGTCTATTACTATTCTTGTTGTAGGTAGTTTATATTTTATTTTATTAAATTTATTAGAAATTTTAAAATTATCTTTTTTTAGACTTGAATATACAATCTGGGATTTAGAGTTAACTCTAGACTTTAAATAATTAATTATACTAATCAATTTTATTGGTTTTGAAGCAGATAAATTGAATGAATTATTGTTGAGTTTATTTTTTCTTAGTTGATCATTAATAAATTTATAGATTTCATAAGAGTCTATTACTTCGTTAAAATTTTTGTCTTTATTATAAATTTTAACTTTTTGATTAAATTTAAGTTTATTCAGTACATTATTAAGCCATGGTCTTCTTTTATCAGATAAATTATAAGTGAGGACTCCTGGTAATCTAAGATTTATGAAATTAATTTTTGATTTTTCAAGTAAGCTTTCAGATATTATTTTGGTTATACTTAAAATATCTAAGTTTTTTCTTTTATAAATTGCATAAGAAGAAAAGTTTATAAACTTTTTGATTTTTTTAGCTTTTGAAAAATTTATTAAATTCATTAATGATATTACATTGGAGTCAATGTAATCTTTAATAGATTTATTTTTTTTAAACTCATGTGTAACAGCACAGTGAATAACTATCGAAGGTTTAATATTAAAGTTAATTTTTTTTTTTAAATCATGCATAATCCAAATAATATTTTTAGATTTCATAGACTTATTAATCTTATTTGATGTCCTATAAACGCCGTAAACTTTATAATTTTTTGAAAAAAACTTTACTAAATCAGATCCTATAGTACCATTAGCTCCGGTAATTAAAATTTTCATTATATAACTATTTGTTGACTACAATTATTTTTTTCTCTCAATATTAAGAGTTTTAGAATTTGTGAAATAATAATCGCCAGAATAATTTGCAGCTTTTAAAACCTCTACCCATTCATCTTTTTTAAGAATAGTAGTTCCTATTAATGTCCAGTCTTTAAACAACCAATAGTCATCCTCATTGGTATATGATGCAAGAGTTATGAAACTTTTACCTTTTCCTACTCTTTCAATTTCTTTAAGAACTTTTATGGCATCGTTAATGGTGAGAGTATAAATAACTCCAAGTGCCATTATAAAGTCAAATTCTCTCTCTTTGAAATCAAGTGATAAATAATTATTAACTTTTTTTACATTTTGTTTTACTTCAGAAAGAGTATTTTCAAATGCATATCCTGAGGTTTCTAAGCCTTGAATTTTCATTTTAGGATTCTTATCTTTTAAATCTTTTAGTAGAAAACCTTTTTCTGAGCTCAGCTGTAAAAAAGCTGAATTATTACTAAGTCCATATTCAATTTTTAGCTTATCGGCAACCTCTTTCCATCTTCCATCATATTTGAAACCACCATAACCATAATTTCTATCCCCATCGAAAAAATCTTTTTCTCTTTCAGCTGAAATTATTCTATGATTAATTGTTCTAAGATTTTTTGAAACATATCTTGGTTCTTTAAGTTTAGGGTATTTGTTAAGTAAATTAAATTCTCTCATAATAAATTAATATATATTACTTTCAATTTCCTCTTGGGATAAAAATGGGTACATGTCTTCGAATTTAGTAGGCACACTTTTTCCATCTGTATTTCTTCTATTTATAGCTTTCGGAATTTGTTCTTCATTTGGATCCATAACTAATTCACATATTGAACTACCTTTTGAATTTAAAACTTTTTTAATTTTGTTATTAAGATTATTATTTGTACTAAACTTAAAATACTTTATTTTATGTGACTCTGAGATTTTTTTATAATTAGGGAAAGTTAATCCGCTTTTACTATCAGCGCCCATTATTCTTCCACCAAAACCAAGTTGTTGTGTCTGTTTTATTGTTAAATAACCTCTATTATTAAAAATAAAAATTTTTATTGGTAATTTATTATGCTGAATTGTTGCTAGTTCTTGAATATTTAGTTGAAAACCGCCATCTCCTGTTAAACAAATTACTCTATTTTTAGGCTTTTTAGCAAAGTAAGCTCCTACCGCAGCAGGTAGTCCCCATCCCATTGGAGCATGACCTGAATTTGTATGAAACTTTTGGTTATCTCTTATTTCCAGAGTCTGATGAGATGTAGTAAAAGAAAAGCCCATATCTGTAATAATTACATCTTTCTTATTTAAATTTTTTGATAAAATGTCTACAAAATAATAAGAATTAATATCTTTTTTTTGTTCTTTCATTGAATTTAAAACTATTGGATATTTATTTTTTGTTTTTTTACAATATTCTATCCATTTTTCATTTCTTTTAAACTTTTTCATGAATTTGAAGAGTTTTTCTAAAAAGTACTTGGCGTCACTTTTAATTTTTATATTAATTTTTAGATCTTTTTTATTTAATTCTTTTGAATCAATATCTACCATCACTTTAGTTTTTGCTTTCTTTGCAAAGCCTTTTACATCATATCCGGTAACCATGTAAGGAAGTCTTGTGCCTATAGAAATATATAAATCACAGTTCTGTACTATAAAATTAGCTCCTCTTGAACCAAATGCTCCTGGCTTACCAATATACATTGGATGCTTGCAATCTATAAAATCATCTGCATTCCATGTTAAAGCAAAGGGAATATTGTACTTTTTAATAAATTTTTTAAAAATTTTCTCAGAATTAGAAATTTTTACGCCCCTTCCTAAATGAATCAGGGGTCTTTTAAATTTACATAAAGCCTCTGCAACTATTTTGATTTTTTTATCTAAATCTTTTGTATTTTTATTTTTTTTTATTTCTTTAAATCCCTTAAGTTTTTTTTCATCAATTTTAGCATTTTGAATATTAGCTGGGATGTCGATCCACACAGGACCAGGTCTGCCAGATGAGCAAAGATAATAGGCTTTCTCTAAGTGGTACTTTATGTCTTCAGGTCTTTTTACAATAACAGCATATTTGGTACTGGATTTTACCATGCTTACAATATCAAATTCCTGAACTCCAATTTGTCTTTTTCCAGAAACCCCAATTGTTTGATTTAAAAAGACTTGTCCAGATATAAATATAGTAGGAACAGAGTCTATCCAGCAACACGCAACTCCAGATGCTGCGTTTGTACCACCTGGTCCAGTTGTGACAACTGCTGCACCAGGTTTATTTCTAATTCTAGCAAAACCTTCTGCGGCATATGCAACGGCTTGTTCATGGTGGCATGCAATGTATTTTAACTTCTTAGCTTTATACAATGCATCACATAAAAAAATAGAACCTCCACCGCTTACGGTAAAAACAGTTTTAATTCCTTTCTTTTCTAAAAATTTTATAACGTAATCTGCTACTCTCATTTGTAAAATTCTTTAATTTTTTTAATAATAAAGTATAATTGTTTATTTGTTAAATATTGATGAATCGGTAAAGTTAAAAGTTCTTTAGCTTGTTTTTCGGACTCAGGAAAGTCACCTTTTCTATAACCCATTTTAAAAGAAGCTTTTTGTAAGTGAAGTGGTATAGGATAATGTATCTTTACTTCGATTTTGTTTTTAATTAAAAAAGACATAAGCTTATCTCTTTTTTTAAACCTGCCCATATATAATGCAAAAGTTTCTATATAATTTTTTTTACGCTCAGGAATACTAACACCATTGATTTTAGATAAATATTTATCAAGTATTTTCGCATTTTTGTTTCTAATTTTTATAATGTTTTTTACTTTTTTAAGTTCAATATTTGCTACAACAGCTTGTAAAGGTTGAAGACGCATGTTTACACCCCATGAAGAAATATGATCTCTATCTATCATGCCATGATTGCGGTATCTTCTGCACCAATTTGCTATTTTCTTACTATTTGTTACTACTATACCTCCATCTCCCATCACGTTAAGTGATTTTAAAGGATGCATACTCATTGCACTTACTTGACCAAAAGTTCCTGGACTTTTTTTGTATAGTTTTGCTCCAATACCCATACATGCGTCTTCAACAACTTTTAAATTATGTTTCTGAGCAATAGACATTATTTTTTTCATATCCGGAGAAGCTCCACCCCAATGTACAGGTAGGATTACCTTGGTTTTTTTTGTTATTGCTTTTTTAATTTTATTTATATCAATTTGATATCTTTTATCTGCATCTACAAAAATTGGTTTTGCACCGCATGCAACAATTGCTCCAGCCGTTGCATAAAATGAATTACAAACTGTTATGACTTCATCTCCCTTTTGTACCCCTAAAGATTTTAGAGACAATATAAGTGCATCAGTTCCATTGTTGGTTGATATACAATATTTAACGCCAATAAATTTTGCAAATGATCTTTCAAATTCCTCAACATAAGAACCTAAAGTAAATTGTGTAGATTTAATTAATTTTTTCCAACCTATAAAATATTTTTTCGGACTTTTAAATTGATAAGGCAAATAATTAAATGGGACTCTCATACTATTTACTTATAAAAATCATTTATTTTATTTGCAACAAATCTTATTTGAGACTGACTAAGATGTTGATGATAAGGAAAAGATAAAAATCTTTTTGAAAAACTTTCAGCCTTTGGTAAATCTCCTTTTTTATAATTTAAATACTTCGTGGCCTTATATAAATGCAATGGTGTTTTATAATAAATTCTTGTTTGAATTTTGAATTTTTCAAGATAATTTTTTAATCCGTCTCTGTTTTCACATAAAGTAACAAACATAGAGTGTGAGCTTTTTCCATTACTTGTCTCAGGTATAATTTTTACTTTATCAGTTTTAATATATTTTTTATAATAATCTATGTTTTTTCTTTTTCTTGATATAATACCTTTCAAACGCTTTAATCTAAAATTTAAAACTTCTGCATGAAGTGAGTCCAATCTAGAATTTACACCAACCATCTCAACATTATCTCTTCCTTTTAAGCCATGATTTCTATAAATTTTGATTTTTTCAAATAATTTTTTTTCGTTTGTTGTAACAAAACCTGCGTCCCCAACTGCATTTAAATTTTTAAACGGGTGTGCAGAAAAAGCTGATATTTTACCAAAAGTCCCAGCATGTTTTTTTTTATAATAAGCTCCCATTGCTTGGGCTGCGTCTTCAATCACAATTAAATTATATTTTTTTGCAATTCTCATTATTTTATCCATCTTACAAACTCTTCCTGTCCAGTGTACTGGCATAATTGCTTTTGTTTTTTTTGTAATTGCTTTCTCAATTAAATCTGGATTAATATTTAAATCTTCATCTACGTCTACAAAAACAGGAACTGCACCAATATGAGAAATTGAGTTTGAAGTCGCAATAAAAGATATTGGCGATGTTATTACCTCATCACCTTTTTTTATACCAGAACTCCATAAACCTAGCATTAAAGCATCTGTGCCTGAATTTACTCCGAGACAATATTTTGATCCCGTAAAACTTGCCACTGATTTTTCAAAGAACTCTACTTCTGATGTTAAAATTAAATTCCCTTTTTTTAATACTCTTTTAATGCAATTTAAGATTTCTTTTTCTTCTTCTTTATATCTTTCTTTTAAATCAAGAATTTCTACTTTCATTTATTTAATTCCTCATAATATTTTTTTATACCATTTTTAAAGTTATAGTTTTTAATATTTTTAAATTTTTTTTTTAAAATATAGTTATCAAATGGTCTATAGCCATTATGAGGCATGGCACCAATTCTTTTAATATAACTAACTTTTGATGAGCTATTGGTAATTTTTATAACTTCAAGAGCGATTTTTCTAAAAGAGGTTACCTCACCCGAGACCAAATTAACTACACCAACTGCTTTTTTTGTAATGCATTCTATCAATACATCAATCACAAAATCTATATAAACGTGATCTCTCCTTTCCTCACCTCTACCAAAAAGTAATATTTTGGAACCAGTTAAAGCTAGTCTTAAAAATTTATTTGGACCATACCCATCGTGATTATCGTGTTTACCGTAAATCATTGTAGGTCTTATAATTGCCAATTTTTTTTTATATTTATTTAGTAATATTTTTTCTCTAATTACATGCATCATTCCATGGAAATTACCAGGTATAGTTTTTGAGTTTTCTTTAATTTTTTGACTTGAGTCAGAATAAACCGCATCAGAGCTAACATAAATAATATTTGAAATTTTGTTCACATCAATTCCCTCTATTACTGAGTTTAAAATTTGAATATTATTGATTAACGTATCAATATTTTTTACTGGAGCCTCTGCTGCTAGTAAAAGTATCGAATCTCCTTTTTTCAAAATCTTAGAAATTTTTATTGCTGCATTACTGTCTGTTTTTAAATTAATTTGTTTTCTACCTATAACTTTAAAGTTTATTGACAACTTAAGAAATTTGTTACAAATATTCTTTGAAATTATTCCGCTTGAACCAATTACCAGAACTCTAGAGGGCTTATTGTTTTTTTTATTTAGAAATTTAATCATTAATAATTATTTACCTAATGAGAAATATTTTACTCTTTTATTAAAAAATTCTTTATTTCGTAAAATTCTAAATGGATCTATAATAAATCTGATATTTTTTTTTAATTTGATATTTTTAAATTCATTCCATGGTACCATCAATATTAAAATATTCGATTTTAAAAGTGTTTCTTTTATGTTTTTAAATTGTTTACAATTTTTCTGTTGAATATTTAATTTAGCTTTAGGATCATACACCCTAATATTTTTTCCCTTTAAAGATTTTATTAATTTTAGTGAAGGTGAATTTTTAGTTGAGTTAGTGTTTTCTTTATAAGCTATACCTAATATTGAAATAGATTTATTTACATTGTTTAGTAGTTTCCTTTCTTTCAAAACTCTGTAAACCCAAGATTTCATATAATCTGAATTTTTTTCAAATGAATTGATAAGATGTTTTAAATTTTTTTCAAACTTTGTAAGTTTTTTAATGGACGCTATGTCTCTTTCTAAGTTTCCACCTGATATTCCTAAACCTGGATTAAGATAAGCTTTTTTTCCGATTCTTTCATCTAGCATTAGTGCTGGCTTTATTTCCATCCAATCAGCAGAAATTCTATTGCAAATTTCTGATAATACATTTGTTGTTGTTATTGAGGCTGTAAGAAAAATATTAATTGCAATTTTTGTTAGTTCTGCACTTTCATATTTCATTTTAATTAAAGGACACTTAAATTTTTTAAGATAAACCAAATACTTCTTTTTAATTGGTATATTTTTATTATAACAACCAATTATAATTCTTTCTGGATACAAAGCTCTTTCGACTGCTCGGCCAAAAACTAATGTTTCCACCTGATAAAATAACCTTGTTTTATCAAATTTTATATTATTCATAAATTTAGGCTGTATTTGAGATAAAATAACCAAAATTGTATCTTTTTTAATAAATTTTTTTGTACGATTAATTAAAGATTTTATGTCTTCTAATTTTCCAGTTCCATTCTTATTCGTCTTCACATCTTGTGATATAAATACAATGTCACATTTTTTTATTAGTGAAAAATCATCTGAAAAGCTTATCAAATTTTTATTTTTTCTTAAGTTTTTTTCTAAATAAGGCTCTGATAATGGAACATCAAATTTATTGAGTTTTGATATTAATTCTGAATTAATGTCAAAACCGATGGTACTAAAGTTTTTTTCTGCTGCTGCTGCTAAATAGTTTAAGCCTAAATGTGACAATCCAACAAATCCAACCCTTAAATTCATATGTTTATTTTTTTTTAAATATAATTGTTTTATCAAATTTTTTTAGAATATTTGTTCTGTGGGTAACAAAAATTATAATTTTTTCCTTAAAAATTTCTCGAAAATTATTAATAATTTTAAGCTCACTTTCTTCGTCTAACGAATTTGTTGCTTCATCAAAAACTAATATATTTCTATTTTTATAAATGGCACGAGCTATACAGAGTCTCTGTTTTTGTCCCCCGCTAAGTTTAATGCCATCTTCACCAATAAAAGTTTCATATTTTTTATCTAGTGAAGTTTCTATAAAATCTTTGACACCTGCTATTTCACAAGATTTTTTGATATTTTCAAAATCAATCTTCCTAGTATCTTCTCCTAAAGCAATATTATTAACGATAGTGTCGTTTGCCAGAAAAGGTGTTTGAGAGATGTAAGAAATATTATCTCTTACTCCTTCATAATTCGAGTAGTTTACTTTTCGACCATCAACAAATATTTCTCCAGAGTCTGGGGGTATTAAACCACAAAAAATATTTAAAAAAGTTGACTTACCTGATCCTGATAAACCAGTGACTGCAATTAATTTATTTTTGCCAATTTCAAAATTTTCTATATCTATCGTATTTTCTTTCTGATCTTTTTTATATTTAAATTTTAAATTTTTAAATAAGATATTTTGACTTACTATAATTTTTTCATTAACTGGTGTTACAGGTTTATTTATTTTTGCACTTAAGAGATCGTTATAAATAACATCAAACGAATATGTAGCGACTTTTAAATTATTATAGCCGTTAAAAAAATTTTGATATGCGGGTAACATTCTTTGAAAAGAAGCAGCGTATAATCCAAGAACTAACAAAAGATTGCTAAAATCAAGATCAAAAGTTATGTAATAAATTAGTAAAGAGAAAACTAAGGTATAAGCAAGAAACTCAATCATATTTCTAGGTAAAATATTTAATAAATAATATTTTATTGCATTTTTTCTATAAGCATTTGTAAAATTATTCATTTGATCTGAATAAAAGCTTGAATTTTTAAATATTATTATCTCTTTAATTGATTTAAGTGATTGTGTTACTAGTCTTGTTACATTTCTTGAATTCTTTGGTAAAAACTTTCCAAACTCATTAATTTTATTTTTTACTCGTAGAAAAATTAATAAATAAAATACTGAAATTATAATAAATGTTACAGCTGTCACTTTTTTATCAACAAATATTAAAAGCGATGTTAAAAAAATTAATGTAAAGAAAGAACTAATCATAATTAGTAAGGATGAGATTAAAGCATGAGATCCTGCTGTAATTCTTGTGACTATTTTATCTGTTACGTCGGAAGTGCTATTATTAATAAAGTATTGATAAGACTGATTTATATAGTAACTATAAATTTTGTTCGTGAAACTAAATAGTGTTTTAGAGCTGACATATTGATCAGCCCATGAAATCAAAAATCTAAGAACAATATTAAATAAAATAATTACACTAGATAAAAGAACGATAAGAGCCATTAATTCTTGATTATTTATCACAAGTAAATCTTTTATGAATAAAGCATATTTGTTTGTGTCCAAAATACTGTCATTTGTTAAAATAAGTATTATTGGAGCTAATGATGCTACACCCAGCATATCGAATAATCCAGAAATTATTTTAAAAAAAAACAATAAAAATAAATTTCTTTTTATCTTAAATTCTAAGACCGAAAAAAATTTTTTTAATGAATTAAATGTTTGCAATTTTTTTAGAAATATTTTGCAAGGAAATAATTAGGTATACCTGCATTTGCTTTTAGACCAAAATTATAATTATTAGTAATTCTAAACTTATTATCAAATTTTTTTTTAAATAGTTTCTGTAAATTCGTTTCTTTTTTAGAATATGTTTTTTTTAACATTTCTTTAGCTGATTCCTTTATTTCTGTAGGCGAATTTTCTAACGCCTTAATGGAGAGAGTTTGTAGATGCTTATCACTGAAAATATGATTTATTGGTGATTTAAAACAATCTAGTAATGGAATTGATTTTCCTGATTTTTTTAATGGACGTGGTAAAAACATATCCTTTTTAGTTAGAACAAAATAATTACTATATTGTGCAGCATCAGTAAGTAAAACAGGTGTGCCAAAACATAAAGAAGCTACATAATATCCGGAAGGATTGGCGATACAAAATAAAGATTTAGCAGCTAAAAATATATCCATACTGTCTGATTTAAATTTTGAGTTCGAATAATTTATAAAATTTTTAATTTTTTCAAATTTGTAATTATTATTACCAACTAAAATAACTTTTATTTTTTTTTGTGTTAAATACTTAATAGTATCAATATAATTACTAACACTTGGAGTTCTGAAATTTTCATTAGTGTTTTGTTTAGTCTCTCCACGCCATCCAAATTGCCTTATATGTAATGTTACAAACTTTTCATTTTTTTTTATTCCCATTTTTTTTAAAATAGAATTTCCTTCATTTATATGTGTTGATTTTAATTTTAAAAAAGGTTTGTCATTTTTTTTTTTTTGTTCAATAAAATTTTTTGACTCATGTAATGGTAGTGCAAAATTATCAAATTCTGTGATAGAGCCCGTATCTATTTCATGCTGTTTTATAAATGTTTTGCTGAAAATTTCTTTTCTATAAATTTTGACAAAGTTTTGAAAATAGTTTTTTAAACAATCATTATTAAATTTAAGATGTTCAGGAACATAACAAACTAGTTTTTTTTGTTTTCTTAATTTATACTTATTTGCCATTAATAATGTAAGCAAACCAATATAATTTCCAAAAGCACCCATGAATACTTTTGCTGGAATAATTTCTATTTCATTAAAGGGATATATTAATTTTTTTTTCCATTTTTCTTTGAGTTTAAAAAATATTTCCAAGCTTTTTTTGAAGTTTTTGTCGAGTTTATTTTGTTTAAATAGAAAATTATTATACTCTTGAATATGTGTCTCATCTTTTTGTATCTTGGATATTTGATAATCAAACATTTTTAATATTCTCAAAATTATTTTTTTTATTAATTTCATTTAAATTACTTATTTTATTTTCTTAAGGTAGTTGCTAATCAAAATATCGTTTGAAAAAGTTGTTTTATTTTTTTTTTTTTCTAATCATTTTTTTAAAAAAAGAATGTTCTTTTTTCCAAGTTGGATCACCCTTTCTAAATAAAAATTTTTTTATTTTCGGAAAACCAGAGGGATATTTTCTTAATTTTAAGGTTACATTGCTATCAGACCACTTACACAAAGAATTCATATGAATTGAGCCTTTTGATCCAATTATATCAAAATTAAAAGTGTTCTCCCATGAACACAGCGTCATCTCGAGTTCAATTCTAATTGAATTTATATTTAAACTTAGAATTGAATGATCGTAAGCTTTATTTTCAAACTTATTAGCTTCTAATAATTTAATTTTTGTTAAGGTTTTACCGAAAATAAACATACAAATATCAATCAAATGTGATCCGATATCTGATATTACTCCAAGTTTTTTATCTCTCCATTTGCTTTTTTTAACCAATAATGAAGTTCCATTTCCGTAAAATATTCTACATCTATAAATTTTTCCAATTGATTTTTTTGCAATAAGATCTCTAATTTTTTCTAAACCTGGTTCAAAACGGTGGTTATAAGCGGTGTAAAAAGCTAAATTATTTTTATCAGCTAAACCTTTCAATAATTTATATTTTTTCTCATCGTTTAAAAGAAAGGGTTTCTCTACTAAAATATTTTTTTTGTATTGAAGACAATACTTGGCTATTTGATACTTTTTTTCATCAGGAACGCATATAAAAACTGTATCATAATTTTTCGTAGGAACAGCTTTGACTGATTTAAAATTTGCTTTTTTAGCGCTATCAACTGAGTAGCAAAAATTTTTACCCAAAATTTTCTTTCGTTTAAGGCCTTGTATGCCCATTCCAACTATGACTACTTTCATGATAAATATAGGATTTTAAATTTAAAAAATTAACTTAGAACTTCCAAAGGATAAACTTGCGATTTTACATTTTTACTAAAATTCAATTTTTCTGAAACACCACTACTTGTGTGTCTTTTTTTGTGAATATCTGTCTCATTGCTATATAAAGATAAAAACCATCGACCATCATTTACATCTTGCCAATCAGGTTCTTTGTTTAAGTTTACAGGCGCAACTCCATGGTAAACAGTTGCATAACCGATACCAATATCTCCAACATCGATATGATCTTCTATTTCTAAAATTTTGTCTTTTTTGTCTATTGCATAAAATCCTAATCCCGAAAAATCTTTACCTTTTTTGCTCATGTAAGCACTATGAAATAATCTTTGATGTTTATGTGGATCGGTGTGAGGTTCGAGGTAACCAATTTTTGATGGATATTGAACTATTTGAATTCTATCAATTACCCCGTCTTTAGGTGTATTTTTTTCAAAATCAGTTGGATTTAAACCCATAAGTTTTTTCACGTTTCTCCATCTTTTGTAAATTGTATCAAAAATATCTAGTGGATCTTTATTCCATGGATAAAAATAAAAAGAATGTTTGCAAAGTCTTAGTGCATATTTTTTTCCAGTTTCTATATCAATTTTTCTATGAAAATCTGGACATCCCTCTAACATTTTGTGAAACTCAGATGGTTTATTTTTGAAATAATCAAATGTTTTTATTTTTAATTTTTCCATAAAATCACTTGGGTACGCACCCTTTAAAATATATAAGTCACCAGACATTAAAGAAGTAGTAATTTCTTCAACAAAATCAGTATTTTCTTCATTCACTAACCTTTCAAAATCATGATATTGCATGATCTTTAATTTGTTGGCCCTTTTTGGAAGAGAATGTTTTGTTTCTAATTTATCCCACATATTTTTGAATGTTAATTTAGACATAACTGTATTAATTAATTTGTTTAGATTGAAGTTTGGTACCTTTTAATTTGCTAAAGTAACCTGAGCTTAGAAGTAAAGACCATCTTCCATTTTTCATATTTGATGGAGTAACTTCATGTGGAATTATAGGGTTGAAAATTGCTATGTCACCTAAGCCAAGGTATTTATCTACATTAATTTTTTTCTTATTGTAATGAAATATTAATCCACCTTTTGTATTTCGATTAGTTTTTTTGCTCATACCAATATGTAAAACTATTATTTTTTTATGAATTCCATCAATGTGCTTGTTTAAGAAACCTTTTCTAAAAGGATAGTGGTTTAATTGTAGCTTAACAAATTTTCGCTTATCATAAAAATTTCTACTTTTATGAAAGTCTAAATTATCCATTATACACTTAACCTTAATTATTTTATTTAATGACTTATAAGTTTTTTTATTTTTCTTATTCCACGGATATAATTCAATTTTTTTGAAATATCCTTTGACATAGGATTTTTTGTTTTTTTTGTTAAAAATATAAAGATCATTTGACCCCATAAAAGTTTTAAAAAATAAAGGCTTATTTTTAAGTATTATATTTCGATTTTTCACTATATCAGCAATTATTTTTTTGGAGACTACATTTTTAAAAATTATAATTCTTTTATCCTGGTTTAATTGTTTCTTTAATTTTTTTATTTGTTTTTTCGATTTAGAAATAGAATTAAAAAAGTTATTAGAATAGTAAATTACTTTGTTTTCTAAATTATTCTCAAAAAATAGTGACATAATTAATATCCTGTGATTGATAACTGATGCTTATCAGCATGATTTACATAATCTGAAGTATTAAGCTCTTCCCAAAACTCTCTACAAGCTTTCACTAATCTGTCACCAGATACTTTTGTGGGAAACAAGGGTGGAAGTAAAGGATGCATATTATCAGTGTATTTTAATAAATTTTCGTTAAAATCTTTTTTTATATCTGAATTTGACATTTGAAAATCAAAATCTAATGTACCTGGATAAGGAACAGGTATAGCAAAACCAGCTTGATCAATACCTTCGTTAAATAAATTTTTTGCAAACTCTTTTGTGCTTAAAATTGACTCCCAACTTTCATCTCGAAAACCAATTAAAAAATTTGATCTAGCATTAATTTTATATTTCTTAACTGTTTTAACAATTTCGTAGGGCATCATTTTTTCAGGATCATACTTACCTGTTGCATATTTTTGTAACATTTCATTACTTCTAGTCTCAAAAGGTAACAATAATTCATCTAAACCAAAACCAGATAACATTTTAATAAAATCTTCATCCACAGTATATTGGCCGTTCTCTTTATTAACCATAAACCTTAGATTTGCTCCATTTGCGTCGCTATATGACATGCCTGATCTTTGTAAATAAGGAGCAAGTTTGTAAAGCCTTTTTTTATTAAAAAATAAATTGTCATCCTCAAAATATAATCTTGTGACTCCCATTTTTTCTGCTCTTACAACGTCTTCTAGTACTCTTTTTTCAGAAAATAATTTTAAATATCCAATATCCCCATAAAGTTCTCTTTCTTCTTTATCTTTTGATATATGACAAAAAGTACAGGCATCTTGACATCCTCGCGCAGTCATAATTGGTGCTATTCGCGTTCCTGGAGGAATATATCCTGCGTGTGGTATACTTAATTTTTGATAAGTATCTAGTGGAAAGGCATCTATTGCGGGATGAGGAACATGATCGTCTAAAAATTTTGTTGGCTTTCTCTTTTCAGCTGAAGTTATAATTGTCTTTCCATTATCTCTAAATGCGATCCTTTCAACTTTTGAAAAGTCAGGTTTTTCTTTGCTAAATTGTTGGACAACCTGAACAATAGTTCTCTCACCATCACCTAATCCAACGATATCAAAATTATTTGATAAAAAATGCTCTCTAAGAGCTCTTGCATTTACACCACCAGAAATAGTAAGTATTTTTTTTCCAATTTGTTTTGACACATCTTTTGCAATTTTAGCGATTTCAAAATGCATTCTAGTTTGGGCTGAAAATATTGATGAAGTTGCAATAATATCGTAGTGACAAAAAATTTCATAATATTCTTTAGGATTCATGCCTACTCTAATTAATCCGCTTTCAAGTTCTACTTTGTTGTAGAAGGTTTCCTTTAAATCCCTTCCTTCTTGACCTACTGTTGCATCAAGATAATCTGCCTCTATCCCACTTTTTCTTAAAGCACCGATTATATAAGCGGGACCTAAATTTCCATTTGGCTTTGCTCTATCAAAAGTTGGTTTTAGAATAGCTGGCTCAACCATTAAGACCCTTAAATTTTTAGTGTGTTGCTTCATGAGTTTTTAATTTAATTTTTTATCAAAAAATATCCTATTTTCATATAAATATTTAGTCTAGTAAATCGATATTATGACGCAAATAGGTTGGGCTAATTTTAGGCAAATTGTAATTTAGTTGATCCTCACCGGTAGTTTTAAAGTAAATTTTCCAAAATTCTTCTTTTATTTTAACATCTTCTTTATTCATAATATTCTGCCCAGACCTTTCTTGTAAAATTTCATTTGCAATATTTTTTATTTCTTCTCTAGTATTTTCTTCGAATAAAAGATTATTTTGCATGTATAAATTATTGTCATGGGATAAGAGAACTTTATTGCTTAAAATTTCCCGTAATGTCAACTTTTTTCCTTTTTTTAAACATCTTACTCTTTTAAAAATAAACAAAAAAGGGTGTAAATTACTTTTAAAATTCATAAAGACACCCGGGTCGTCATAAAGAAGCATTGGCGACCAATTTACTCCATAGCACGGTTTCATAAAAGACAAAATTAAACTTTTCATTCCAGAGTCTCCACCAAAATAAAAGTCACAATTACCAATTAAAAATAAATCTAAAAAATCAGATCTCAGATCACTGTATGCATAATCAATAATTTTATCTTTATAATTCTTACATATTAATTTCTTTGATTGTTTTTTTCCCATACGGAAAACAAAGTAATTATTTTTAGCAAATAATTCTGCTGCATCACTCATATTTTGGACTAAGGAGTCTCTATGGTTATGGTATGAAAAATTTTTATTTTTGAATTCAGTGGCAAGGTATTTTTCATCTCTATTATGTATACATACCCACTTATCTCCATCATTTAGACCAAATTTTTTAAGAAGTGTTTTACCTAATAAAATTTCTTGCTCTGTAAATTTTAAATTTCCATTTGAAAACTTAATTTTGTTTTGATTTTTTTTTAATATATAATTTAGATTCCAGTTAGGCTTTTCAAATAAATTTTGATTAATTTTCCAAAAAAAAGATGCTTTTTTTAAATAAATAAACAATAAGTTGAAATTGGATAAAGGAAAAAATCTAGCTACCATTTTTTTATATTGAGTATTGCAAGATTTAAAGCTTGAAAAAAATATTATATCTTTGGTATTACCTATTTTATTATACTTTTTTAGTAATGTTATACCTTCTACAAAATAAATAGAACCCCCAAATCTAGCAAAATCAACCTCGATAAATTTTTTATTTTTTTTTAATAAAAAAAAAATAATCAAAGCTGATGAATAAAATATAGCTTTAAGAATATTATAAAAATTTTTTTTAAAAAACACTTTATATAAATGTGAGAATTTGTGATCTAACTTGGATTTTTTTGAACTTCTTTTATTTTTTGCAGTCTTTGTTCATAAGAAGTATTAGGAGGATCAAATTTGTCGAAAACATTTGCTATTTGAGGTGCGAAATGTGATCCTAATTCGGTTACTTGCATCCTATTTTCATCTAATGTAACAAGTCCATCTTTAATATGTTCTTCTAAAAATTTTAATTCTTTCTTAAAATATTCTTTAAAATCAATATTAAATACTTTTTTAATTTCTGCGAAGTTAATCTTAAAGTAGGTTCTTACATAATTCATTATTTGACGTCTAATTTTATCATCATCGTTACACTTATACCCTCTATAAATTGGAAGCTTTCCTGCATCTATACTTTTTTTATATAAATCTAAAGAATAATAATTTTGAGAGTAGTATTCATCTCCTAGTACCCCTTGGCCTGAGCTGCCGATTGCAATAAAGTTATTTGCCTCACCCTTTTGTACACCTAATGAATTAAACAAAGCCTTTTTTTCTTTCATTGCTTTATCTATTGGATCATTAGGTAAAACATATGTTTCGTAACCCGCTCTCTTATAACCTGCCTTTTCAAGTCTATTGGTCACAATACTAAATAATTTTTTTCTATCTAAAAAATCTGGTAATGGTCCATCGTTTACCATTCTTACTTGATACTTTCTTACCCAAGGTTTGTAGGCGAGCAACATTGGTTGAATTTGAGGGGGTTTCAAATTAATCACCTTGTCCATAGTTTTATTAATTGTTTCTGTGGTTTGCCCAGGTAAACCTACTAATAAATCAAAGTTAAATGTATTAAAAGTTTCTCTTACTTTGTTGGTTAAAACTTTATTAAAAAGTTCAACTGGTTGTACTCTATTTATTCTTTTTTGTACCTCAAGATCAAATTCTTGAACACCAAAAGATAGTCTGTTAACACCACATTTGTGGTAAAAAAGTAATTTGTTTTCATCTACACGCCTTGGATCAATTTCTACAGTAAAATCTCCAACTTTTTTGAAATCAAATTTGCTTCTTAATTTTTCAACAAGTTTTTGAAAATCTTGATCATTATAATAAGTTGGTGATCCTCCACCGAAATATATTTCTTTTACATTTAGAACTATTTTTTTTTCATTTAAAAAATTAAATAATAAATCTATTTCTTTAAATAGATAATTGTACAAATAATTTTTAACAGACTCATAGTTTTTTGTAATTTCTTTGCTACATAAACAAAAATAACATAGTTGTTCACAGAACGGGGTATGAACATAAAAAAGAATTGGTTTTTCCTTATTTTTTCCAAGCCAATCGACCAAAGACTTTTTATACTCTTTGTCATTAAAATTGTAATTCCAATTATTTTTAGTTGGATATTCTGAATAATTAAATACTAATTCTTGATGATATTTTTTTATTAGATCGGCGTTTAGAGCAGTTTTATTCATAAATTATAAAGTTTAAAGATTTATCAATTTTTTTGATATCATATTAAAGAAATTATCTTGTAATTTCATTTAAATCAATCGTCTTTTTTTGGACTTGTTAGATCTAAGACTTTTTTTCTTGGTAATCTTATACCCAGACAGATTTTTTACAGAGTCTATTTTTTTCATAATCTCATCTGACTCAATTGCAACATTACCATCCCTTTCACATTCATTTGCCGCAGCTAAAGATCCTATGATGCTCGACACTATTAAAGATTGCGATTTTACTAAAGATAGAGATGAATACGCTAATAATGCGTCACCAGTCCCTGTAGTATCGACTATATTATTTGTGAATGATGGTAAAGCAAATGCCTTGGTTTTATCTTTGGCTTTTTTATCTTTTTTATTATTTCTGTTTACAGAAACTAAACCTCTTTCGCCAAGTTTTAAAATTAAATTTTTAAATTTGGTTTTAAATGCTAGTTGCCTTGATAAGTTACTAATACTCGAGTCTTGATCAGCTAAAGAAAATCTAGCTTCACGTTCATTTGGTGTTATAAGATCAAAGTTTTTAAAATCAGTTATATTTCCCCACCTCGTAGCAACCTGACTATCCGCTACCTTAAATACTTTTTTAGGAACTGCTTTTGAGAATTGATCTATACTGTTTTTATTAAATAGCCCGTGCCTAAAATCACTAAAAATAATAATATCACAACTAAATTTTTTAATTGAATTAACTATTTTTTTTAAAATACTTTGGGAGATAGGGTGATTATCAACCTTATCAATTTTAAGAAGCTTGTAAATACCCGAGAGGATAACGTTCTTATGTGTCGTTGGTCTTGTTGTGTCAATTATAAAATTAGTATTAATATTCTTTTTTTTCATTTCTTTCACAACAAAATCTTTTAAGTCATCATTTCCTAGTACACTTGTAAAAGTTACTTTAGCTCCAGCTGCTCTTAAGTGTTGAGCAACTATACCAGCACCCCCAATATAATCGTTCCTCTCTTGGTAAAGTACACTAGTTGTTGGAGTTTTAGTATTTCCACCAATTAAATTTGTTCTAGTGTACGAGTCTACAATAGTGTCCCCGATAACATGGACACTCAAAGATTTCAATTTTTTAACTGTTTCTTTAAGCAGATCAAAATCAATGTTATTATTACTCATTAAATCAATTAATTTTTCAATCTCAATTTTTGGCTGCGATAATTTTAAAAGCTTTGTTGAAGAATATACTACATCTCCAGGTGTAAAGATCATTTCTCCACCATAGGCATTAACAACATTGGCTTCTTCCAAGGTAGCTGGAGGAAGATTTCCAGCGTTATACTCAAATCCTTTTGCAAAAAAATCTGGTTTTAAAATTGATAGATTTTTAATAGGTTTTTTTTGGTTATCTATAATTACATAGTCCACCATTTGAAAAGCAGCAAGGTTTAATGCTCTCAAATTTTCTGGAACAAAAGGTCTATACATACCTTTTTCGATAAATTTATCTGCAGTTATGCTCACAGCAAGAATATCAGCTTTTGTTTTAGCATACGTTAAATGTCTAACATGTCCAGGATGAACAACATCAAAATTACCATGACATAATATAACTTTCTTCTCTCTTGGTATATCGCCAACTATTTTTTTTAACTTTTTAATGCTTATTACTTTTTGAGAAAATTGCTTTGGTATAATGGAGTGCATAGTTTATTACCTAGATAAAAAATTGAACCAAACTTTAGTTGCCTTTTTAATTTTTTTTGGTGTCCATAATGGAGCATCTTTCCAGTTTTCAATCAGACCTAACAAAATATTAATACCTTTTTCAAATTTAACTTTAGGTGTCCAATGAAGTTGTTTTTTAATCTTTCTAATATCTGCTTTTGAAACTCTTGGCTCTCCTGGTCTGTCTGGTATAAAGACTTTTTTTCCACCAACAAGTTTTGCCAAAGTATTTACTGTTTGAGGGTTGCTTGTACCAACATTATAAACTTCATTCGTATGTTTTGTTTTTGCTGCAGCATAAAAAGCTTTGCAAACGTCAGTGACATAAACGAAATCTCTAGATTGCTTTCCGTTTCCAACAATTGTAAGTGGCTTATTCATAATTTTTTGTTTTAAAAAAACACCTATTACAGCTCCATAAGCCCCAGTGGTTCTTACCCTTGGACCATAAGCATTAAAAATTCTTATAGAATTTGTGGGAAGCTTATATACTTTATTCCAATGAATTACTGCTCTCTCACCTAAATATTTGCTTAAGGCATAGGGATGTTCAATATCAATTTTATGATTTTCATTTGTTAAACCTTTTGTTTTTCCATAACATGATGCTGATGCTGCATATACAAATTTCTTTATATTATTATATCTTGAGGCCTCTAAAACTTTTATTGTTCCTTGAACATTGGTTAACATATATTTTTCAGGGTTTTCAATTGAAGGGACTATATCTCCAATACCTGCAAAATGAAAAACATAATCTACATTTTTAAAAAAAGAGTCATTATATCTTAATTTACAAATGTCATATTTTTTAAATTTGAGTTTCTTATCACTCAAGCAATGCTTCAAATTTTTTTGATGTCCTCCGCTTAAGTTGTCTATAACCCTAACAAAATAACCTTGTGATAAAAGTAAGTCTACCATGTGACTACCTATAAATCCTGCCCCCCCAGTCACTAATGCAATTTTCCTTTTTTTTTTCATTTTACCTTTAATTTTTTTAATCTATTAACATTAAAATACAAATCATTTTCAAATGAGTTTATAATTTTTTTTTCTTTGAATGCTTTACATAAATCTTTTACTGCTTTTTCAATCGATCTTTTAGGTTTAAAACCTAAAATCTTATTAATTTTGTCTGAATTAATATGATATGAACGATTATCGTCGCTTGTTGTTTTTATTATTTCTATATTTTTTTTCTCTGGAAATTCTTTTTCTACTACATTTTTCACCAAAAATGCTAAGTCACTAATTGACATATTTTGATACCCTACATTAAAAATTTGATTACTAATTTTATTACTCTCTGCCCTAAGCAAAACCTGAACTGTTTCACAATAATCTTTGATATGTAAATTTGGTCTTAATTGATCTCCACCAAATACTTTTATAAAACCCTTATTTACTGCATAATTTGTTAAAATATTTACCGACAAGTCTAATCTTTGTCTTGGTGCATAACCACAAACTGTTGCAGGTCTAAAAATTACACCTTCAAAAGATTTATCAGTATGTTTGAATAAGATCGGCTCACATAAGCCTTTAAATTTATTATACAAAGTTAATGGGACAAGAGGATGCTCTTCTGTTACATTTTTCACATTTGATACTCCATATACGGAGCTAGTTGAAGCATATATAAATCTCTTAACTCCAGATTTTTTACTAGCAATAACCATAGGTTCAAATGCATCATAGTTGATACTTTTTGATAAATTTTCGTCTAAAGCGTAACTTGTATCATTTGAAATACATGCAAGGTTTACGAATACTTCGTGTCCCCGACAGGATTTTTCTAATTTTGAAGTATCTCTAATATCACCTCTAATAATTTTAAGATTGGGATTTTCTTTCGGTAAAAAATTATCTCCAAAAAATAAGCTATCATAGACTGTAACCAAATAATTATTTTTTAGTAAGTCGGGTACTAAACTACTACCAACATAACCTGCACCGCCAGTAATAAATATAGACTTAAAATTCATTTAATTCTAAATTTTATATCCAGAATTTTCAGCATCCACCAAAAATGATTTAACAGTATCTAATGATAAACTTTCAAGATCTTTTCCAATTCCGCTTAACTTAGGTAAAATTGAATGAGGCACAGTAATTATATGGCAATTAACATTTTCAGCTTGAATAATATTAAATAACTCTCTTGTGCTCGCCCATAAAATTTCAACCCTTTTTTTCTTTTCACAAATTTTTATTGCTTCCCTTATTGTATTTAATGGATCCAGTCCAGAATCAGCAATTCTACCTGCAAAAATCGAAATAATAGAATCAACATTTGTATCTACAGAATTGTATATCTCTTTAACCTGGTTAAGAGTAAATACAGCAGTTACATTACATTTTACTTTATTATTTGATAGATTGTTTATTAATTTAATAGTTTTTTCGCCTTTTGAATTTGTTATAGGTATTTTTACATAAACATTTTCTCCCCAGGAATTTATCTCTTTTGCTTGCTTTTCCATCTCGTTTATTTCATCAGAAAAAACTTCAAAAGAAACTGGCTTTTTTGTTACAATTTTCAAAACATCATGAGCAAATTTTTTATAATCTGTTATTCCTGCTTTTCTCATTAATGAGGGATTTGTAGTAAAACCACTTATTTTTGGATCAAGGTTTAATTTTTCTATAGATTTCAGATCTGCTCCATCTGCAAAAATTTTAATTTTAAATATTTGAGAATTTTTCATAGAACTTTGTTTACCATTTTGTTTTATTTGTTTGTAATAAGGGGTGTGAGACTAAACAATGCCATATAACTGCTTGGAAACTTTCTGTTTGAGGTGTTATCAATTTTTTATCAACTTCAGGCACAACTATCACTACATTACCTTTAATATTTGTATATCCATCTTCTCTTCCAATAATTCCAAAAATTTTTGATTTTTTGTTTTTTGCATAATCTATCGCAGATATCAAATTTGTACTAATATTTTTTTTTTTGTTACCCCCTCCTACAGAAAAAATAAATAATCCATCGTTTTTATTAAGTTTACTAACTTTAAGCCAATTACTAAATGATGATTTCCAACCTTCGTCATTTATTCTTGCGGAAAATTCAGAAATATTATCAATAGGGGAATAACATTCTATGTTACAAAGTTTTCTAAAATCATTAACTGCGTGTGAGGCATTACCAGCGCTTCCTCCTATTCCTAAAAAAAATAATCTACCTGAGTTTTTTTTTATTTTGTATATAGACTCTGCTAAAATATTAATTTTTTTAATATTTATTAAGCCTGAAATTATAGATACTTTCTTAAAGTAATCTTTTACGTGATTATTTTTTTTATTCATAATTTTTTATTTTAAATATGATTGTAAAGATCTTATTATATAAGTTTTTCCAAGAGGTATTTTGTTTGCCATATATTGAATATTATAAGCTGCAGCTAATGCAGATAAAAGCATAGAAAATTGAACATTATATTTCTTATAAATGCTTATAGCCAACATAGACAGCATAGTATCGCCTGTTCCAACTTTATCTGTAACTTTATTTGCAAAAGCTGGACAATTTATAATTTTTTTTGATAGCTTGCTGTAAATAAACGAACCCTCTACTCCACATGTAACATTTGTGTATACAGATTTTAATTTCTTTGAAAGTTTTTTGATTAGTGATTTACGATCATCAGTTTTGTTACGTAACTCGTGTCTTAGTTCAGTTTCATTAATTGTAATTAAATTTGCTCCAGTATATTTTGAAATTACATGAAAACCTAAATTAGATGCATTTACTTGGGTATTCACAGCAGTAAATTTAGATTTTTTTATAATAGATTTTGCGCTGCTATCAGATATTAAGCCATGACCATAGTCTGAAACAATAACTAGATCATGTTTTTTTATTTGTTTGGATAATTCTACATTGAAATTTCTTTCTTGTCTTTTGTCTAAAGGCTGGTCATTTAGAGTATAAACGCCCAATACTTTTGTTTTATTTATATCTTCAACAAATCTTTTTTTAATTATAGTTGAAGAATTTTTTTTATTTAAAAAAATGCTTTGTACATTTTTTGGTAAGTTCTTTCTAATAAACTTTTTTTCCTCCCCCTTTTGACCAATATTGGTTAGTAACGTTACCTTTTTGCAAAAGTTGGATAAATTTTTTGCTATAGCGGCTGTACCTCCGATATATCTTTCTTTATACAAATCTCTTAAAACAAGAACTGGTTCTTTTCCTGATTTACCCAATGCTTCACAGTAAATATATTCGTCAATTATTGTCTCTCCTATTACCAAAACTTTAAGATTGGAAAATGAATTAACAATTTTTGAAATATTTACAAAATCAGAGTATTTTTTATTATTTTTAAAAACTTCCAAAAATTTTTTTTGGTCTTCTGTAATATTTAAGCTTGTTTGGTTTATAATTTTACTTGAACTAAATAATTCTGTTTCTGTATGAATTAAAGAACCACCTACACTTTTAATAGCTTGGGACTCTTTTTTAATTTCACCTGTAGAATCATTTTCATAATTTTTGTAGTCTTTACCTTTACAGTAAATATTTGGTTTTAAAATTTTTATTAATTTAGAGGCACTGATTAAAGTATTAGGAGCAACATAATCAATATTTTTTAAGGCTGCTAAAGAGTCCATTCTGGCTTGTAAAGGAAAGACAGGTCTATTTGGCCCCTTGTTGACATATTTATCTAAAGTGACTGTAACAATAAGAACGTCTCCTAGATTTTTTGCTTTATCAAAATGTTTTATATGACCAATATGAAGTAAGTCGAAAACTCCGTGACATAAAACTATTTTTTTTCCCTTCTTTTTAAGTTTAAAAATCGTTTTTTTAAGATTCTCTAAATTTTGAATTTTTTTCATAAATTTTGAGACATAGCTCCGCACTTTTTAAAAATGTCTTTTACAAAATACTTTTTCATTTTTTTTTTTTACAAAGGTCTAAATAAAAATTCGTTCTGTATAATTGTTGTTTTTTTATCGCCAAGTAAAATTCTTATCTTATTCTTTTGAAGACCTATAATTTTAAAAATCATTTCAGTAAAAGGTCCAGTTGAAAATTTGTATTTAGAGTTTATTGTAAGTTGGTAAAAATTTTGGGTTAAATAACCTTTTTTATTTTCTGAGTGTTTACACTTATCTATAAAGTCAATTATTTGATTTTGAGACTTTATAAAACCATTTAAAAAATACTTCAGACCTCTTGTAAATTTAAGACTATTAATGGTATTAGGGTCTTTAAAAGTCTTGTGAAAACAAAATAAATAATCTCCCAATAAATTATATTCTTTTCTTACAAGTTTGTTATTCTTGTATTTTTCTATGAACAGTTTGGGACAATAGAATTTAAGATCCTGACCAAGTTTTTTTTTAAGATCATCCTTAAATAATTTTAAATTATTTCTATCAAATTTTACTATGGTCCACATTTAATTATTTTTTTAATTCAGATTTTAATTCGTCGTATTCTTTCATTTTTCTTTTCATAAAGTTCATCGTAAGCCTTGTTTTTTCTGAAATTCCCTTTGGTGTTAGTACATAAATATAATTTATTTTATTTGGATTTTTGGTAAAGTTTTTAATTTTCACAAGTCCCTTGCCTTGCAAAGCTTTCAAACAATAATTTAATTTACCCAGACTAAATCCTAAATCTTTAGCCAGAGCCCTTTGTGATGACTCTGGTTTTTTTTGGATTGTCCTTAAAACCTCAAAATGATCTTCGTTTTGCCCTTTTTCCATAATGTTCAATTTTTGAACAATATACAGTTCAACTTTTGAACAGTAAAGCAATTATTTGGTTTAATAGGCCTAACTAGTACGTTTTTCTTGATTTACCACAAGACTTAGTTTAACCGTTATGTAATGATTTATAAATCACCATATAAGGTAGATAATGTTAAAAAAACATTCGATACATTATCCAATCAAGAAGGTGTAATAATTTTTGGTACGGGTAACTGCGGTGCAATAGTTCAGGCTGCGTTAAAAAAAGCTAAGATTAAAATCTTAGGTCTTTCAGATAATAATAAGCATCGGTGGGGAAAAATAATTGATCAAGATAGAGTTCTTTCTCCTAAAGAGCTAGCATCAACAAATAATAAAATACCAGTTATAATAGCTGTTGATCTAAATTTTCCCTATATCAGGAAACAGTTGAAAGGGATTGGAATTACAAACGTATATGATAGTGACTTTGTTTTCTCAGAATTAGATTTATCATTAGATAAATGTCAAAATATTACTTGGTCTGAAACCAAATTAAAACAAAAAATGGATTTATATATGTATTCGGTTTTAGCTCATAAGAACAAAGATAAGTCTCTAAGAATTGATAGTATTGATTTAATGCTAACAGAAAAATGTTCACTAAAATGTAAAGACTGCTCAAATTTAATGCAATTCTATGCAAAACCAGTTGATGAGGATTTTGACATTGTAATATCCTCTATAGATACCTTAATGAAAACAGTTGATTTTGTAAGAGAAATTCGCCTATTGGGAGGTGAACCACTTATGTATAAAAAAGTCGATTTGGTGGTTAAGCATGTTCTTAAATATAAAAATTTCGATCAGTTAAAAGTAAACACAAATGGTACAATAATCCCTAAAGATGAAAAACTAAAAGCTTTTCAAAACAAAAAAGTTTTCTTTGATATTTCTAACTATGGTAAAGATTCCAGAAATGTAGATGGTCTTGTAAAAAAGTTAACCGAATTTAAAATAGATCATGTAGCCAGCAGGGTAACAGAATGGCAAGATGTTGGAAAGATAGTGAAAACAGACAGATCAGATGAGGAGAACAAGGAAATTTTTGGTAACTGTTGTATTAATAGAGGATTGACCCTTCTTCATGGTAAATTATATTTGTGCCCATTCTCAGCAAATGCGACAAATCTTAAAGCAATAAAATATGCCGAAAAAGAAATTTTAAATGTAAAAACAAACAAAGATATTTTGAAAAAGCAAATTTATGATTTGTATTTTAATACTGACTTTTTAGAGGCTTGTAAATCTTGTAATGGAAGAGACCATAATGTTCCTAGAGTTGAGGCCGCTTTGCAAGCAAAGAAGCCATTAGATTACGAGAGAATAGGTTGATCTTAATCTATAACTTAAGTCATGGAAACTTTTTTTAGCATTATTATCCCTTTCTATAATGCTGAAAAATTTTTAAAAAAAACAGTTCTTAGTATTTTAAATCAGAAAAGAAATAATGTTGAAATTATATTAATCGACGACTGCTCAAATGACAAAAGTAGTAAAATTTATAAAAATTTTATCAAAAAATATAATTATGTTAGAATTTTAAAAAACAAAATAAATTGTGGAGTAGGAACTAGTAGAAACAAAGGTATTATAAATTCAAGAGGAAAATATTTGGTTTTTTTAGATAGTGATGATTATCTTTTTCCGAAGGCAATTGAAAAATTAGAGAAATTAATCAAGCAAAAGTCCTATCCTGATATGATAGTATTAAAGCATCAGAAATCTACATATCCTAAAACAAACTCAAAACTTATTAATGATTTAAATTTGAAAAATAATACACCAGTTAATTTTATAAATTATCTGAATAAAACAGAATTGCCCTTTGCAGACTGTTGGTTTATTTGTGTAAAAAGGGATCTACTTTTAAAACATCAAATTTTTTTTCCCAATACAAGATTTGGAGAGAGTGAGTATTTTGTATCAAAGATAGTATGCTCCATGAAAAGTTATGCCTGTTTAAATGTAAATTTTTATTACAAAAATGATAGAATAAATAGCCTCAACAGCAGTGAAGATTACAAAGCCACAGTATCTGTTATTGAAAATCTTGTAAACTTTTGTAGATATTTACAGCAAAAAAATCTAAGTCTAATAAAAAAAAAAATTTGTCACAAGATATATAAGGGATGGTTTTGGGCTTTTATCAACTTTATTAACTTTAAGGAATAAGAAAGATCAGAAAAAAATATCCAAATTTCTTACAAAAATTAAAAAAGATCTTAAATCAATAAAAAAACCAAATAAATCATATAATTTATTTTTGTTATTAAATAAATTTGGTATTTCCTCAGGTCTCACAAAAGTTATAAACACTATTAGAGCTAAAAAAATAAATCAGGTTAAAAAAATAACTAGTTTTAAATATTTGTATATTTATTGTAAAAGTAAATACTCGTCAGCTTTAATTTCTATCTTAGTTTCCAAAAATATAAAAATAAATGGAATTGTTGATGATAGTTATATTTTCAGAAAAGGATATTTAAAGGGTAACAGAATAACAAATTCAAAACTTTTTTTTAAGGAAAATAAAAACCTTTTAAAAGATGTGGGTGTAATTATAGCTCATCAAAAAACCAGCATTTCAGATAAAATATTAAAATTTTTGTTAAAAAATAAAGTAAGTAAAAAACAGATAATTTCAATTAAATTTTGAAATTACTATATACAATTAAAAATAATATGGTAGAAGGTCGTTATTGCTGAAATGCATGGTGGGAAATCAGTGTGAAATTCACTGGCTGTACCTGCAACCGTAAAGTCGGAGCGCCACCCAGCAAAGCCCGCTGTTGAATGATGGCCAGGAAAAGTCTAATTCTGCAATGTAAAATTAACAGTGGCAAACATGGGAGTTGTTATTGTTAATCATGAAAATTAATAAGAAAACAAATATTATATTTTTAATACTTTTCACTTTTTTTACTCAAATAAAAGCGGACGAAGTTCCTATTATTGTAATTGCACCTAGTAAATCTCCGCAGTCACTATCAACGGTTGGTACCTCGGTAAAAGTTGTTGATCAACAAAATCTTGAAAATTCTGGAAATCCATTTCTTGGTGACACACTTAATAATGCAACAACTGGTCTCAATTTTTTTCAAACAGGTGGAGCAGGAACTCAAATGGGTCTTCAACTCAGAGGACTACCAAAAGCATACAGTACAGTTTATGTTGATGGTGTAAAAAAATCTGATGCATCTACGCCAAAAAATGATTTTTACTTTGATGATATTTTAACTGGACAAGTTTCGAGAGTAGAAATTTTAAAAGGTAATCAAAGTTCAGTTTATGGAAGTGGTGCCATGGGAGGTACCATAAACATTTTTTCTAAAAAAGGTTCTGGAGAATTCAAAAGAGATTTTTCATATCAGGGTGGATCTTTTAATACTCACGATTTAAACTTTTCATATGGGGGATCCGATGAATATAAAGATTTTTATATCGGGCTTGAAAGATATCAAACTGATGGTTTTTCTCAAATGACACATAATGGTGAAAAAGACCCTTATACTAATCATACCTTCTTAACAAATTATGGTTATAAATTTTCTGATGAACTAGATTTTAGAGCAATATATAAATTTACTGATTCAAAATTAAAATATGATGCAGTCAAATCAAGTTTTGATCAGGTTAACAACGAATCTCACGAAAAGGATACTTCGGCAACATTAAAAATTACCTACTCGCCTTCGGAGGATTTACAAAGTAAGTTTATTTTTGGTTCTGCGTATATGAGCAGGACATCAGATAATGTGGTTAATCAATTTACTAATTATGTAATTCAACAAGATTACTGGTCTTATAGGGATACAATAAGTTTAGAGAATTCATATAAAATAAACTCTAATCATAATGTTGTTTTTGGTTTTGAAAAAGAGTTTGAAGAAATGCGTTATAATCCTTATGACACAACTTTTTCTTTTTACAGTCCTACAGATTTTAGAAAAGGAGAAGAAATAACTTCTCAATATGTAGATTTTCAGTCTAAATTAAATGAAAATTTATTTATTACTTACGGTGTAAGATTTGATCAGCATAGTCAAAATTTAGATGAAGATAGTGAACGTGTTAGTGTAGCTTATTTATCAAATTTACTTGGTGCAAAATTAAAAACATCCTATGGAACTGGAATAAAGTTCCCATCCCTATATGAATTTAATAAAAGCTCAAACCCAGAAAAGCTAGTTGCAGAACATGGAACTAGTTATGATTTTGGAATAGAAAAAAGTTTTATTGATAAAGGTATAAATCTTAACCTAACTTTTTTTGCCCATGAGTACGAAGATACTATTGAAGGATGGCAGGCGGCTGGTTGGGCACCTGCCAACATGAAAGGTCAAGTTAAGACTAAAGGTTTAGAGCTGCTTTCAGATTTTAAATTTAAAAAAGACCTTACTTTTGATCTGGGATATACTTACAACTCTACTTATGATGGTGCAGATTTTGATGATCCAAATCTAGGACCAGGAAGTGCAGGAGATTTTCTAAATTCTCAAATGGTAAGAGTTCCAAGACACCTATTAAATATTGGTGCTACCTACAGTTTTAATGACAATATAAAATTTAACTGGAAGACTAAATGGTCTGATACAGCTAGAGATTACGGTAACGTTAATCTTGAAGGTGGTTCTTTCAGAGATGTAAGACTAGATTCTTATAGTGTTAGTGATGTTGGGTTGGACTTAACATATGGTAACTATAAGGGTTTTTTAAATATATCTAATTTATTTGATGAAAAATATAGTCAAGCTATTCAATACACTGGTCCAAAAAGGTCTTTAAATATTGGATTTAAAAAACTATACTAATTCTCAAGGGAGTATGATGAGAATAAATTTAAAAATTGCTTTAAGTATTTTTTTAGCCTTGGCTGTTAGCAGATTTATTCCTCACCCGCCTAATTTTACAAGTTTAATTGCTTTGAGTTTCTACGTGCCAGCAATATTTGGGTCAAGATATATGCCTGTTGTGTTACTAAGCTTTGTTTTTACCGATATGGTTATAGGATTTCATAATACATTATTGTTTACTTGGGGAAGTGTTATTTTTATTGGAATTTTTTCTAGGTATTTTACTAAGTCAATACTTACAAGAATTTCAGGAGCATTAACTGGTGCTTTAATATTTTTTATAATAACTAATTTTGGAGTTTGGGTATCTGGAATGTATCAAGCAAATTTAAATGGTCTTATAGAATCTTATGTTATGGGTCTTCCTTTTTTTGGATATAGCTTGGTGTCAACATTTATTTTTGGATCTTTAATTGAAACTGTATATAAATTTACAAAGTTTAGTTTAAAAAAAATTTAGAATTTTAAATTTTAAGATTTATTTTATTTAGCAATAGTACCTTGATCAAAATTTGAAATTTGATCTTTATCAAGCAGTCTATATGGACTTAAATAATGATTGCCTAAAGCTCTCTCTATTTTGGTTATTTCAGAATAAGAAAAAATTTTCCAATTCCTACTATACTCAAATGATCTGTTACTATATCTAAAATTTCTTACTTGACCAGGAAGAGCCAATCTTGGGGCAAGTGTCTCGCTGGATCTATGCATAAGCGTTGTTGAGAAAAAAATTATATCACCCAAATTTAACTTTGCTTCAAAAGTTTTAAATTTTTTGGGTAAACTTAGGGGTTTCCTATTTGAGTGAGGTATGTGTCCCCACTTATGCGAGTCTGGTATAAGTTGTATTTGACCAAAATTATTATTTTTTTGAAATAAAGGTGTCCAAAACTGAAGGGTTGCAAGATCTGCTCCTGACCAAATTTCTTGATGCCAATCTTTAAAATGGTAATTTTTCTTTGAGGTATTATGGTTTGGAATATTAAGTGTTATTACATTATCAACAAGAAAGCACAAATCTTTTCCAAGTATATTACTTAATAAAGAATAAATTTTTTTTTGATTCAAAATTTTTTCTAAAAAACCTTTGGAATAAATTTCATCATTTATTGGTTTAACAAAATCAAAAGATTTTTTTTTGTTTTTAGAGACAATATTACAAAACGTTTTGTAAGTTGATTTGTTTTTTCCATTTCTTTTGTGCTTTAAACTATTAAGAATACAAGCTTGTATATCTTTAACAATTTTACTCGGAATTGCATTTTTAAGAATTACAAAGCCTTTGTTAGAAAAGTTCTCAATCACTGATAGAACAGTAATTTTTTTCTACATATAAATCAAGGGAATTTAGATATAATTAATTAAAAGAAGGCATTAACCTTATGTCGGCTAAATCATCTTTTGTCTAAAAAATAGTTTATTCCAAAAAGAATTTTATAGTATCAATTTTTTAGATGAATATTAAAATTTTTTTCAGTGCATAAATCAAGCCAATTGAGCTATTAGTACTGGTCAGCTACACGCGTTACCGCGCTTCCA
>MDTE01113765.1_pt1 | contig 34570 bp, 21 predicted proteins | sample 811231 | NCBI WGS metagenome assembly MDTE01 (sample SAMN05326651, study PRJNA326480) | marine metagenome | isolation source: seawater | place: Indian Ocean: Red Sea | collected 2010
GCATAGTCAGTGCATTTTCAGTCTTGAATGCATATTTCAGCATTTCTTTAACTTCATCCATTATTTTAACAAAGGCAGGGTCTAAATGTCCTATTGTTGGTCTAGCCATGGCATTTAGAATTCTGGGGTGAACAACTGAAGGACCTGGACCCATAAGTATTCTGGTTGGTGGAGTAAATGATTTCATATTAATCTTTTATTTTCTATAAATATTAAAAGTAATTTTATGACCAAGTCTATAGTGTAACATCAAATACTAGTTTCATAGCTATATTATTTTATTATGCTTTTTTGTCGTATGATGCTTTTTAGTTACTTTTAGTATAATTTCTTATATGTTTTTGCGTCATAGAGTATTAATGTTTGTCGGTTCCTTGCTTGTGTTAGCAACACCAGCAGCATTTGCTTTTTTGGTAGATGATGTACCTAGGACAAATGATTTGGCTTCTCATGTATATAGAGCTTTTGAATTAGAACAATTACTTAAGTCAGGTTTTATTTTTCCACGATGGGGACCACAATTAGTTCATGGATATGGATATCCAGTATTTAATTATTTTCCGTATTTATCTCATTATTTTATTGTTATTACTCATCTTTTGACTGGTATTAGTTTGGTATGGTCATACAAAGTTGTTGCAGTACTTGTTGTTTATATAACATTTTTAGGCGCATTTTTATTGGGTCGGGATTTGTATGAGGACGAGAATTCCGGAATATTTACTGCGGTGAGTTTTGTATATAGCCCTTATTTGTTAATGACAAATAACATACGTGGTGGGTTGCCTGAAGCATTTGCTTTAGCATCACTACCGTTCTGTTTATGGGCATGGGTACGTTTAATTCGTGGAGAACGAATTTTTGTGATATGGGCAGGAATTACCTATGCGGTAATGATACTTTCTCACAATGGCTCTGCTGTTCAAATATCAATATTAATAGTTATGTATGCGTTATTTTATGGACGTAATCAGATAGTTTTTGTTGTTAAACAATTGTGTATTGCAACGTTTATAGGCATCGGTTTGAGCGCTTTTTATTGGTTGCCTGCCTTGTTAGAATTACAATATGCGCAAGTTGCTTCAGGTTATGCTTCAACTGGTATTGTATTTCATCAGAACTTTACTGATATAGCAGGACTTTTTAAGTATCCGGCTTTTCCAGTGGATAGTGATTTGATCAATCCTACAGTATCTAATCCCTTAGGAATAGCATCTATATTGTTTTCTTTAATTGCTATTAGTCGTATGCGTCTAACTATTAACAAACATTTTGTAGAAACAAGGGTGACTGTGTTTATAGCGATGATTTTGTTGTTCTTAGTTTTGCCTCAATCTGATTGGGTCTGGGAATCTATTGTATTGCTGCAGCTTACCTTATGGCCTTGGCGTTTTGTTGGGCCTGTATCATTGTTATTAGGATTAGTAGGAGCGTCATTGTTTGTTACTATTAACAAACGAACTTCTATTATTTTGATGAGTTGTTTATTCACCTTGATTGTTAATGGTTTGCCATGGATGTATCCACCTAGAGAGTCATTGGTATCACCTAGAAATGTTGAAGATTTGGCTAGGTTTGAAATGATTCCATGGTTAATAGGAACGTCGTCTACTGCAGAGTATGTTCCTGTATGGGTGAAAGAATTACCAGATACTAGTAATCAACAGAAGTTATTGTATGATAATTCAGACCCAGATAGATTGGATAGAAATGGTTTACCTACAACCGCTAATGTAGTGCATGTTGAAAATAGTATATTAAGCGATACGTATCAAATTAATTCAACAAATGATTTGATTCTATCGTTTAATCATTTCTTTTTTCCTGGATGGCGTGCTTGGATAGATGACAATCCTGCTCCAATTGTTGTATCACAACCTCATGGATTAATGAAAGTTTTTGTACCTGCAGGACAGAGTACTTTAAAAATTGCATTTGATTCAACTGTTGTGAGGGATGTAGCCAGTATAGTTAGTTTAGTAGTATTTATATTGGTAGTTATGATGTTAATTGGATCAAATTTAACCAATAAATTATATAGGATAAAACAGGTGAATCTGAAACAACAAATAGTATTTGGATGTGTTGTTTTAGTATTGTTTTTAATATCTTCTTTTGTTGACAATCCTATTCGCAAAAGTGGTCTCGGATCCGGTAAGGGTCCTTTACATATGGACAATCAATTGAGTATAGATTTAGGAGGCGAATTGTTGTTGCATGGTTATTCAGTTAGTAGAGATATTATTAATGCAGATGATGGATTTGAATTAGATTTATTTTGGCAACCTCAAAAGAAAATAGGTGTAGTTTATGCTTTTAATATTAGATTAGTTGATTTACAAGGTCATGTTTGGAATGTTCCAGAAATAGTGCGTCCTGAAGGTTGGCGATTTATACCTGGTACTGACCATTGGCCTCCAGACAAATATGTCATGGATCAATATTTTGTTCAACCTATCACTGGTACTCCTCCTGGTAAATATTTTATAAAAGTTGTAGCCTTTCGGCAGGACAACTTGGAAGAATTGGCATCAAATATTATAGGAGAGATTAATATTATAGGGCCTGATCGAAGTTCATTTGAACGTATAAAACCATTGGTTGATTTTGTTGATAATGATTGGTTAATTTGGGAATTTTTGATAGACAAGACAGATGTAGTATCGGGTGAAGGTTTTACTGTACAGGTTGTATGGAATGGTGTTGAGGCTATTACTAGTCCTTATTATTTACAATTGAATTTAGTAGATATGTCCAACAATAAGGTCCAATCTACATTTCAGTACGAGATAGGTGTTAATTATTCTCCAAAATTATGGAAGTTAGGTGATAGAATACGTGATCAATACTTCGCTCTAGTACCTGCTGATCTTCCTGCTGGTAAATACAAATGGTTAATTGAATTAATTGGACCGGAAGATCGGCAATTAGGATCTTTTGTATATGATAAATATTTTGAAGTAACTGTGCCTGATCGATTGTTTGAACCACCTGATGATATTAACGAAGTGGGAATAGTATTAGAGGATTTAGCTATTTTATCTGGATATACTATTTTCAATGATTTTAATGAAGTAGATAAATCAATTGAAGTAACATTAGTCTGGAATTCAAGTGCAAATTTAACAGAATCGTATAGGGTGTTTGTACATTTGGTTGATGAATTAGGTAATCTAATATCCCAATCTGATAACGAACCTGATGAGTGGAATCGTCCAACTACAGGTTGGTTGTCAGGCGAATATATCAATGATACACACAAAGTGGTTGTGCCTGAAGACTTAAATTCTGGTATATATAGTATTTATGTAGGTTTGTACAATCCAACAAGTTTGCAAAGATTGTCAGCAGATGGATTTGATGATGGGTACATTAAATTAACAGAAATATATTATAGTAATGACTGATATAAATGTAATGTGAGGATTTTTATGAAAAATGTTTATGTTGACGTGTTAGATGAAATCAAAGATGCTATTGCTGAGAATCAGCCAGTTGTTGCATTAGAGTCTACAGTAATTGCACATGGTTTACCTCGTCCATACAATCTTGATACTGCACAAAGGCTTCAAGATATTGTTAGATCAAATGATGCAATACCTGCTACTATAGCTATATTAGATGGGATTGTTAAGATTGGTTTGACTAATGATGAGTTAGAACAGTTAGCAAATGCAGACAATGTAATTAAAGTAAGTCGTCGAGACTTTGCTAATGTTGTTACTAATAAGTTAACTGGTGCTACAACAGTAGCTAGCACTATGATAGCTGCGAGTTGGGCAGGGATAAATATTATGGCTACAGGAGGTATTGGAGGAGTTCATAGAGGGTCTGATTTAGATGTGTCTGCGGATCTCCCAGAAATAACACGTACTTCAATGATAGTCGTATGTTCTGGAGCCAAAGCTATTTTGGATCTTCCTGCAACTTTAGAGTGGCTTGAGACTTATGGAGTACCTGTAGTTGGTTATGGGGTTAATGAGTTGCCTGCATTTTATTCTCAATCTAGCGGCATTTTATTGGATATAAAAGCTGATAATGCTTTAGAAGTTGCCGAATTATGGAAAAATCATAATGAGTTAGGTATGTCAGGTGGAATGTTAGTTACTGTACCTCCACCATCAAAAGAGGCATTGTCCAGCACAGAAATTGAAATTGCTATTACGAGTGCGATAGATGATGCAGTTAAGCACAATGTTAAAGGTAAACATATTACACCTTATTTGTTGGAAAAAGTTAAGAAATTTACTAAAGGTGATAGTTTGAAAGTTAATATGGCTTTGTTAGAAAACAATGCTTATATAGCAGCACTAATATCTAAATCTATATCAGATACTGGTTGATAAAAGTACAATTGACTGTGAAGTATATTATCTGGTAGAATGACTGTTCTAAGCAGCGTGGTTTCTTTTTTTTTATAACAATAATGATAGTTTTTTATTTTGATGAGGTTTTTTGACCATGAAAGTCATGTTAATCAGAGATGTAAATAATTTGGGTCGTGCTGGTGATTTAAAGATAGTGTCAGATGGTTATGCTCGTAACTACCTTTTGCCGCGAGCTTTTGCTGTTCCCGCTACTTCTGGAGTACAAAAACAAGTTGATAATGTGCGTGCTGCAGGAGATAGACGTAGGGAACGTGAAAATGTTGAGAAAGCAGACTTAGCTAAAAAATTGGATGAGTTACGTATAGAGTTCCCTGTATTAGCAGGTGATCAAGGCAAACTGTATGGATCCATTACTAATCAAATGATTGCAGATGCTATTAAGGAATCTATTGGTGAAACTGTTGATCGTCGTGATATAAACTCGCCTTCAATTCGGGAGCTTGGTGTTTCACAAGTTCCTATTCGTCTTACAGCGGATTTAGTTCCTACAGTTACTGTAGTGGTTTACCAAGATGGAGAACTCGTAGATGAGAACGCAGTTTATCAAGAGACATTAAGTCAAGATCTTAATGCAGAAAATGTATTAAATGAGAGTGTTGATATAACAGAGCAAGAAGTAGATTCGATTGACTCCGATAGTGCAAATTAGTTTTTTAATTAATGCTCAATTGTTCGTCTAGTATTTTTCACAAAAAATAACTTAATTTAAGTATACTAAGAAAAAAATTTTATTATTTATTGTATCAATTATTTTGATATACAATATTGATGTATGAGAATGTATATCTTACTTAATATAATGATAAATAAATGTATGTTGTTCAGACAATGTCCTTAGTGGAATTCGGTGAATATCTTAAGCACGCTCGAGAATTGAGTGGTCTTTCTCTTGACGATATTGAAAGACGCACTAAAATTCGAGTGAAATATTTGATAGCTTTGGAAAAAGGTAATATTAATGAGCTGCAGTCAGAAATGCAGTTGTATGGCTTTGTGAGGAGTTATGCGCAAGCAGTCAGTCTTGAGCCTGACTCTGCGATAATGACTTTACAGAAGGCAATGAGCAATAAGAAAAGACCAGGTTTCTTATCATTATTAAGCTTTCGTAAAGCTAGAACTATACAACGATCTACGACTACTGTTGATTTTTTCCCACGCAAGTATGGACGTAGCAAATTGATACAGAGAAAATTGTCAGTTAACATTGCTAACCTTCAGACTTACATTATTATTTTATTGGTAATTTCTTTGTTAGTATTTTTTTGGTGGGGTAGTCCTTTTGTGAGAGAAAATTTGGCAATGTTGAATCCAACAAATGAAGCCACTATTATTATTTTAGGAGCAACAGTTACACCTACTTTCTTGAGATATATACAGAACACGCCTACAAGCAGTCCACCATTAGTAGACTTTTCTGATATTAATCTTACAATCATTGCAGAGCAGCGTACATTTGTGCAAATAATTGTTGATGGATCTTTAGAATATCAAGGTGTTTTACAACAAGGTGATCGAAGAGATTATTATGCAGATCAACTTATTGAGTTGACTACTGGTAATGGTAAAGGTGTTAGTGTGACTTATAATCAACGAGTTGAAGGAGTTATGGGTGAGTTTGGTGAGACTGTGACTTGGGTATTTACTCCAAATGAAATGATGAAAACTGAATTTAAATCAACTTCAGTTTTTTCTGATACTAATTAAATAATAATAAATTTCAATAAAATAGTTAGCGTTGTGTAAGGTATATAAAAGTTTTGAGGTTTTGCTATTTGTTATAGTATGCTATTCGTAAGGTAATCGATGGTTAAACGTCAAGTGTTTTTGCTTAGCTAGGGATATTATATGCTTGTAATTAGAAAAGTTTGATTACATATTTTCTTCTGTATTTAGACGCGAGTGTCCTCCTACTCGCGTCTATTTGTTACGAAGGTTTTTGTAGTATTGTATATAGACCTAAATTTGCTTTTTTGCCATCATTGAGGAAAACGTCTTTAATTTGAAAACCAGTTTCTTGGCATATCTTTTTTAATGAGTCTATAGAGAAATGATGTACGTATCTAATACCATATTTTCCCCCTTTCCAGTCTACTAAATAATCATTGTAATCTACTTGTTCTTTTGTCAGACCAATACGTTTCCAAGGAACAATTTTTTTGCGCAACCTTTCTGTTTGTAGAAATTGCCAAACTGAAATTGCACAGTAACCTCCTGGTTTTAAAGTATTGTACATATTGGTAATAATATCTGTGCGGTTATTCTGTCCAGGAATGTGATGTAATACAGAAAAACATACTATGGAGTCAAATTGTTTTTTAAAAACATCTGTCCAATTTGGGGATGTGATATCAAAGCATATAAATGTGGCATTTGGTAAATTTGGTGCGGATTTCATCATTATTGGGCTGAAGTCAATTCCAGTATAATTGCAATCTTTGTTAATAGCATGTGCTAATTTTAAGACCCTGCCATTACCGCAACCAACATCTAATAAGTTTGTGTAAGGTAATAGTTTTTTGATAGCTTTTGTAATACCAGGTTGAATATAATTACGCGTCTTGGCAAAATCATTTGCATGATTAATATAGAATTTGTAGTTTAAACTTCGTAGTTGTTGGGCTATGGATGTCCTCACAGTTGTAGATTATACTAGTTGTTATGAAAACTTTAAATAGTCATAGTGTAAAAGATGTGAGCGTTTATTCTCAACCTGTAATGGAGATCATTGCAGATTTAAAATCAAGGCCCCAGTTAACTGAGAAGGAACTAGGGGCATTATTAAGACGTCACTCTCATAATTATGATGGTGTATTTAGTAAAAATTTAGTTATACGTACATACAGATATTTATGTGAGACAGGAGAATTGGATCCAGATTCACAGATATTTCAACGTCTTAGAATGAAGCCTACTCGTACTATATCTGGCGTTGCTCCCGTGACTGTCTTAACTAAGCCATATCCATGTCCTGGCAAGTGTATTTTTTGTCCTACAGATGTGAGGATGCCTAAAAGCTACTTGTCTGATGAGCCGGGCGCCATGCGTGCAGAGATGCACGATTTTGATCCATATGAACAGACTAATGCTCGTATATTAACTTTTCGAGATAATGGTCATGAGGTTGATAAAATAGAGCTGTTAATATTGGGTGGTACATGGTCGAGTTATACGCGAGATTATCAAGAATGGTTTGTTAAACGCTGTTTGGATGCCATGAATGGTAAGGAATCAAATTCTTTAGTAGAGGCTCAATTATGGAATGAAAATGCAGTGCATCGTAATGTAGGTTTAGTGATTGAGACTCGTCCAGATCATATTGATTCTATGGAGATAGAGTGGTTGCGTTATTTAGGAGTGACAAAGGTGCAGTTAGGTGCACAGTCATTAGACGATTCTATCCTTATGAAAAATAATCGTGGACATGGTTTGTTGGATACAAAAAGAGCTATGGAGTTGTTGCGATCTGCTGGATTTAAGATTGTACTGCATTGGATGCCTAATTTGCTGGGTGCCACTCCTGATTCTGATCGGCATGATTATGATGTTTTGTGGTCAGATAAATCTTTGCAGCCTGATGAGATAAAAATTTATCCATGCTCATTACTGTCTAATGCAGAATTGTATGAATATTGGCAGCGTGGAGAATATCAACCTTATAGTGATGAGGTTTTGATTGAATTAGTAGCAGCTTGTAAGTTGAATACACCTGAATATTGTAGGATAAATCGTGTATATAGAGATATACCTGCTCCCAATATTGTAGTTGGTAGTACTTTGTCTAATCTAAGACAAGTTGTTCAAAGAACATTGAAGCACAGAGGACAAAAGTGCAAGTGTATTAGATGTAGGGAAGTACGAGATATTACGTTCCAATCTGACAATTTGATATTAGACGATTTAGTTTACGAGACCAGTTTTAGTGAGGAACATTTTCTATCATTGAATACCAAAGATGGATATTTAGCAGGATATTTGCGTCTTTCTTTACCTATTCGCAAAAATGATTTGAATATTGAAGCAATCAATAATGCTGCATTAGTTCGTGAGCTTCATGTATATGGTGCAGCTCTTCCAATTGGTAAATATGGTTCAGATAGAAAAACTGCACAACATAGAGGTTTGGGTAAACGTTTGATCAATAATGCAGAAAAAATTTCGTTGCAGGCAGGTTTTAGAAAGATAGGTATTATTGCTTCCGTTGGTACACGTGAATATTACCGTGCTAGAGGTTATAAGCTTTCAGGTACTTATATGGTGAAGGAAACAAATGATAAACATATGAAACAATATTAATGTAGCCAATGATATAATTTTATTCTTTGTGGGCACGTAGCTCAGCTGGTTAGAGCACACGGTTCACATCCGTGAGGTCGGGGGTTCGAGTCCCTCCGTGCCCATTTGTGATATTAGGATTGCAAGTATATTAAACGAGATGAAATATGATATAGATTTGTATGAAGCAACAACTGCTTTGCTTGATTGTTTGTGTTATTGGGATAAATCATGACAAAATTGTCTTCAATTAATATCACATGGCTTAGTGTTGTATTATTGTTTGGCGTGACAATTATCTATTATTTTTTCTCTAGCATTGGTTTAGATCGATGTTATTGGAATTATATTGATTCGGATTTTTGTTATTCAGTCGCATCTTTAAGATTTATTGATAATTATTCTACAGGTTTTGTAGAACATACTGCGGCGGGTGAAGGCTTACCAATTATTCAATTGCTAGGTTGGTTTTATGTGTTGATGTCTAAACTTGGGTATTTAGGTAATCCTAGCTTTATAGCATTAAGCATAGATACAGATCCGCTTGTATATTTGCAGCAATTTGTTGTTTTTGGATGGTTGTTTAGCGGTTTTGTATATTTGATAACAATTGTGATTGTATTCTATTGTACGCGATTGTTAACAAATTCTAATGTGATCAGCGTCATAACAAGTTTTTTAATAGCTGTTTCTTGGTCAAATATTCAATTTCTTTTACGGATAAGGCCTGAGGCATTCAGTGCAGCATTAGCTCTTTTGACTTTATATTTTATGTTTAAAGCTAATAAGTCATCAACAGTGAGCGGGTATGCATGTAACATGGTGATTAGTAGTACTGCTTTGGTAATTGCATTATTTGCAAAACGTAATGCAATGCCATATGTTGGATTGCTACCAATTGGTTTGTTTGTTTTTTCTTCAAATGCTGTTGATCGTTCAGGGCGAAAGTCTAAAGATAATTTACTAAAGGTTTTAATAACCACTAACTTGGTATTGTTTCCACCATTGCTACCCTTAATGTCTTATTGGCCACAGTTTATAGGTTCTTTCACTTTCCCTATGATATTTGTTGTGGGTGCTGAAATTATAGGATTTGTATTGTTAATATTCTTTGTAGTTTTCTTGATTTTTGTTGTACGGAGCTACAAGAATGATTTTGATTGGTTTAGTATAGGTAATATAAAGTTGTGTTTAAGAAATGCGTTAATCTACTTATTGTTATTATCTGTAGGTATGGCCATTGCATCGTATATAGGTTTTGTACATCATAATACAATAAATAGATACACAACATTCGTTTTGGTCCTAATATTTTTGGCGATTGGCTTAGGAGTTAGTAGTATTACATTAGGATGGAAACAAAAAATTAGAATATTGTCGTTAAGAATGTTGCAGATGTATAGTTGGAGCTTTAAAACAGTCATTTTGACATGTTTTGTGGCAGGACTATGGATTTATGTTTGGTATATGTTTTCCAACAATGTGGATACACAAATTGCTATTGCGGTTTCAAGAAGTTTATTTGAGATTGTTCATCCTTCAAGTTCTATGTCTTTGTTAAGTTATGAGGACAATAATTCTATTTTTAATTATTTGTTATCGGTTTATGGCTCTTGGTTTAAGCATTATATGACATTACGTTGGTCAGAGATGTTAATTGTGTTTGTCACTATTGCGTATCAGGCTATTGTCGGATTTAGTAAAGATATGAAAACAGTTATTTTTTTGGTTTTTTCAGGTATGATGCTTATATTTTTTTCTGCATTAAGGTTGCTGTATCCATTTTATATAATTTACGAAGATTTATTGACTGTAATTGCAATTGCAGTTTGTGTGAAAATAATTATTGAGTCTGTGCATCGTATTAGTCATGTGTCTTCGCTTTTATTTGTATTTGCTCTATCATGTGTTGTGAGCTTAACTATTGTTTCAAGTACTATGCGAATTCAAAAATCATTCTACATGTATACAGAGATAATGGAGTATGGATGTGACTTTCCTCCAAGTGGTGATACTTGTATGTGTGATGTTTATTATGCAGGTAATAGGTTTGGTGGTACTGGATTTAAGGGAATAATAGAAAGACAATATGGATTAGGATGTATGGAGTCAGTAGAATTGAGGTCAAAGAAGGGTGATATATCTTATTAGACAATAAGATATTAAATTATTAGCAAATTGTATAGTTCTTTGTATAATATTTAAAATGTGTGTGGAGGTATGTTTATGAATATAACTATCGTACTAGTTGCTATTGTGTTTGTATTGATTATTTGGATAATAAGTATCTATAATCGGTTGATTAGTTTAAGAAACAGATACAAGAATGCATATGCACAGATTGATGTACAACTTAAGCGGCGTTATGATTTAATTCCTAATTTAGTTGAAACAGTTAAAACATATATGTCGCATGAGAGAGAAACTTTAGAAGCTGTCATAGATGCAAGAAACAAAGCTTCTAATGCTGGGATAGAAGCAGCCGAGAATCCAGGTGATTCGGCAGCTATATCTAGCTTAATTGGTGCTGAATCAGTACTTAACGGTACAATGGGACGTTTATTTGCATTAGCGGAATCATATCCAGATCTAAAGGCAAATGAAAATATGATGCAGTTAACAGAAGAGCTAAGTTCTACTGAAAATAAGGTTGCTTTTTCTCGTCAGGCATATAATGATGCAGTGATGACATATAATACCGCTTGTGAAACTTTCCCAGGGATGTTGTTTACTACAAGATTTGGTTTTTATCAAGCATGTTTGTTTGAAATAGAGGATGTTGAAGAACGTGTTGCTCCAAAAATTTCGTTTAATTGACTGTATTAGATGTGTAAAAAATTAATTGAGCTTACTAGAAAAAATACTTTGATCTAATGGATTTTTTTGCTTTACAAGATGAAGCACGTCGTAAGACTAATTTGTTAGTTTTTTACTATTGCTTGGCTGTATTTGCAATAATATTTTCGGTTTATTTTGTTATTGTATTGATGTTTTTTAATGATTATATTTATTTGCCATATTACTTATATTGGGATACTGGATTGTTTGTATTAGTCATGTGTGCAACATTGTTGGTAGTGGGTATAGGTACTTTGACAAAAGTATTACAATTGAGACAAGGTGGTGCAGTAGTAGCGGAGATGTTAGGTGGTACATTGGTAAACCCTTTTTCTGATGATATAGACCAGCGTAGACTAATAAACGTAGTAGAGGAGATGGCTCTTGCATCTGGTACTCCTGTGCCTCCAGTATATCTTTTAGATAATGAAGAGGGTATCAATGCTTTTGCTGCCGGATTTAACAGTAGTGATGCTGTGATTGGGGTAACCAAAGGTTGTATAAAAAGACTGAATCGAGAGCAATTACAGGGTGTAATCGCTCATGAATTTAGTCATATTATTAATGGTGATATGCGTCTCAATATTAGATTGATTGGTGTTTTGGCTGGTATTATAGCTATAGCAAATATTGGTTACATAATCTTAAGAACTGCTGGGATATCTTCGCGCAGATCACGTGTTAAAGATTCGCGTAGGAATAAAGAAGTTGGTGCAATTATTGTTTTGGGTATTGCTTTAATGATTATAGGTTATCTAGGAGTATTTTTTGCAAAAATTATCAAAAGTGCTGTATCCCGTCAGCGTGAATATCTTGCCGACGCTTCTGCGGTACAGTTTACTAGAAGTTCGAGTGGTTTAGCAGGTGCCCTCAAGGTTATTGGAAAAATATCTGAAGGTTCACAAGTGAGTTCTAAGTATGCTGAGGAGGCCAGCCATCTATTTTTTGCCAATATTACCCAAGGATTTTTTAGTAACATTATGTCTACACATCCTAAGTTGTTGGATCGTATCAAAGTGCTTGAGCCAAGTTTTACTGGCAATTTTGATTCATATGATTTATATGTAAGTTCTGATGATTCATCTTCAAGTTCTATGTTTGTGAATGATAGAAAAAATATAGTTGTAGATACAGATCATGTAATTGATTCTTTAGGATATGCTACTATGGATCATTTGGAATATGCATCTGGTGTTTTACAGGCAATTCCTATTGAAATAAGTAATGCTGTTCATGAACCCTTTAGTTCTTGTGTAGTTGTTTATAGTCTATTACTAGACACGGATCTGCAGTTGCGTAGTCGTCAATTAGACTATTTGTGCCAACATTTAGATACTCATACTTATGATCTTGTTGTGAAATTTTCTAATATACTTGAAGATGCAGATGATCGGATTCGTTTACCTATTATTGAAATTGTTCTTGCTGCGTTAAGGCAGCTATCTGCAGACCAATATGATGTTTTCCAGCAGCACGTTGATAATCTTATTCATATGGATGATCATGTTAGTTGGTTTGAGTATTCTTTGTATAGTGTGATAAGGCGAAATCTTAAGAATGTATTTCATAGTAACTCTACGAACACTAAACCAATTAAATCATTAAGATATGTGAGAAACGAATGTTGTATATTATTGTCTGCTCTTGTACAAGCTGGTCATTTGACAGATGAAACACAACGCTTGAATGCTTTTAGTGAAGGTATGAATGTTCTTTTTGGTAATGAGCAATCAGATCAATATGTTGGTGACATAGTTTTGGATCATCTTGATCGATCTTTAGATGTGTTATCAGAAGCTTTACCTGCAATAAAACGAAAGATCGTTAAGGCATGTATTACTTGTGTGTCGTCAGATCAAGAGATAACGGTTGAGGAATCAGAGATGTTGCGTGCAGTTGTTAATGCATTAGGTTGTCCTTTGTCACCACTTATATAAATTTACAACATTATATTGGGGGAATTTGCTCATATAAGTAATTTGACTCGTTCAATATTTGCTGATGATTACTATATAATGATATATCATTGATAGTGGATATTTTAAGTGCCGATGAACAATATTATTGATTATTCTGTTACGTCAATTGCTCAAGCTATTAGGAGTGGGCAGGTTTCTTCTAAGGAAGTTGTTTTGGCTTCTTTAGAGCGAATACAAGAAGTTAACAATAAAATTAATGCTGTTGTGCAGATTCCTATTGAAAGTGCATTGCGGGATGCAGATTTGGCTGACAGAAAACAAAGTGCTGGTGAAGTATTAGGCATTTTACATGGTGTACCTTTTACAGTGAAAGACAACTTAGAAACTAAGAATGTAGTTTGTGCTTGTGGTACAGAAGGATTGTCTGAGTATATGCCAAAATCTGATGCAGAGGTGGTTGCTAAGATGAAAGCTGCTGGCGGTATATTTGTAGGTAAAACTAATGTGCCAGAATTAGGTATGGGATATGAAACTGATAATTTAGTTTATGGTAGGACTAATAATCCATATGATTTGACTAGAACTAGCGGAGGAAGCAGTGGAGGAGAGGCAGCTATTATAGCTAGTGGAGGATCTGGGATTGGAATTTGTACTGATGGTGGTGGTAGTGCTAGATGGCCAGCACATTGTTGTGGTTTAGTGGGGTTTAAGCCCACTACAGGTCGTACTCCTAAAATGGGTCATGTGCCGCCTCCTGGTGGTATTTTAAATTCATTGTGGCAGATAAGCTTAATTGCTCGTCATGTGGAAGATATATCAATGACTCTTCCTCTAATATGTGGATCAGATTTGACATTTTCTACTACATCACTTAATAAGGGAGATATTAGCAAACATGCTTCCATTAGTCAATTACGTGTTGCTTATTATATTGATAATGGTATCGTTGCTCCAAATGCTAATATAATAAATGCTATTCATTTGTGTATCAATAAGCTTGAGGAAAATGTATCTTGTATTGATAAGATCATACCTACTGGTGTTCAAAATTCACATAAATTGTATCATCGGTTGATGAGTGCTGACGGTGGAGTAGGAATTAGGAAGTTGTTAAAAAGTTGGGGTACTAAGAATATACATCAATATACAGTAAGCACTCTTGAATGTCACATAGGTAAGGAAGTTAATGATGCAAATAAGAAGCAATTAATGAAAGACTGGGATGATTTTAGAAGTGAAATGAATAAATTTATGGAACAATATGATGTGATAATATGTCCTGTGAGTACAAGTACAGCAGTGAAACATGGTGATACTTATCGTGATCAAAAGTTTCCAGGTTTTGCGGATATGTTTAGTTATGTTATGACATTTAATTTGTTAGGTTGGCCATGTGGTACAGTAAGAGTTGGTACATCAGATAATGGATTGCCGATAGGCGTTCAAGTTGTAGGACGACCATGGCAAGAAGGCACTGTACTAAGTGTGTTGCGTTATTTGGAGAATATGAAAGGTTGGGAAAAACCTAGTTTATGACTATAGTGTCAATTATTTCTTATTAGTTATCAATAATAACTATGTGTAATGTGCCAGGTCCATGTATGCCAAGTGTCAGTGTTTGTGTTATATCAGATGTGCGACTTGGTCCTGTTATAATGTTGCAATTACTAGATCTTGTAACATTATCAGATTTATCACTGAGATAGCTTCCCATGGTTGGGTAGATTTGATTGCTGGTTATTAACGCAACATGTATAGGAACTAATAGTGAACATAATCGTCCTTGACCGGCTTGACTTTCAAGAATAATACTGCCAGTATCAGCTAATCCAGCACTACATCCTGTGATTCCAATACAAGCTTGTTCAAGATGTTTATATGTCGACTGTCTCTTTTCTCTGTCTTGTGGAATATAATTGTTACAATGTTCATATTTCAAATTCTTTAAAATAGTATTGAAGTTTGGTATTGGCAACCATTTGTCATCCCATGACATGTATTTTTTATTAGGTTGATCGCTAAGTAAATTAAGTATTGTGTCCATAGCAATTTCATGATCATTTACAAGATGTGTGTGACATTTGACAGCATTTGCTTCATGGACAAATTGTTTTATGAGAGTTGCTCTGTTTGTTATATTACCTAATTTGTTTTTTATAGGAAGAGAATTTATTGTAGGTAGATCATTTAGATTGATAGATCTCCTGACTGTTTTCACAAATTGGTTACGTTGCATGATTATTTATTCCTTGTTACTAGACCACATTTGTCGGAATGATTTTTGGGCAAGCGCTGGAAAATCGCGTTGGTTGGTCCAATTTTTTAATGGTCCAGGTAATTTTGTGATCCATCCTTTTTGGGAAAATCTATTGGTTATTGTTTGCGCTAATTGTAAGAATATTTGGAATAAAATTGGATTACATATTGTTACTGCATATATCCATTGGGAGATTTGCATCCAAAGAGGTGCTGATCCTTTTTGAATATTTTGTGTTCTTAGTTTAATCAATAAGCTAGGTAAATCTATATCAACGGGACATACTTCTTTGCATGCTCCACATAGGCTGCTTGCATGTGGAAGAGGATCGAAATGGTTTCCAAAAAGTAATGGGCTGAGTATAGATCCTACTGGTCCTGGATATACACTACCATAAGCATGTCCTCCAATTGATTGGAAAACTGGACAAGCATTTAGGCAAGCACCACATCTGATGCAGTATAGGATTTCCGAAAGAGAACTTGCTAAAATATTACTTCTGCCGTTGTCTATAATTATTATATGTAGTTCATCAGGACCATCTAATTCATTAGTACGTTTAGGTCCAGTAATGATGTTATTATAAACAGTCAACTTCTGACCGGTTGCACTTCTGGCTAGTAATTGGAGCATCGTATTAAGATCTGTAAGTGTTGGCACTATTCTTTCCATGCCCATGATTGCTACATGTATGCGAGGGGTTGTGCTAATTAGGCGTCCATTTCCTTCGTTGGTTACTAGACATATAGATCCAGATTCTGCCACTCCGAAATTTACTCCACTAATTCCCATGTCGGCATTTAGGAAAATATGTCGCATATGTTCTCGTGCAATTGTATTCAGTTCGGACGGATCAGTTGTAAATGGGACATTAAGGTTTTCATTAAAAATAGTGCCAACATCTTCACGTGTCATGTGTAAAACTGGTGCGATTATATGAGAAGGGCGGTCATTACTTAGCTGTACAATGAATTCGCCTAAATCAGTTTCTACTACTTCAATGTTAGCATGACCTAGCGAATCGTTTAGATCAATTTCCTCAGTAAGCATAGATTTGGATTTAGCAATTAGTTTGACGTTATGTCGTACTGCAAGTTGATGAATGTAATTATTACATTCATCTGCATCTTTAGCCCAAAATATTTTGCCTCCTAATGTTTCTACATTATCTGCAAATTGTTCAAGATACAGATCTAATTTGCTTAGAGTATTAGCTCTTACTTGACGTGCTAGCTGACGAGTCATTTCCATATCTTGGAATTCAGCCATAGCATTAGCTCTGTTTATATATTTGGCTTTTGCACCTGCACTTATTGCTAATTGTTTTTCAGGATGGGATAGAGCGTTATCTATACGATCGTAAAAGGTTAGTTTAGTTACAGTCATCAATAATTTCAGCTATATGTTTTACTTTTATGTTAATGCCTTTTCTTCTTAGTCCACCTTGCATGTGAATAATACATCCTAAATCGTTGGCTATAAGTACGTTGGCACCTGAGTCTATAACATGACTCATTTTCTTGTTTAGCATTGATTCGGATATCTTGTTCATGTTAATGGAAAACAATCCTCCGAATCCACAGCATTCTTCAGCACAATCTAATTCAACTTGTTTTAAAGATTGTGTGTTGTTTAGCAAGATAGATGGTTGTCTCTTTATATTTAAGTTGCGTAATCCATGACAACATGGATGATATGCTGCACATCCAGTGTAGTGTGCACCTACGTCTTCAACTTTGAGATAATCAACTAGGAATTGAGTGAATTCAAATGTTCGTTTTGACAGTTGTTCTGCTTTTGTTTTGTAAATAGGGTCATGTTTTAATATTTCAGGATATTGATGCACTATCATATCTGTACATGAACCGGAAGGAATTACTACAGGCCCAGTAGTTTTCGAAAAAACATCTATTGTGTGTCGTGCCATTGTTCTGGCTTGTTTAATAAAACCTGCATTAAATGCGGGTTGTCCGCAACATGTTTGACTATTTTGGAATTGCACTTCACATTGATGTCGATTCAATATATTTTTGACTGACATGCCTATGTTTGGAGCAATAGCATCAATCATACAAGTGACTAATAGTTGTACAATTTGTTGTGTTTTGCTCATTGGTTATCTTAGTATCTTGAATAAAATGATATTATGGAGATGTATTTGCAATTTAATAAATGCTATGTTGGCTATCTAAGTTTGCATAGTATATACTGAATGTACTTAGTAGGGTTAGTGGAATAAATGATTTTATTTTAATTTGATTGTGGAATAATTGTCTAAATAGTTAATTAAATTAAAGGTGTACTAATGGATTTTAATCAAAGTGTTATTTTAATTACTGGATCTTCAAGAGGAATTGGTCGAGCTGTTGCACATGCGTTTTCTCAAAAAGGTGCTAGAGTTGCAGTACATTTCAATAAGTGTGACAGAGAAGCCCAAGATACACTCAAAATGCTTGACGGTATAGGTCATGGAATTTTTAGTGCTGATATTACTAAACCTGATCAAGCTCAGAATTTAGTATTGGATGTAATCAATGAAATGGGTGAGCTGTCTATATTAGTCAATAATGCAGGCATTTATGAAACCAATTCAATTGCAGATGTGAGCTATAGTTTTTGGCAAAAGAATTGGCATGATACACTAGGAGTAAATCTTGTTGGTGCATCAAATGTTACCTATTCAGCTGTTGAACACATGATGAAGTTGCATCGAGGGAAGATTATAAATATTTCGTCGAGAGGAGCGTTTAGAGGTGAGCCTAATGCGCCCGCTTATGCTGCAAGCAAAGCTGGCCTCAATGCTTTTAGCCAGTCTATGGCACAGGCGTTAGCTCCACATAATATATTTGTTTACGTTGTAGCACCTGGTTTTGTTGATACTGACATGGCATTCGATGTGTTATCTAGCTCTGAAGGAGAATCAATACGAAAACAGAGTCCATTGGGTAGAATTGCATTACCAGAGGAAGTTGCTAATACAGTCGTGTTTCTTGCGTCTGAAGGTACTGATTACCTCACAGGTTGTATATTAGATGTGAATGGGGCTTCTTATTTAAGAAGTTAAAGAAGGTACTAGAGAATATTTATATATATATATGTTACGCAATTTCAATAATATAATATCTCGATTTATATTGTTTGCCTTTAATAGAAAAATAATCTGGTCCGTACTATTACTCATAGGATGGTATTTTCACGCTAAGCTTTACACTGTGCATGGACCTTTTCTTAGATTGAGTGATTGGGAAGTAAGACCGTCGTGGGCATTGTGGGTACAGAATATGCGGTGGTTTGTACGAATAATGGGTGTAATTAGCTTCTTGTATTTAATGATGTTAGAAATTCAGTATGCATCATTAAGTAAAATTTTAAAAAAAACCGTTGATAAGACTGTTTCGTTGTATGTTCTATTAGTTGTGTTGGGTCTGATATCAGGATTTGATTTTTTTATGCCAGGTTATTTGCGAGCAACTGATGATGCTGAATCGTATACAACTTTAGCTTGGTTAATTCGTGACAGTCTCATGAGGGGTAGTTTGCCCATATGGTCAAACTGGGGTGACATGGGTTTTCCTTTGATGCAATTCTATAGTCCTTTGTATTCCACATTTATTGCAGTAATAAGTTTTGTAACTGATAATGTGTGGAATGCAGTTAAAATATTGCATATCATTTTGCATATTTTGTCTTTATTTGCTATCTATTATTATGTTAGTAATTTGACTAAATCAAAATATGCTGGATTAGTATCTAGTTTTGCTTTGGGATTTGCTTTTTATCGTTATCATGTGTTTTTTTATGTGGGAGTTTTAAATATGGCTCCTACATTTGTTCTATTTCCGATGCAATTATATCTGGTTGATAGATTCTTAGATATCAACAAGAATGTGCGCATTGGTATCAAGCTGGCGATTATTAGTGCAATTGGTTTGTTGTGCCATGCATATTTTGGTGGTTATAGTGGATTGTTTGTCGGATTGTATGTGGTACTGCGTGTGTTTACATTGCCTTTATTGAATAGTAGTTTGAAAGTTAGGATAGGGACAATCTCAAAATTGTATTTTTGGCTGTTTATGGGAATGCTTGCTTCATTGTTTTATACCTTACCTGCACTGTTAGAGAGTCATTTGTCAACTGTTCAAGAGTGGGTTGTAGATGATTTTTTGCTTCCACCTATGAGTTTAACGGATGTTCTTACTTTTGATGGTAGTCAAGGTGGTAATGGATGGTGGGGAGGATATATAGGTTTAAGTGTTGTTAGTATATCGTTGATCGGATACTCTTGGGTAATTATAAAGAGACGCTCATATGGTATTGCCCCATTACTCATCTTATTAGTGACTTTTTTTCTAGCTTTAGCACCTTATTACATAGATTTTTTTGAGATATTTAATAGTTTTCCAGGAGGTAGAATTGTATTTTTATTTCACTCTCCAGGTGATTATCTGGTTTATGTGGTAATTATGGCATCTGTGGGGGTTGGTATGTGTATGTCGGAAATACAAAATTTTATAGAGAATTTGACTATAAGAAAAACTATAACAACTTTTTTATTTATAAGTGATTTTAGTTACTGCGAGAGAATCCTGTTTGTTTTATGTATGTTGATTGCATTGGACATGTTTAGATTTAGTCTGTTTGTGAATTACATGATTCCTGAAACTAAGTATGGAAGTCCAGAGAACAGGGTTTTGGTTCATGAATGGTTGAATGATAATGCTGACAAAATAGATGGTCGAGTGCTTGATATAAATCAGAGTGATATTGTTTGGCATATTCCTATGATTGCCAGTTTGCCAACCTATGTTACCAATGGTAATTCTTCTAGATATTCAGCATCATTTGTAGTGGGTTTGCGGAGATTTGATCCTGTAGAATTATTTGATGTAGGTTTTGATTTAATGAGCATTGCAAATACTAGTATAGTGGTTGTTGATGCACCTTCAGTATTAGAAAGTTTTCCTGGTGCTATCTCTATTGATGATGATGCCGTGATTGTTCCTCATACAAGTGGAATGGCAATGATAGCTAGTAATAGATTAAAACAAGTTGATATAGAAGTGGATTTTTTGGATATGGAGCAATCTTATATGTTAGATCACACTCCTTATTCTTTATTAGCGAATCAAATGGAAATAAACTATTCTACATTTACGTCAGATTTTTTGCCGGTAACTATGTTGATTGAATCAATGTTGAGTGTGAAAGAAAATGTACCGTTAGCAATGGACATATATGACCATCAAATGGAATCTCAATATGTAAAAATGCAATATAGTCTTTCATCAGCAGCTTATCTGCAACTAAGTTATTCTTATTATCCATTTTTGCGTGTGTTGCTTGATGGTGAACCAGTTAACATCTTTCCTACTGCTTTTGGCTTGATAGGACTAGAATCTCCAGAAGGTGTTCATACTATTGAAATAGTGCCATATTTGTCGCCTCTTCGAGTTTTTGTTGGTATAGTAAATGTATGTACAATCTTTGTTTTAATAGTCTTGTGGTTATGGTTACCGCGACGTAATAGTAATAATGATCATATAAATTTATTGTGTAATGCAAAAAAGTGATCTGAAAATTAACTGGCTCTTATATGTCTTGCCTATTTTGGCAATTATTGGATTGATTTTTGCCTATGTTCATGCAGGATTGTATACGATTTATGGTCCTTTTATGAATGTGCGTGATTGGGATAATCCTCCTTATTGGGCAACAATACTTCAAAAATTTCGATGGTTTTTTAGGTTAGTTGGTATTGTTAGTATTGTTGGTTTAGTGGTTATGGAAATTAGATTTTTACTAGTTAGTAAAATGTTGGTTAGTTATATTAATTTGCGTTTTGGTCTTCGCGTGATTTTGTTTATGATAGGGATTTTGTCTGGCATGTATTTTTTGATGCCAGGGTATATTACAGCTGCAACAGATGGTATTTACTATACAACTTTGGCTTGGTTAGTGAAAGATAGTATCGCTAATGCTCAATTTCCAATGTGGTCCAATTTGGGTGATATGGGTTTTCCATTAATGCAGTTTTATAGCCCATTATTTTTTGTTGCAGTAGGGTTGGTTAATTTTGTGATTCCTGACATTTTTGAGAGTGTTAAATTGGTATTTTTAGTTATTCATGTGTTGTCAGTTTTTGCAATGTATAAATATGTTTATAATCTTACTAATTCTAAATGTGCCGGATTAGTTGCTGCTTTTACTTATGGATTTGCATATTATCGATATCATCTGATCATATATGTGAATAAATTTACCATGGCTCCTACTTTTCTCTTTTTGCCTTTGCAGTTGTATTTAGTTGATCGGATTATTGATGGTGAGTATGTACGGAGGTTTGGAGTTAACTTGGCTTTTGTGATTGCATTTGGTTTAATGAGTCACATATTTTTTGGTGGATATAGCGTGATTTTTGTCGTGATTTATAGTTTGGTGCGTTTGTTAAGTAGAAAACAGCATGCTTTCGTAATATCAAACATTCTTACTATATTACCTGATATCAAAATATTGATTATATGGATTGTGTTGGGAATAATGGTATCGTTGCCATTTACTTTGCCATCTCTTGTTGAAGCGGATTTAACTGTAATACCACAGTGGTATGAAAACGGTTTTTTTGCTATGCCAGTTGAGATAGACACAACACCATGGCTTGCAACATTTACTTTTGATGGTAGCCAGGGCTCAGGATGGATTTATGGTTATGTGGGTATCACCATTGTAGTGTTTGCGTTGTTAGGTGGTATCCTTGCTATTGTTAGAGGTGAATTTAGATACATTGCTATTATATTTCTTTTGATATTAGGTATGTTTTTGGCACTTGGACCTATTGCTTTTTTTCTGAGTGCTCAAGGTCAATATCTTATTTATGTTGTAATTGTTGGTTCAGCAGGAGTTGGTTTGTTTAGTTTTGAGCTTCTATATATATATAATAGATTCGTTAAGAAAAATTCCAATCATTGGATAATCAACTATTATGGTCCATTATTAGTTTCAGCAATAGTATGTGGATTTATTGCAGTTGATATGTTGCGTTTTCAATTATTTGTTAATTATTTGGTTCCTTATACACCTTACGGTAGTCCAGAGAATAGAATAGAAGTACACCAACAATTATTGAAAAATGGATTTGGGGGTACTGGTAGGGTATTAGATCCTTCTCAGCCAGAGAACGGTTGGCAGATTCCTATGATAACGGGTTTGCCAGGATATGAAAATAATGGGGATTCATCTGTATTTTCGGCTTCATTTGTAAGGAACTTGCGACCTAGCAATCCAAATCCTAATAACATAATTCCTTATTCGATAGATGAGTTATTAGGTGATGCAAATGACTTGTTGCTTATAGCTAATACAGATTGGGTCATTTCTGATGAACCGTCAAAGAAGATGCTACAAGATTATCCAAAAGCAATTGTTACAGATGCCGGTACAGCAATGATAGAGACAGATGTAGGTTTGCCAATGTTAGTAAGTCACAGTACTAATAGTGTTGCAATGCAGACACAATTTGCTGTTCTGGCACGTGAGATGAACATTGATCAAGAAACAGGAGTAGCTGATTTTATTCCTGTATTGGATCATAATTTGTTGGATAAATTTAAAGATAATTTTGAGAACAATATTGCAATTGATATTAAGAATCATGTTATGAAGGCACAACATGTAAGTATTGATTATTATTTGTCTTCTACAGCTTATGTTCAACTTAGTTACGCATATTATCCTTACTTACATGTAATGATAGATGGAGAACAAACGGAAAAATTCCCGACAGCTTTTGGGCTAATTGGTATAGTTGCACCTAAAGGGGTTCATACGATTGAAATCGTACCATATTTATCGCCATTACGTCAGGTAACTATATTTGTTAGTGTAGCAACGTTTTTGTTATTAGCAATAACATATCTAATTGACAATACGAATATTATAAGAGGATCAATAACTTTATCTAAGATAGATAGTTAATATTTATAAGTGATATGAATAACAAATTGTCTTTTCAATCTATCCAAAACTATTTGCAGCAACATGTTGATGAAAGACCAAGAGAAATGCAAATTATGGAGGATTATGCTAGTAAGCGCAAATTTCCTATTATTGGTCCTGTGGCTGGTAATTATTGTTATCAGATTGCTCGTATGATTAGAGCCACTAATGTGTTTGAATTAGGTTCAGGATATGGTTATTCTACTGCGTGGTTTGCTAGAGCAGTGAAAGAGAATGGGGGTGGTACAGTGCATCATGTAGTATGGGATACTGACTTATCGAACAAGGCTAAGATACATTTAGAACGTCTTGGTTATAAAGATATAGTCAAATATCATGTTGGAGAAGCCATTGATACATTAGAGAATAATAGAGGGCCTTATGACTTAATATTTAATGATATCGAAAAAGACTCTTATCCGTTATCATTTCAAGTTATTGAACAATGCATTAAGTTGGGTGGTGTGTTAATTGTAGACAATATGTTCTTAAATGGTCGAATAATCAATGATGAAGTGCAAGATGCTAGTGTTGAGGGTGTCAGAGAAATGCTTAAGTTAATTCATAATAGTCACAAGTGGATTTCTTCAATAGTGCCAATTAGAGATGGTTTACTTGTTGCGTATCGTATATGTTCATAATAACTGATGGTGCTATAATTTGACTGTGTCAGTTCCCCTAAATATATCAGAGTGGGATGATTTTGTTGCTAGTTTTGAGCAGAGGCATCCTGAAAATTCATTTAGTACTCATAATGCTCATATTTTACAGACTTCTGCTTGGGCTAATTTGAAATGCGAGTTTGGTTGGTCAGCTACTAGGGTAGTAGCACGATTACAGGGAAAAGCAGTGGCTGGAGCTCAGATGTTGTTTAGACCCTTACCTTTGGGGTTAGGTACTATTGCATATGTCCCTAAAGGGCCTTTAGTGAATTGGTCTGATTCTGCTCAGAGTAGTTATTTATTGTCTTTGTGTGATGAAATTGCTAGAGCGAACAGGGCTTGGTTTATGATCATAGAGCCAGATTTAGTTTATAGTAAATCATCCGGTATTATTTTGGAAAAACTCGGTCTGCTTCCCAGTAAAGAATCTATTCAACCTACAAGGACCATCGTTATCAATCTAAATCAAGATTTAGAAACTATATTATCAAATATGAAACAAAAAACACGTTACAACATTCGTTTATCTCAGAGAAAAGGCGTTAGTGTCCGAATAGCGACTCCAGCTACTATAAATGATGATTTGTTCAAGTATCAAAGTTTGCTTGAGACAACAAGTCAACGTAACAATTTTGGAGTACATTCGTCCAAGTATTATAAGAGTGTTTATGATTTGTTTGCACCTTCTGGTCAGGTTGCATTACTTATAGCTGAGTATAATGGTAAACCTTTGGCATCTTTAATGATTTTTGCATATGGGGGACGAGCTTGGTATTTTTATGGATCATCGTCCGGTGATGAAAGGAATCGTATGCCAACTTATGCTTTACAATGGGCTGCAATAGGTTGGGCTAAGGAAAAAGGTTGTCATAGTTATGATCTTTGGGGTGTTCCTAACGAGGATTTGGATGTTTTGGAGTCTGAATTTGCTGATAGACAGGACGGTTTATGGCCAGTGTATAGATTTAAAAGAGGTTTTGGAGGTAAATTGTATCGCAGTGTTGGTGCTTGGGAAAAAATTTATTCTCCCTGGGCTCATCGTTTATATCGACGTTTGAAGGTAAAGAGGTCTGGAGCGTAGCGATGCAAATTACAAATCGGTTTGTTTATAATAAAGATGAATGGAATCAAATTTTGTTGCAATTGTGTGGTAATCAAATATTACAATCATGGGAATGGGGTGAGTTCAAATCTTGCTATGATTGGACGCCACAACGTATTATTTGGTGTGACGATGGTGACTGCAAAGCAGCTGCTCAAATTCTCACTCGCAATAAGACTTTTTTAGGAATAAATTTTAAGATTATGTATGTTCCGAGAGGTCCTGTATTGGATTGGAATGATAAGTATTTACTAGAAATAGTATTGAATGATTTACGTGATTTAGCAATTTATGAAGATGCTGTTTTTGTAAAAGTAGATCCATATGTTACAGTTGGTCGTAGTATTTATTCCTATGATCAAGTTGATTTAGATAGCATTGGTGACATTGTTACACAACAATTTGAGCAAAGTGGTTGGCAAAAATCAAATCAGCAAATTCAGTTTCGTAATACGATGGTCTTGGATCTAGATGTAGATACAAACGATTTGTTGTTATCATTTAGTTAAAAAACTCGATACAATATTCGTTTGGCTACTCGTAAAGGTTTAGTGGTACGAAATGGTACGATTAAAGAATTAGATTTATTGTATGATTTGTATAAACTGACTTCTAATCGTAATGGTTTTGCAATTCGTTCACGGTCATATTATGTAGATTTATGGAAGTCTTTAATTCAATCAGGTATGGCACAGTCTCTAATTGTAGAGCATGATGGAGAATTTGTTGGTGCAGTTGTTTTATCTATATTTGGTGGGTGTGCAACTTACATGTATGGTATGTCTAGTGGATCTCATACTGAAAAGATGCCAAATTATTTGTTACAGTGGGAAGCGATTTTGAGGGCAAAAGAATTAGAGTGCAAATTTTATGATTTTTGGGGTGTGCCAGATTTCTTTGTTGAAGATGATCCTCTATGGGGTGTTTGGAGATTTAAATCAGGATTTAGAGGAGATGTAATTTATACTACAGGGGCATGGGATTTTGTATGTAAATGGTTGCTGTATTGGCTGTATACAAATATAGTCCCAAGAATATTTTCATTCATTCGTATGAGAAATAGTTGACGAATTTATTAATAAGGTTTTTGTTTTTTCTGGATTTTTGTAATAATTAAGCTTGAGCCTTTGTTAGGCCTTGGAAATTCCAGTATGGTACTTAAATTAATGTTCAACTCGTTAACAGTTGCATTATCTTTTGGACTATCAATAATAATAACGTAGTTTTTATTATTGATAGTGTTTAAATAGGATTCAAGTTTGTCAGGAGGTGTCCATACAGGGGTAATTGGTGAATTGGGTGGTAGGTATGTATTTAAACGTTGCTGGCCTCCTAGATCTAAAGTAATTAACAGTATATTTTCAGGTGATTGTTGATAGTATTTAGCTATCTCTTGAAAACCGTATCCAGAAGGCCATCCAGTGACATATTCCCATTTGTCTCTGTCAGGAAGTTGTAGTTGGTGAGGTTCATTCCAGGATATAGTTATGAACTGATAGGCAGGGTACAAACTTATCCCAAATATTGTAACTAACAAAAAATTAAAGTTTTTTGTCATAGATTGCCATGATTTCCATGCTGTGGCTATACCCATAGACATTAAGATTACCATTTGCGTAGCATATGGAAGAATGAATCTTGCTTCTAAGAAACCGGGGTTAGTTGTTATTATGACAGCCACTAAGCCTATTAATATGGTTATACCAATATATATACTGACTCTAGTATGTTTCCATATTGCTAGAGGTATTAAGATGAGTCCACCATACCATACTGAAGGAGTAAAAAGCGTCGTAAAGTAATTCCATAATATAGGAGCAGAAGTAATTGCTTGCTGCCACATATCGATAGGTCTGATGCTGGTTTTTTTGTATAACAAATCTATACCCATGTCTGAGTTACCAATGAATTTCAGGATTATTATGACAGGAGTTAATAGTATTATTCCTAAAATATATGCATGTGCAGATGCGATAAAATGTTTCTTGTCTGATCTATTTAGAATGGCTGCTGCTATGAACGGAACAGGTAGAAATACAACAAATGATATTTTGGACAGCATTCCAGCAGCGATTGTCATTCCAACTATAATTTTGTTTTTTAACAAATATGGCTTGTAAGACAATTTGGTGCTTGACCACAAAAGCAATATGCTGCAGGTGGACATATAGGGATCGGCTAGGTACATTCTTTCAAAAAATGATATGTAAGGTAGCAATACGTATAAGATGCCGGATATGATAGATGCTTGTTTGGAATGTAATTGGTATGCTATAGATATTGTTGTTATAAATCCTATAACAGTGACCATTATAGTAGATGCACGTGCGATCCAGAGACTACTATTAAATGGCCAAAATAGAGATGTCCAAATTATATTGAAAAGACGTCCGTCGGATGCCGCATGAAAAGGTTGAATTTCCCAAACTAACCTAGCCCACCATATGTGGGCTGCCTCATCGAGGAATACTGCTAAAGCTTCTAGATTGTGTAATCTAGTCCACCAGTAAATCCAAATGGCTACAATTAAAAAGATTTTCTTTTTTATTATATTTTCCATTCACTGATTATTCCTGATAATAGAGCTGTTCTGTTAGAGACACTATTTAGTAGTAGATGTTCTTTTGAGGTATGGGCACCATCACCTAGAGGTCCTAGTCCATCCAATATAGGAACTTTATAATTGGCAATTATGTTGGCGTCTGACCCTCCTCCTGTTGATCCTTCCTTAAGCATTATTCCTAGATTTTTTGCAATTTGAGAGGCTTGTTTGAATGCAGCTGAAATTTCTGGTGTTTTAGGCATTGGATCTCTTTCTATACCACCAGTGATGAGAATTTTACTACCAGGTACATTTGATTTGAGATTGTCAATTATATTTGTAATTTTATTTGCTTCTACAATATTTCTTATACGTACATCTACTGCAATTTGACATTCCTCTGGTATTACGTTAGGACGTGATCCACCTTTGATTTCTCCTATATTTATAGTGTTACCTGTTTCATAGTTGGTTAAATTTTGCAGGCAAATTATTTGATGTGCCATTTCTTCAATAGCATTTATGCCCTCTTCATGAGCTGCACCTGCATGTGCTGATTTGCCTTTAGTGGTGATTGTGAATCTCATGACTCCTTTACGAGAAGTTTTTAGTTCTCCTTGTGAGAGTGCGGGCTCCATACATAAAACTAGATTAGCAGTTTTGCCGAAATGTTTTATTAATGGTCTTGATGAGTTTGAACCTATTTCTTCATCAGATGTAAGTAAAAGTGTGATTGGTGTGTTAGGCCAACGATTGTGTTTTTGTAGAATTTGTAAGGCAAAAACAACTTGTACTAGGCTTGATTTCATGTCGATGATTCCTGGTCCATGCATTTTACCTTTATTGATGCGTATAGGGTTGTCGTTGATTGCGCCTATTGGATGTACTGTATCCATATGACAAAGCACTACAATTCCTCCAGTCGTATTACCTTGTTCATCTGGCCAGGAAGCTACTATATTATTGCCTGCTATCTGTTGATAATCAATAGTAATTTCCGGATTAAGAGGTGAAATGATTTCTATCATTTTGTCACCTAATTGATCAATAGATTGTTTGTCAGTTGATGGGGACTCTATCGATACTAGTTCTTCAATCATGACTTGCATTTGAGATATTTGTGTCTCAAATATTGCTGATGGAATTGGATTCATAAGTTGATTTTACCTTTGTATGTTAGATTGCAATAAGTTTAATGTTTTATTTTCGTTTCTACAATAAATTAGAGTTGACGATAGTATATACCTGTTATACACTTTTTGTTTCATTATTATTTTTTAATAAGCAATATAAATTTAGTGTGATTGTCTGATGTTTTCTAACTTGGTTTACAGTGGGTTTGTTGACAATGAAGAAAAATAATAGTCGATATTTAATCAAAAACTATTCTGCTGTGAGATTGATTGTCACAGTTTATGTGGTAATTTGTATCTTGGTTACTGCTTGTGCAGGTCCTTCATCAACTTCTACAAGTGACACATCTGAGTCAAAGATAGAATCAACTAAAGTATCTGATATGTTGGAACCAACTGAGGTAGTTGTTCCTGTAGTTGAGCCTACAGTTGTTTCATCTGTTGAAGAAGAACCAGTAGAAGAAGCTGCACCAGTAGTTGAGACTATTGCTGAAGTACTTTTAACAGTATTGACTGGCAGAGTTGACTACATGTTACCTGATACAGAAGATTGGCAGCAGGCTCTTGGAGAAGAGATACCTTTACAGATAGGTACGCAACTACGAGCCTATCAACTATCATCAGCACGTTTGGATCTAGCAGATGGATCAAAAGTGCTGATGAAACCTGTATCTAAAATAGGTATGACTACTTATGTTCATGAGCCTGAAACACCAGTAACACAGGCTTTTGTGGATATTCCAGAGGGCGAGGCTGCTTTTGATGTGAATGGTCCTTTGGCAGGTGAAGATTCATCATTCTTAGTCAAAATGCCTACAGGTGTGTTTTCTGTAAATCCAGAGTCAGATGAAACTGAAAAATCTGTTGTAGAAACACCAGAGGAGCAGCCAGAACCTGAGGATGCAGAAGCTGCTGCAGAAAATCCAGTAATTGCATCTACAGAGGAAGAACTTAATTTAGCTGATGTGACTCTTAACGTTCTTTCTGGACGGGTGGATTTCTTGTTACCAGGTGCTGATGATTGGCAGTTGGCAGATGGAGAAGCCTTTAGTATTGATTTAGGGACTGAGGTCAGAACTTACCAGCTTTCTATGGCTCGTTTGGATTTAGCAGACGGATCAAAGATTATGATGAAACCGACTTCAAAAGTATCGGTTACAAGTTATTTGCATGAACCAGCAACACCAGTAACACAAGCTTATGTTTCAGTTCCAGAAGGTGAAGCAGCTTTTGATGTGAATGGTCCTTTGGCAGGAGCAGATTCAACATTTATGGTAGAGATGCCTACAGGTGTTTTCTCTGTGACAGGTACTTCCTTTACAGTAAATGCAGGAAATACCGATCAACCTTCTCAAATCAATTTGTTGGAAGGTAAAGTAGTAGCTGGTGCAACCATACAAAATACAGTGACTGGTGAGCTTGAGGCCATGTTTTTTGAGATGGAAGCTGGTGAAGATGGTGCTGCTATGAACTTTATGTCTTCTGAACAGGCTGCTGAAATCGTCTTAGAGAGTGGACAAGATACGGATGTACAACAGCAGGTAGCTGCTATGAGCATTATCACTTCACAAGGCAATGATGGTATTGAAGTAGCTGCTGAATCTGGATTAGCAGCAGCCGTGGAGCAGGGTCTGGAAAGTGGAACTGTGAGCGTGATATCTGAGGAACAACTTCAGGTTGTAGAGGATGCTGTTCAAGAAGGTGTTCTATCTGAAACAACTCCAATAGTAATTGTATCAGATGAATTGGCTGAAGTTTTGTCATCCGAGCCAGGTGAGGATAGTATTTTAACAGGTACAGGTGTTGAGATTAAAACTGCTGTTGAGGCACTTACAGGAGATGATACGGCATCTAGAGAAGGTGTTATTGATAGTGCGTTACAAAGTTTTACTGATTCGTTTGAAGGACTACAGCCTACTGTAGTTACTGATGCGAAAGGTAATACTGTGAAGATCATGCCCCCTGACATTACTATCAATGCAGATGGAACGGCTAATGTGGAACCGGGTAAATTAGTGGATGAGAATGGTGATCCGTTAAGTTCAGAGGTTTTAACTGTAGTGTCTGAAAGTAATGTCACAGTTTTTGATCCTATATCTGGTGAAGTTACTGAATTAGATATAACAGATGCTTTGGCTTTGCCAACTGCTGATCCTCTTGCTACAGCGGATCAGCGTGCCAATTTGTTAGGTGCTGAACTTTTTGAAGGACCACAACAGGCAGATTCGGATAATGGTCAGGTAATGTTTATAGCTGGGAGCACAGGAGTAAACCTGTTACAAGGGGAGGGTGTTGCTAGTGGTCTAGGTGTAGATGCTTTAACTGGTGAGTTGGTTCCTTTTGTTATGGAGGTAGAAGCCGGTACGTCCGGAACAGTCATTGAGATACCATCAGCTGACCAGCTTCCTATTGAGTTAAAGAAAAAAGGAACTGTAAGTGGTTTGCTTGATGCGCTAGGTGTTATTGCTGCCAGTGGTAAGAATATTTTAGAAGCTGTTGAGGAGAAAGGCCTTTTGCAGACAGCTGGTGAATTATTGAACAGTGACAAAGCGACTGGATTGTTAGGTGCTAATGCATCTGGAGTGTCCGATGTAATAGCAGACAATTCCGAAGTTGTAGGTGATAAAGTGAAGACACTGGATTCAAAGACATTGCAAACATTGTCCGCAGCTGGATTAGCGGATGCATCTTTGGGAGCAGTGGGTATGGGTACTAAGAGAAGCACAGAACTAATTGACAGTACTGTGACTACAGGTGGACCTAAGCAAGAATCTCTGGTGAACAGTTTTATCGGTGATTTTACAGGACCAAAATCTGATTCAATCTTGGATGCAGATGGTAATGTGATTGGAGAAGTTCCACCACCAGCAGTTGTGTTTGATGAAAATGGTATTCCACAAGGTTTGATGCCAAGTACTCCAGTTGATTCTCAAGGCGAGGAATTTGACTTACAGGAGTTGGAGCAACTGACCAATGCTGGTGCAGGTGAGATATTTATGTTGGATCCTAATACAGGTGAATCTGTTCCTGTAGGAGGTGGTCAAGTTGCTACTTGGGGTGTTCAGAATTTACTTGCTACCACTGATGCTCGTGGTGTTGGTCAACAATCAATGTTTCCTCCAGTCACTTTTGATTCTGAAACTGGAGAAATGAAGCCAACAGTAATTTTATTTACAGGTGGTGATTTTGCAGGTTTTGATGCATTTGATGAAGACAAAATGTCAGGTGGTCTTGCAGAAGAAGGTAATGAGCTTGATCTGGTCACACCTCGTTTGCCAGGTATGGAGTTTGACAATCAGGGACGTATTACTGGACAAGATGATTTGTCCTTTGTGACTTTCGATGCACTTGGTCAGGCAAGTGAGTGGGCAATGCCTGATCCATTTATGTTTGATTCTGATGGTGAAGTGTTAGCTGTACAGCCACCACCTGCATTTTTATTTGGGGACAGTGGATATCAATTTGGGATGCATCAAGATGAACCTTTCTTTTTTCATGATGATCATGAGTTGTTAGATGATGGTCCACAGATAGTGTACGATGAATTTGGTGTTCCTATGACAACAGACATGAATATGATGGCTCAAATAATGCGCGATGAATCTGGCCAAGAAACAGGACGTCAGATGTTAGGTCGTACTACCGCTTGGGATGATGATTTCTTTTCACATGGTCTTGCGTTGGAGACAGAACAATTTCATGTGACTATGTTCGATGATTCTGGTAATGTATCGACAGTATCAATGTTCAGTGAACCAGTATTTGATGATGGTGGAGGATGGGCTGGTATGTTACCACCGCCAATTTTGATGCATAACGAAGACGGAAATCCACATAGTTTCCGTGAATCTGATCTCATCCTTTCTACTGATTTAATGCAAGATATATTTTTTGGAGATATCGCAAGGCGTTCAGGTATTGAAGAAGGTGTAGAAGGTAAATTGGAATTAGACTTTTTTGGTGCTGCTGGAGCTAGAGTAGGTGGTATGGAATTTGATAATATGGAATTAAGTGGTAATTTGGGTCCAGAAGATTCGCAAACTGATTATATGCCAGGTGATCCATTTAGAGACCCATTTGCTGCGGTACCTTGGGGTCAAGGACCAGAAGCGTTTGGTAATTTTAATAGCGAAGTACAAAACAATTTTGCTGTTTCAGGTTTTTATGATTATGAAGAAGGTATAGCACATAGCTTTGATGAATTTAGCGGATCTGATGATGGAAAGTTTGAACAATTCAAATTCTTTGGTGATGGAGGTTTAGGTGCACCACAGTTCTACACTGACGAAGGTGAGGTATTTATTGCACCTACTATAGGAGGTCCGCCAGAAATATTCTTTGAATTTGATATAGAAAGTGATGATGGAGAACTCCAATCATATGGTCAGTTTGAGGATGAGGATAGTTTTGGTCCATCAGTTGGCAGTCTTGTGGGAGGTGGTGGAGACACTAGTGATGGAATGGATTTCTATAAGTTGCCTTTAGGAGTTGAATTGCCTGCAGCCTTTAGTGTGGGTTGGGGTGCCGTGGATCATTACGGTGGAGAACGTTTTGGTGCCGAACAAGGTTTCCAAGATGAAGGTAACTTTAGTTCTGATGATGTATTAGAAGAAAATATTGAAGTTGAAACTCGTGATGATATGGGAAGTTTGCCAGACGATGCTAGTTTTGAGCAGCAGGACCAGTTTGCTCAGGAGTCTGAAGATAGCAGAACAAATTGTGCACCTGGTGACACTATTTGTGAGGAAGCATTAGCAGTCTCTGTATTATCTGATTCTAGTGAGAATTTTGATGATGTTACCTATAGTGATGACAATAGTGTAGATGATTTTTGGGAAATTGCTAATGATGATATTCATGTCCATACAGGTGATGAATCTTTCAATGCATTTGATTATTTCTTTGGTGGTGGATTTGCTCAGCAAAAAGGTAATGATTATCAATCAGAACTTGGTGATGATGTGGATGTGGAAGATCCTGTGAGAGATGTTGGTATAGGTGGTGAAGCTTCTATGGATTTCTTGAACACTTTGTTTACTGGAGGTCCGAATCAAGATACTAACTTGCAAGATTTTAATAATGAATTTGATGATGAGTCAGAAGGTTTTGTAGATCAACGAATTGATGATCAGGCGAATAATCAAGGGAGTGATTTTAATTTCTTAGGTCGACCAGCTGATGATGAATCTAGTGATGAAGGTGTAGGAGGAGGGTTTGACTTTTTTGGACAGTTTGGTCAGGATGATGAATATGAAGAAGATGATGATTGGGATGAAGAAGATTGGAATGAAGACAATAATTTTATAGAAGAAGGTACTTGTGATCCTCAGATTGATCCATCTTGTGGAGAAGGTACGCATGATAATAAAGATGGGGGTGGTGACTGGCAAGGTCCACCACCTGCTGATACTGGAGGTGGTGAAGAGTGGCAAGGTCCACCACCTGCTGATACTGGAGGGGATGGC
>MDTE01183512.1_pt1 | contig 34569 bp, 32 predicted proteins | sample 811231 | NCBI WGS metagenome assembly MDTE01 (sample SAMN05326651, study PRJNA326480) | marine metagenome | isolation source: seawater | place: Indian Ocean: Red Sea | collected 2010
CGTTGATAGGCTGGATGTGGAAGCGCAGTAATGCGTGCAGCTGACCAGTACTAATAGCTCAATTGGCTTGATTTATGCACTGAAAAAAATTTTAGTTAAAGATGTTATTATTTATTCTAACCCCGATTATTTAATCGGGGTTTTTTTTTATCATTTCATTAAATATTAAAGTAAAGTCATGTAATTATAACAAAAACAAAATGGCTAAAATTTTATTAATTAACCCAAATAAATGGGGAAGGGGTATAACACACATATGGATTGCTACTCATAGCTCGATTTTAAAAAAGAAAAAACACAAAGTAGATTTATTCGACAGCACTTTTTACAAAGATTGGACTGATGATGAAATTGAATTTGCCACTTCAACAGGGATGTTTAAATCTTCTCCATATAAAAAACATATCAAATATAATACTTCCTCAGTTTTAAAAGATTTACAAAATAAAATTTTTGAATTTGAACCTGATATAATTTTTTGGTCGGCTCTATCTTCACACATTCATAGCGAAGGTGAGTACGTAAATATCGAAAATGGATACAATTTGTTAAATTCCATAGATGTAGGTAAAGCAAAAAAAATTACAGGAGGACTACAAGCAACAGCCGCACCAGAATTAGTTTTAAAAAATTTTCCAAATATAAACTATTTAATCACAGGTGAAAGTGAAATTATTTTATCAGAAATAGCAGATTTAATTGATAAAAAAAAAAGTTTAGATAACATACAGGGTGTTGCTTATTATAAAAATCAAAAGTTTTTTCAAAATAAAAAACAAAATATAATTAAAGACCTAGATATACTATCTCCCTACGATTACGATATATTTGATGATCAAGTTTTTTTTAGACCTTACAATGGAGAAGTGGTAAGAGCTGTTGATTATGAGCTTTCCAGAGGTTGTATTTATTCTTGTTCCTATTGTGTAGAGACCATTATACAAAAATATTATGGATTTGAGGAAATATCAGAAAAATCAGGAGCTATTAAAAATTTTAAATCTTATTTAAGAAATAAAGATCCAAAAGTAATTTTTCAAGAATTAAAGTATTTGAGTGAAAAAAAAAAATATAAATTTAATTAGATGCCAGGATACTAATTTTTTAACCAATGATAAAAGAACACTGGTAAAACTTTCAGAATTAATTCATGAAAGTAAATTAAAAATTAAATTATATATAGAGACAAGACCGGAAGGAATTAATGAAAATTCAGTTGAATTGTTAAAAAAATTAAGAGTTGATGGCATTGGTATGGGAGTGGAACTAGCAGCTGAAGACTTCAGAGAGAAAAATCTTAAAAGGTTCGCAAGTCAATCAAAAACAATTGAAGCTTTTAAATTGTTAAGAGAGCATAAAATTAAAAGAACTAGTTATAATGTAATAGGTTTCCCAAATCAAAATGAGGAGTCTATTTTACAAACTATCGAATTTAATAAAATTTTAGATCCTGACAATATTACTGTTGCGTATTATTCGCCATATTATGGCACAGGACAACATATTGAAGGAGTTAAATCAGGAATATTTAAAAATTATGAATTTAGTGCAGATGCAGCTTTAAGATCACAAACAAGAAGTAAAAGTTTAACTAAAGAAAAGTTACAGTATTATAAAAAAAATTTTGTTAATTTAGTGCGTAATGAAAAGTAAATATCACTCAAAAGTGATAATTGGAACATGGTCCTTAAGTGGAGATTTTGGAAAAATCTCAAAAAAAAATATTTACAGCTCTCTTGAGCAAGCATTAAAAAAAAATTTTTTTGAATATGATACAGCACCAACTTACGGTTATGGAAGTATTGAAACAGTTCTAAGTGAAATTTGCAAGGGTGATAAAAGAATTAAAATAAATACTAAGTGTGGATATAATTCACTTGGTACTAAGACCTTTGCCATCGATGATATAAAAAAATCTATAGATCAATCATTAAAAAAATTTGAAAAAATAAATACTTTATTTTTACATAACCCAAGAACAGAAATAAAAAATTGGTCGTTGTTAATAAATTTTTTATTAAGTTATAAGAAAAAAAAATATATAAATAACATAGGAATTTCTTTAGCTAGAGACTACTATTTTAATAAAAAAATAATGAATTCATTTGATTTTATACAAGATGAGATTAATTTATTAAGACCTCAAGCAATAACGAAATTAAAAAATTTTAAACCAAAAATAATGGCTAGATCCCCTCTTGCTTCTGGTTGTTTGTCTGAGAAATTAACTATTAGTTCAAAGTTTTCAAAAAACGATTACAGAAAAAGCTGGCTAGGAAAAAAAACCAGATTAAAAAATGTTCTCTTCCAGATAGAAGAAATAAAGAAGATTACTGGAAAAAACTTAAGGAGTTTTTCTAAGATTTTTTTGATAAAAGAAAAAAATATAAACAAAGTTATATTTGGTATTAAAAATCCAAGTCATATTAATGAAATTGAAAAAGATTTAAATAATTTAACAATAATTAGTCAGAAACAAAAAAATTTAATTTTAAATCTTGCAAAAAAAAATTTTAATTTGCCTATGAATTTTAAAGGTTACTAATTATTAATACCTTAAAGGAGTTTTAATATAATAATTTATTTTTTTAATATTAGGATTTTCATCCATTAATTTTACTAAATGATTTAATGTATTTTGTTTTCTTTTAGATTTGACTATTATTTCATATAAATTTTTCATAGCAATGAAGTCTTTTTTAAAATCAATTGAAAATCTATAGTTTTTATAGTTTTTTTTTGTTTCAAAATTTTTTATCTGGAACATTTTATCATTTCTGTAGATGAAAGGTGTAACATGTTCCTCTTCTTTCTTGTCTGTTTTAGCTTCATTAGCTTTTTTTAAGCTTTTAAAATTAAATATCTCAACACTCATCCCAGCTGGGTAGGAAGGTTTCACTATATTTGAAACATAGTCATATTTTTTTTTGGCAAAAATTTTATATGCTTTATCAATAATTTTTGGATCAATAAATGGTGAGTCAGAACAAATTCTAATTATGGTATTTAATTTAAATTTTTTTGAGCATTCATAATATCTTTGAAGTACATTTTTTTCTGAACCTTTGAAAAAAAAGCAATTATTTATTTTTGCTAATTGGGCTATTTTTTCATCTTTTTTTTTAATAGTTGTTGCTATAATTATTTTTTTTGTAAAATTTACTTTTTTAACCCTTTCTATCACGTGTTCTAAAATAGTTTTTTTTCCAAGTTTTAATAAAACTTTATTTGGAAGTCTTTTAGAGCCTCTTCTTGCCTGAATGATTATCCCAAGACTCATTTAAAATCTGTTAATTTAAAAATGTGATCTTTATTAATTATTTTTTTTAATTTTTTACCTAGTATTTTTTTAACTTCCTTAGGATTTATTCCTATTCCTGGTCTTTTAAAATCTAAATCTTTCATTTGGATTTTATGATTTTTTTGAAGATTATATTTTGATACTATACTTCTTCTAGCAAATTTTCTTGCTTTTACTTCACATTTTAAAACATTTTTTTCACCAGATCCCATTGCTTCATTAATAAGATTACATCTATTTTTTAATATTTTTAAATCTTCCGGTAATATTGATAACCAATGATCTGCACTTTTTTTTAATTTATTGTTAAATGTAAAATGTTTTTCAATAGCTGAAACACCAAGTGGTATCGAAGCTGTTGCAACATCAATTCCTAAAGTATGATCGCTTAATCCAACTAATGCATTTGGAAATTTTTTTTTTATTGTATTAATTGCCTTTAAATTTGCATCTTTGGGTTTAGTTGGATAGCATAATGTACAGTGCATAATTAAAATTTTTTTGTTTCCACATTTTTTTATTATTTTTATCGCATCATTAATTTCATTAAGATTTGATGCGCCTGTAGAGAGTAAAATTGGTAGTTTTTTTTTTGCTATATGTTTTAATAATTCAAAATTTGTTATATCACAAGATGCAACTTTAAAACCACGCATACCAATAGAAACCAGCATATCCACAGACTCTTTGTCAAAGGGTGTTGATAAAAACTCTATATTTTTTTTTTTACAGTATTCAATTAAAATTTGGTAATGACTTTTGTTAAAACTATCTAAAGTCGAATAACTATCAAACTGAGATCCCTCTTTTTTTTTCTCTCCACTCCATTTCCAAAATCGCGGAGCATTTTTTGTAGTTAGTTTTTCTGCTTTATAAGTTTGAAATTTTATAATATCACAATTTGCTTCTTTTGCTTTATCTATTAATTTTTTTGCGTATTTTATACTTCCATTATGATTTACACCCGCCTCAGCAATCAATACTGTCTTGTTGGATGAGAATTTGATTTTTCCAATATTAAACATTTTTTAATCTTTTATTAATTTTTTTTATAATTGAATATCTTTTTCCAGATTTTGAAATATTTTTTTTGTGTAGATAATACCGATAAAAAGGAATTGGCAAATAATAAATTTTTTCTCTTTTTATAATTTTACTTATTATTTCGTAATCTTCAGCTTCTTTTAAATTATTGTTATAACCCCCATATCTTAAAAAAGTTTTTTTATTAAACATAATACCAGCACCATGATTTTTAAGTGTATTTTTGTTGTTTAATCTAATCAATTTTTCCTTATAACCAAGTTCATCAACTTTGTAGTGATCAGCATAAACAAAAGCTAAATCCTTATTATTGATCAGAATTTCATGAAAAAAATTGATTGTATGTTTGTTTATAAAATCATCTGAGTCTACTCTAATGAAATATTCACCCGATGATTTAGATAAAGCATAATTAGAAGCATAAGAAATTCCTTTATTCTTTTTTAATCTAAAAATATTTACATTAGATTTAAATTTTTTTACAATTTTAAACGAATTGTCTGTAGACCCATCATCAATAAAAATTATTTCAAATTTTTTGTTAAAAACAATTTGATCAATACAAGATCTTAAACATCTTTCTAAATATTTATCTCTGTTATGGTTAATAATAATTATCGAAATATCAATTTTGTTATTTTTCATTTAACATGTCACTATCATATATTGTATCAATACGGTATCAATATATTATATATATTTATTTAAAATAATGAAAATTCAAAAAAACTATTTAATTAATCTAGACAGTTATCAACTAGACATATATGGACATGCGTTGAAGAAATTTATTAATCAGTTAGATGATAGTTGTATAAATAATATTGCTCTACATTGTGCTTCGATAGAAGATAAAAATAAAATAAAAAAAATCTTTCATAATATAAAAATTTTTTGTGGAGAAGATTATGTAAGAGAAAATTATCCTTTTACAAAAGATTATAATCCAAAAGAAATTATTGAAAAACTCAATACATCCTTTGGTGAATTAAATTATAGTCTCTCTATGTACAAAAAATTTTATTTTCAAACAAAATTAAGTTCTGACAAACAATATGATTTGGATTTGAAAAGAACAATTTTATTTTATAATTTTTATGACGAAATTTTTAAAAACTTTAAACCCAATATTGTTCTTCATGAACACACAGGTGGTCTAGGTAGTAAAATTCTTTGGGAGAAGTGTAGACAACATAATTGTAAATATTTTTTTATTAAGGGAATGTATTTTGATGATAGATTTGCTTTAGTAGATCAAGAAAACTTTACTTCACCTTTTTTCGAAGAATCTAAAAATTTATCATTAGATGATAATCAATTTAGTAAATTTAAAATTAAAATAGAAAATTTAAAAAATAAATTTTCACCTTACGAGGCTAAAAAAAAAACAAAAAATTTTTTTTTATTTAATATTTTTAGACCATTTAAAAATTTAACAAAGAGTATTTTAAAATTTAATAGAAATAGTAAAGAAATTAATTATCTTTTAACAAGACATCCACCAATAATTGATGGAGTTTTTAATAAGATTCTTTCTTATTTTAAAAATTTAATAATAAGAAAAATTTATATAGATCGAGATATAGATTTAAAAGATGATTATGTTGTTCTTTTTTTACAGGTTGAACCAGAAATTAGTAGTTATTCAATGGTTAAAATAAATATAGACTCAGAGTCTTTGATAAAAAATATTTCACTATCTCTTCCAGTGGGAGTAAAATTGTACGTTAAAGAACATCCCGCTCAAATGAAACAATCAAGATCAAAAGATTTGTCTTTTTTTAAAAATATAAAAAGTTTTTCAAACGTCAGAATTTTACCCTTAAATTTTGACTCTAGTAGTTTGATAAAGAATTCAAAGTTTGTAGTAACTGGCTCTGGAACATGTTTATTTGAGTGTATTTTGCATAATAAAAAATGCTTACATTATGGATCTCATTTTTATACAGAGCATCAAAATCTTATTAAAATTGATAATTATGAAAATTTATCAAGTATATCAAAAAAATTGATTTTAGAGGAACAAAGTCCCGTTAATACTGAGGAAAATTATAGATATGCATTTAGAGTTTATGAGTCAATGTTATTAGGCAAACATTTCATTTCCTTAGATGAAAAAGAGGAAAATCTTAATAATTGGAGCAATTCATTCACTAAAATTTTTCTATATTGTGAAAAATTATAAAAGAGTAAAGTAAATTAAATGGTAACATTTTTAATTAGAGATTTTCCTGACCTAGATCATCTTTTTCCAGTAATCAATGTTTTTTTAAAAAAAAAAGAAAAAGTAATTATATTAAATTTTGAAATTAATTTAAATTTAGAAAAAGATCCAAAAATTAAATATTTATTAAAAAATTATGAAAAAAATCTAAATATCTATGAAGTTTACAATATAAAAGGAGAAAGGTTTTTAATAGATAATATTATTAAATTTTTATCCTCAAAAAAATTTAAAGAAATTAACTTTAAAAATTTAAAAAATTTGAAAAGAGAAAATAATATAATTTATTTTACTTTTCTTTTAATTATTTGTTATTTAAAAAAAATTATATTTTCCTCTCAAACAAGAATTGAAAATTATTTATTTAATGAAAAATGGGCTAAAAATATCTTTAGAAAAGTAAATATCACATCACTAGTAATGGATGACTCTTATTATTTCAATTTTTCAAGACCAAAATCTTTGATTGAAATATGCAAGCTAAACAACATCAAGATTATCTTAATGCCACATACCTGTCATATGTTTACAAGAAAAGAAGATTTAGATAATTTAAAATCTAAAAAATTAGAAAATTTTTATCCTAAAATTATTGTGACATCGAATAAAATGAAACAAATTTTAAATAGTTGTGGAATAAACCAGACTAAAATTGTTAACTTAGGATCTGCTAGATTTTCTTCTGAAAATTTAAATTTGCTTAATACAATTTATCCAAAAAATAAAGATGAAGAAAAGAAATTAATTGATAATAAAAAAATAAGAGTTTTATATATTGATGGTTCGTATGATAATAGTGTTGATAAGATAAGTTTAATCAATGAAATTTTAAAATTAAAAAATATTGAATTAGTGGTAAAAGCCCATCCTAGAGGTATGTTTATTAAAAACCAATTATCAAATAAGCAGAAAAAACTCACTGAAAATAATACCTCAAATTTTTTAATTGATATTTCAACACCTACAAAAAAACTTATTGATAATAGTGATTTAATTTTAGGAACCTATTCTAGTATTTTGGTTGAAGCAATGTTGTCTAAAAAACAGATTATACTTCCAAAGTTCTTGATAAAGGATCATATAGAATTTGAAATTTTTTATGAAAAATTTGGATTTGCTAAAATTTCCAATAACATAACAGAGGTTATAAAATATATTAATTCTTATAGTGGAAATAGTTCAGATCAAAATTTAGAATCAATTGAAAATTTTATTCAGGATTATGTTTATGGTGGTAGAAAGAATAGTTTGAATATATTAGAAGAGTATTATAATTTAATTAAATAGCCTTTTCTCCATGATAAGCAATTCTTCCTTTTTCAATTTTATAGCAATAATCGTATTTAATAAATTCATTTAAATGATGAGTTATTATTATTTTAGTTTTTAATTTAAAATTTTTATAAATTAATTCATAAATTTCTTTTTCTGTTAATAAGTCAATATTACTGGTTCCTTCATCTATAATTAAAATTTCAGGATCTAAATATAACGCTCTTGCAATTGAAATTCTTTGTTTTTGACCCCCACTTAAATTTTTCCCGTTTTCAGATATTATTTCATTATATTTATTAGCTTTACTATTAATAAATTCATCAAGACGTGCAATTTTACCTATAGCTTCGATTTTGTTTTTTTCATAATTGTCCTGTAAAGAAATATTTTTATAGAAGTTTTCGTTAAGTATTAAAGGTTCTTGCCCCACATAACCAATATATTCTTGTAGATTTTTAATTGAATGTAATTCATTTTCTATACTATCTACTAAAATATATCCTTTAGTAGGTTTTAAGTGGCCACTTATCAAATCACATATAGTGCTTTTACCAGAACCTGATTTACCATAAATTAATACAGTAGAATTTTTTTTAATATTTAAACAAACCTCATCAATAATTTTCTTATCTCCATAAAAAAAACTTATATTTTTAAATTCTATAGAGTTTTTAAAAAAATTACCTTTAATTTGGTTATTTTTAAAAGAGTGATTATTTTCAAGATCATCTAAAATATTCAATAGTTGTTTACTTCCAGATTTTAGATTTATATTTATTTGGAAACATTTATTTAAGTTTGGAAAAATTTTATATACTGATAATGAAAATAATATTATAGTTTCTAGAAACAGGTCAACATTTTTTTCTTTTGAATATACATAAAGTATTAATATTATTATTGAACCTATGCCCAAAGTCTCAATTAAAAATCTGCTAAATCTTGGAACTATTCTTACAAAGTTTCTTGCTTTGTAAATTTTTTTTATCTCTTGATTAAATCTTTCTAAGAAAAATTTTCTTTGTAATTCTAAGGATATTTCTTTAAATAATTTTAATGTTTCTGAGGCAAATGATAGTGCTTTCAAGTTCGAGTTATACAATATTGACGCAATAGATTTTATTTTTTTTTTTAAATTCAACTCTATTAAAAAATAAAAAAAAGCCAAAAAGAATAAAGCTGATATTGTTAATTTCCAGTCAGCCAAACTTAACATTCCTAAAAAAATTAAAACTAAAAATGTACTATTTATGAAATCAAAAAAACCAAACATTACAGTTTGGCCCATTTCATCAATTTGAGTAAATAACTTTGATATTAAGTGTGTCGAATTATTATTTTTATGAAAACTTAAATCTTTATTAAGATAATTTTCAAGTAGCTTATTTCTAGTATTTAATATTATCGAATTAACAAATCTTACTTGTAGTGAAATTTGAATGAAACTGAAAATAGAGCCGAATATGAACAAAAAAATACATATTAAACCATATTTCATTATAAAATCGTAATCGCTGTTGCTTTGAATTATTTGATTTATTTCACTTAAAATAAATGATGTTTCTAAGTATCCTGGGTTTATTAAAACTGTTATTAAAGGAACAATAGATAAATAGCCAAAACTCTCAAAAATTACTGAAATTAATCCAAGAAATAAAAAAAAATATATTTAAATTTTCTCTGAGAGAATAAATAAGTATGAATTTCGAATAAAATTTTAAACAATTTTTTTGACCAATTTTAAATTTAGTAATATTTATTTAGCATAATATCATTGTAAATATAGATCATTAAATAGTATATAAAAGTAAATATATTAACTAATTATAAAAAAATAAATTGAAAAATAATATAGATTTAGAAAATTCAATTTTGGAGTCGATTAATTTACAAAAGAAATTGATTGACAAAAAAAAAGAGATCGTTGAATCGATTAATCTCATTTATAAGACTATCAATTTAGGTGGAAAGATTTTTTTGTGTGGTAACGGTGGTTCAGCTGCTGATGCGCAACATTTAGCTGCTGAATTAGTTGTTAGGCTTAGACCAAATATAAATAGAAGGGGTCTGCCAGCAATTGCTTTATCTGCCGATACCTCTTATATAACAGCTTGCGGTAATGATTACGGATTTAAAAATATATTTTCAAGGGGATTGCAAGCTTTAAGTAAAAAAAATGATTTATTAATTGTAATTTCGACCTCTGGTAAGTCTGAAAATATAATTGAAGCCCTTAAATATAGTAAAAAAAATAAAATAAAATCTATTGGATTACTTGGCAAGGGTGGTGGAAGAGCAAAAAATTTATGCGACACTAAAATTATAATTCCAAGCAACTCAACTGCCAGAATACAGGAGATGCATATATTTCTTGGACACTTTATATTTGAAAGGGTAGAAAATTTAATTTTTAATATTAGAAAATAAATTTATGAAAGAAAATTTTTTAAAAAAAAGGTTAAAAAAATCTAAAACATTTGGAACTTGGCTAACAATATCAAATTCAAACTATGCTGAAATATTTGCAAAATATTTTGATTTTTTAATAATAGATACTGAGCATGGTAATTTTAATAATCAGCAAATAGTTGATGTTATTAGATCATGTGAATTAAATCAGTGTAGTCCAATTATAAGGGTCTCAAAAAATTCAGAAAATTTAATTTTAAGTGCTCTAGACTTAGGAGCTCATGGAATAATTACTCCAAAAGTTGAAAACACAAAAGATCTAAATAAAATTATAGAAAGCTCATATTATGCACCTATTGGTAAAAGGGGATATTCTGGTTTTGTAAGATCTTTTGGTTACAACAAGGATATAAGTAAAATTTCAACAAAAAAAGCTAATGGAAATATACTTAATATTATATTGATTGAAACTAGAGACGGTTTAAAAAATCTCCCAGAATTACTAAAATCAAGTCATGTTGATATTGTCTATCTAGGATATTATGATTTGTCTCAAAGCTTAAATTTAGATCTTAAGAAAGATTGGAGTAAAATTTTAAAAATTTTAAGTGACACTATAAAATTAATTAAAAAAAATAAAAAGCATGTTGGAATAATGGCTTTAAATGAAAATCATTTAAAGACATTCGTTAATTTAAAAGCATCATTTATCCCATATATGGTTGATTGTTCTATATTAGAGGATCAGCTGGGAAAATTAAAAGTTTCTTTTGATAAATTTGCTTAAAGTAATAAAAGTTCCTAATGTTGACAACTTCACGTCAGAAGATTTTAAAAATTTTAAATAGTTGTCCTTGTCTAAAAAATCATAATCAAATATTGGACTTGAATTAATCTCTTTATCAATCCAGTTTTTTAAATCTCTATCTATTAATCTATAAATTTCCTTACCCCAAAAGTCATAATAAGGCTTTGATAGTCCTACCTTATTACTTTTTAGAACTCTTAATAATTTATAAAGTTCGCTTAATAATGGTATTGTGCCAATATAATCAACTTTATAATTGTTGAAAAGAATAGATACATTGCAAACTTTTTTATAATACTTCTTTATTAAAGCTTCTTTGATCGAATTTCTTTTTTTTATTTGACCAGGTATGCTCCAAACGTCATCAAAGAAATTTGTATTTAATCCAGGTAACACATAATTTACATATTTGCTTGCAGCTTGAACTTGTGGCAGTAATCTCCTTGTCCCGTGGTGAATAAAATATAGTGCATCATATATTTTATCTGGGGGTAAATAATCAAGTGTAGATATTTCTTGATCTAAAATTTCATTAAAAAAATTTTTGTATTTTATATTTATTAAGTTAGCAAATTCATTATTTGATATAACAGAAAAATGACCAGGTTTACCAAAACTTTCTTTAATAAAGTTTATTGACTTATCTCTATTTTTTTTTTCTAAAATTTTTTCAAAATTCCAAGCTTGTAAAAAGAAGTCTAAAAAATGACCATAAAAGACAACTTCTTCACCATTTATTTTTTGTTCTTCTATTATATTCAACGGATGAAAATGATGAAATGCCAACATTCCATCAGTATCATCAAAATTTTTATCAAAATTATTTTCATAAAATTTTATATCATTCCATTTTTTGAAAAATAATTGAAATTTATATTTTTGACTAAGTTCAATAGCTATTTTTTGATCTGGATTTTCCTCCACTCCATAAGTGTATCCTGTAAAATCAATATTGTTATTTACTAAAAACCCTAAAATTTGTCTTGTATCGTACCCACCAGAAATATTTGCTGCAATTTTTTTTTTATTAATATATTTAAACATTGTATTTTCATAGCTTTGATAGATCATTTCTAAATTATCATTAAAGTTAAGCTGATTTTTATCAGGAGAAAATTTCCAATGTCTAGTTATTTTGATTTCTGAACTATTTTTATTAAATTTTAAAATGCAGCCATAAGGAATACGATATATTTCGTTTAAAAATGTATAATCATTTATAAGAGTATTTGTTTTTAAAAAAAAAAGAGATGCTTTTTCATTTAATGAAATTTTAAATTCTGAGGGTTTATTATCAATAAGATTTTGTAAAGAAGTACTTCCGTAAAATTCTCCTTTAAAAATATAATAATAAAATGGAATTGTTGAATATCTATCAATCTTAACGGTAATAAAGTTTGCATTGTTTTCTATTATAATAAAAGATCCTTCAAATTTATGATCAGGAAGTTCATAATATTCATATTTATCTTTTATATCTTTGATGTTTATAACTTTATTAAGCATTTATTTTTAAATAATTTTTAATAAATTTTTCAACATTTGATAATTTTTTTGAAAAATTTACTCTAACATATCTATTTGCCGTCTTACCAAAGCTTGATCCTGGCACTATAGCTATATTAAATTTTTTAAAAAAAAATTCACAAAAAGAATGATCTGATTTAAAGTTTTTCGGAATTTTTAAAAAAAGATAAATTGCACCCTCAGGAATTATACTGTTTAAATTTTTGTATTTTTTGAAAATATAATCTCTATTTTTTTTCAATTGTTTTATGTGAGACTTAACATAAGTTTTATTTAAAATAATCTTCTCAACCAATTTTTGCGAAACCATATTTGGTGAAGTAAAACTATTTAGACACATTAATTCTAAACTTTTAATAAATTTATTTGGCCAGTATGACCACCCCATACGCCATCCTGTCATGCCATAATTTTTACTCCACCCATTAATAATTATTAATTTTTTATGTAAAAATTTGAATTGACCAAAAGATTTATATTTTTTTTCTTTAAAAATTAAATCCGAGTAGATTTCATCTGAAACTAAATATATATTTTTATTTTTTAAATACATGGCAAGTTTTTTCATTTCTAAATCATCCATCACTGAGCTTGTAGGATTATGAGGAGAATTTATTAAGATAAATTTTGTTTTTTTTGATATTAATGAAATAATATCTTTTGCCAGAGGTTTAAAAAAATTTTTTTCGTTTAATTTATAATTTTTAACCTTCATACCTGTATATCTGGCTAAAGATAAATAAGTTGGAAAACCGATATCAGGAATAATAACTTCTTTACCTTTTTCACCTAGCATTAAAAATGAAAAAAAAATTCCTGTTTTTCCACCAGGTGTAATAATAATGTTTTTAAATGATAAATTAAGATTATTATATTTTTTACTGATTTTTTTTTTTAAATTTATAATTCCAGAAGGGTTAGTATAAGATATTTTTTTATTTTCTATTTTTTTAACTAAATTTATAATTTCTTTTTTTGGGACTCTAAATTCAGGATCTCCAACTCCTAGATTTATTGTAGTTTTTTTTAGTCTATTAGAAATTGTTGAAGTTTGTTCTCCTAATAATTTTTTAAAATTAAATGACATTATTTAACCATCAATTAATTTTAATTTTCTGAATAAATTACAGGATCTTTGGCAAATTTTTTTTATTTTTTTTCTTATATAAATACCTTGCAAAAATTCTTTTGGAAATAAATTCAATAAATCATCATTTATTTTTGTATCAATAATCAAATGAATTCTATTTATTTTTGAATTATTTATTATTGAATGTGGAAATGAAAAATCTCCATAATAAAGTTTACCTTCAGTCCATTTAGTGTCTTGATGACATAAAAATAATTTAACCTCATCTGAGGTTATGACTGGAAGATGAAGCCTTGCATTTTTATTATAATCAAGATCATCAATTGTTTCATTATTGTCATAATGCCAGAAAACTTTTGTGCTTGGCTTTACTTCCATAAATCTAACTCTATCTTTTTCACCAGGTATCCTATTTAATAAATCATTAATATATTTACATTGACCCAAAAGTCTCGTTGGTGCTATTTTGGATTTATCGTCAACATAATCAACATAAGGGTCACCACCATAAGTTTTCAGACCAATTGCGCCCCAACCGCCACCCAAAAACGCTCCTCCCGAGTGATCCTTAAAATTTTCATTTTTTAATATATTTAAATATTCATCTTTAATTTTATTTAATTCAATTTCAATTCCTTTGATTTCACAATGCAAATTTACACCAAATATTTTAGGTATGAGTATCCATGGTCTTGGAATAAAATTTTTCATAAAATTCGAACTATTAATTTTTTTTTATCAAAATTCCTAATGTTATAATATCCTTCGTCTCGGAGTGTACAGTCTAGTATTTGGGTTTCGTTAATATTTATATTAGTCATTTTTTAATTTCATGAAATATTTGTTTAAAAATGTTAAGTATACATTTTTAAACTAAAATATATTAATTTTTTTTTTGATATAAATCAAATATATGGAGCTAGATAAAATATTATTACTAATCATAAGTATTTTCGGAGTTGAAGATTATTCAGATAACTTGTTTTTAGTTTTAGATGAAAAAAAAATTATTTTATTGATATCATTTTCATTAATATTTTTTATTTTACTTACTTATTTACTCTTGGTTTTAATAAAAAATTTTAAGATAGTAAAAATTTACATAAGCAAGTTTATTTCCGCAGAAGTATTATTTTTTGATAAAATTTTATATTCAAAATTCTATTTATTATTAGTTTTTCCGTTAGCATTGAATCTGTATTTAATAATAACTTTACCGATAACATATGATGAAGCTTGGACATATAATAATTTTATCAGCAAAGGTCTTTTAGTCTCAGTTAGTTATTACCCAATGCCCAATAATCATGTTTTGTACAATGCAATAAGTTCTATTATAAATTTATTTTTTAATTCTAATTCAATTTATATTTTTAGATTAATTTCTTGTTTTTTTTATATTCTTTCTATTTATGTTTTTTTAAAAATTCTATTATTAAGAGGAAAAAAATTTTTAAAATTAAATTATTTAATTTTATCTTTGGCACCATTAACACTAATTACAATTTATCAATCAAGTTTAGCTAGAGGCTATTCTTTGTTATTATTTTTATTCCTTATATGTATATTCACACTTATATCTATTGCTAAAAAAGATAAATTTTACAAATGGGTATGTTGGGCATTTTTTACTTCCCTTTGTTTTTTTTCAAACCCAGCCTATTTTTATACACATTTGGTAATATGCTTAATAATTTTTTTATTTATACAGAATTCTTTCAAAAACCTTGTAATTGGAAATGTATTATCATTTATTTTTTCTGTATTTTTATATTTCCCAATAATAATTTTTCAGGGATTTGACTTTCTTCTCAAGATAAAAACAACAGATGAATTAAGTTACCTGAATTATTTTAAACATATCTTTGAAATTTTAGAGAGGGACATGCTGGGTTTAAGCATTTATTTTATTTCCTTTTTATTCTTAATTAGTATTATTTATCTATATTTATCAAAACAAAAAAATTTATTTGTTATTTCTATTATTTTAATTTTAATTCCATTATTAATTCCTTTTTTTCAAAATTCGATTGCACCAGCGAGAATATTTATAATTTTTTATTTCTTTTATATGTGTTTAATTTTACTTCCACTCGAAAATTATTTATCTAAATTTAATAAAAATAAAATAATTTTAATTTCTCTTTTATTACAAGTTATATTTAGTGGACATGTATTATCGAAAATGCCCCATGAAAAATATTCAGAATATTCAGAGGATTTATCCCTTAAAATACTTTCTAATAACAAAAATTATTTTTTTTGTTCAGATAAAAATGATCCATTAATTCCAACTTTGCTAAAATATTATCAAACAAAATTTAAAATTAAAAATATTTTAATAAATAAATTAAATAAAAAAAATTGTAATTTTTTAGACTACAACAACTATGATTGGGTACTAATCGATAAAAAAATTGATATAACTGAAAATCAAATTCATTTAAAACTTGTTACAGATGAATTTAACGTTTATTCAGTAAATTATAATTTAATTAAAATAAAATAGATTGTCATGAAGTTATCAATCATTATTCCTTGTTATAATGAAGTTAAATATATAGAAAAAGTTGTAAAAAAAATTCATGAAGTTAGTCCATATGATAACGAAATTATCGTAGTAGATGACTGTTCTACCGATGGAACAGTTGATATCTTAGAACAAATAGAAGGAACTTTAATAAGTAAACTTATTAAAAATAAAAAAAATTTTGGAAAAGGATACTGTATTAGAGAGGGTGTAAAATACATTCAGGGTGATATCGTAATAATTCAGGATGCAGACTTAGAGTATGATCCCTCAGACTATCCAAAATTAATTGAACCTATCAAAAATGACATAGCAGATGCAGTTTTTGGGTCTCGTTTTATTGGAACAGAGCTAGTTCGTGTTCATATGTTTTGGCATCGTGTAGGAAATTTAATATTAACTTTATTGTCAAATTTTCTTACAAATTTAAACTTAACCGATATGGAAATTTGCTACAAAGCATTTAAAAAAGAAATCATTGAAAAAATTCAACTTAAAGAGAATAGATTTGGTTTTGAACCAGAAATAACTGCAAAAGTATCCAGGATACCTAAAATTAGAATCTATGAAGTGCCGGTAAAATATTTCGGAAGAAGTTATTCTGAAGGAAAAAAAATTGGTTGGAAAGATGGATTTAGTGCGTTGCGGTGCATATTATATTATAACTTATTTTCAAAATAAAAATTTAAGAAAATTTAAACAATCTGTTTCTCAGATAATAAATAATAATAATAAATAAAATTAGTAGGTTAAACTTTATTATATTTTTAATTTTATTATTTTTTGGAGATGTTTTTTTTTCTATTATTTTTATAAACTTTAATTTATCGATTTCTTCATTACTCAAGAAAGAATAGTTTTTTAAAGGTTGCTGTTTATGTAATTTTTTCCATATATTTTCAAAAATGTTATATATACTATCTTCAACTAATATTGGATTTTCAGTTACACATTGAATTTTGTGATATTGGTTAAATCTGAAATTTACTTTGAATTTACTACATAATTTATTTACTTTAATTAAATCATCATCAAAATTTTGTTTAAAAAAAATACTACTTTCAAATGAGTTTTTTGCTTCAGCATAATACAAATTAATTTGTTTATTGTAATAATCGCTACCCAAAAACTTTTCATGAACAAAACTATTATTTTTTTCTAAAACAATATTAACTTGAAATAACGATTTAACTTTAAGGTTGTTATAAATCACTGAAATAATTAACATTAGTATAAAAAAAATTATTCCGAATTTATAATTAGATATAATTTTATTTAATTTTAATTTTTTCATTTAATAATTTATTTAAAACATATAATTCTTTTTTTTACTATGTAAATTTTTTTGTGGTTTTTGAAAGTAAATCATAGCCAATATAATCCATGGATAAGGGCTAGTTATATTGCTCTGAAAAAAAAAACAAATAATTAAATACGATGAAAATAGGTAATATATAGGTAATTTGCTTTTCAATGCCTTGTATAAAGAAATAAATAAAATCATCAAAAAAAACACCGAAGGTAACAAGCCACCATCATGTAGTATCGTAAAAAAATAATTTTGAATATATTGTCTTTTATTCTCAATACCTTGATCGTACCAATTTTTAATAACCTCATTTTTTTTTATGGTGTTATCTAGATTATTTTGATCTACATGTTTAAACCAAATTAATGGGTAGGATCCAATTCCATAACCCATTGGTTCTTTCATAAAAGCCAGAAAACTTAAATAATTATGTAAAATTCTTATAAATCCTGTTGGCTCTACTTTACTAAAAATGTCTAAGAATGAACCTTGAAAGTTAATATCAGTTTTGTCTACTTTTATAAATTCGTTGAAATTTAGAATTCTTCTACTACTTACAAGATATTTTTCATCATTTTGTACTATTCCCTCTGAATTAATATAGTCGTTAATTAGTTTTGTCTCCCCCATTAATTTATATGAATGAAATTGGGTTATAAATGATAAACTAACAAGTATAAAAAAAATAAGTGATATAAATCTTATTTTTGAGGAAATCATTAAATAATACGCTAAATAAAATATAATAAATAAAGTCCCAATTCTTGAGTTAGTTTCGTAAATTATAATTATAATTAACAGCTCTAAAAATTTAATTATTATTTTTTTTGATTTAGGGACATTGTTGGAAAAAAAAATTAATACTAATAAATAAAAACTTAGCATTAAAGATAAATATGATGGCTCAGAGGCAATAAGAAATGGTGTTGATAAATTTATAGAATTTTCGCAGGATAATCTTTTAATAAAAAATTCTAGAGTTCCACAACTATAATCAAAAAGATATGGAACTTTAAATTTAAAAATTAAATATAAAATTATTATAAATAAACCAAAAAGTATTAATTCATTTACTCCAAAATATTTTTTAATTTTAGGGTATGAGATAAATATAAAAGGACCAATTAAAATTTTAAACAATTCTAGTAAACTATATTGTAATAAAAAAACATCTGATAAGAAAATTAGCAATATTGATGTAAAAAATAAGAGAATTAATTTATCTTTACTCAGTTGTATGCTTAAATTTTCTCCCGAATAAAGAAACTTTATGATACAAAAAATTATTAATAGAAGTGGAGCTGTTTCGAAAGTAAAAGAGCTAGCAAATGGTATTAGGTGAATAGAAAATAAAAAAAATAAAAAATAGATTTTATCGACTTTTATATTCATAATTAATAGTATAATATATTTTAGATACTTAAATATATCCAATTTCAAATCAATGAATAGAGTACTTATATTAGGGGCAAGTTCAGATATAGGACACGAGTTAATTTTAAAATTTATAGGAAAAAATTTTAAAGTTTATGCTCATTATAATGCAAATAAACCAAAAATTAATTCAAATAATGTAAATTATATTAAAAGTGACTTTTTAAAAACAAATGAATTCAAAAAATTTTTATTAAAAATTAAAAATATTAAATTTTCTTGTTTTGTAAATTTAATTGGATTTATTGATAATAAAGAAATTCATAATGTAAATTATGATAGTTTGATAAATTCGCTTAAAGTAAATTATGTTTATCCGTTTATAGTTGCTAAAACCGTTTCAAAAAATATGAAAAAAAATAAATTTGGAAGATTACTTCAGTGTTCTTCAATTGGTGTTAAATTTGGTGGAGGAAAAAATACTTTTACTTACTCATCCGCTAAACATGCAATTGAATTTATACCAAGATATTTCAGGGAGTTATCAGAACATAATGTTTTATACAATGTTTTACGTATTGGTGTCACAGAAACCAAAATTCATAAAAAAATTAGTAAAAAAAATATGAAAATGAGAATTTTAAAAATTCCTCAAAAAAAAATTGCTAAACCAATTGAAATAGCTAATTTTATCTATGAATTAGCTTCAGAAAGAAATACTTTTATTTCAAATCAGGTTCTGTCTATTTCGGGCGGTGAATAAAAGTAATGATAAAAATTAATAAATTTTTTGTATTAATTATTTCTATATTTATATGTGTATTGCTAATTGAAATTACACTAAGAGTTAAAGGAATAGGATCTAATAATATTGTATATTATTCGAGTAACTATTATGGATATTATCAAATTCCAGATCAAAAAATAACTAGGAGAGGAAATTTAATCTCGCTAGATAAATATGGAAATAGAAATTCAAAAAAAAATACTTTGGAAAATTCTTCTTTAATTTTTTTGGGTGACTCAATTACATATGGGGGTTCAGTAGTTAGTAATAACGAAACTTTTTCTTATTTGGTTGCAAATAAAATGAACCTCAATTATTTAAATATTTCTTCAAATGGATGGGGTATTCCTAATATAATTAATTTTTTAGAATTTCATAATTTATATAAAAAAAATTCAACATATATCTTAACTTGCATAAATGATTGTTATTTTAGAAATTTAAGAAAAATAGAGCAAAATTTTTTTTCATCAAAAAAAGATTACTTAGCGATAAATGTTTTATTAAGATACCTTATATTCAATATTCTAAAAAAAAGTTATTCTGTTGATCATGAAATAATTTCTGAAAAACTTGATAATTTAAAAACTGCAAATATTTCAGTAAGTATTTTAAATAATTTTAAAAAAAAATTAGATTCTTTAAATAGTAAACTAATAATTATTCACAGCCCAAATAAAGAGAGAATGAAAGACCTAATTATAAATCAAAGTAATAATGAAAAATATTCAAGAAAATCGATATTAAGAATTTTTTCAAACTATGATTTAGAATTAGTTGAAATATCAGATCATTTTAAAGAGAAAGAAATAGAAAATTTTGCCCATTTTTTTGTTGATTCTGTTCATTTAAGTAAAATGGGCCATAAGATTTATGCCGATATCATATTTAAGTTATTAAATGAAAGTTAATAAAATAATTTATTTCTCAGTAGCTTTTACAGTTGTATTGGCAGCTGCATTACTTAATTTTTCAATCAAAAGTCCAAATGATGGTGCGCTGTATTATTCTGCTGCAGATTTTTTTTTGGAAAATAAATTTTTAGCAGATCCTACAAGAACATTTGAAGATTCAGTACGAGCGTTTCCAACAACCCAAATTGCTATTGTTTTTTATTTAATATTTCTCAAAAGTATATCACAGAATTATTGGATTATTATTTATTGTGTTATTTTTGCATTAATATGGTCTAATTTATTTTGTAAGTTAATCTATTTTTCAAAAAAAAATTTTTCACAAAATAATAATTTATATATTTTTTTACCATTAATTATTTTTTTTAATTATGATTACATTGTTTCAGCCTCTTCATTTTACAATGAACTTTTTTATTATCCATTTTTAATTTTTTCATTTTTAAAGATACATAATTCATTACAAAAGAATAAAAATATCTTCGATAAAAGTTTTTTGTTTAGTACTTTTTTATTATTAGGAGTAACTTTCAGATTGCAACATATGGTATTTCTTGGAACTTTAGCCTTATATTTTTTATACTTTAAAGAATTTAAAAATTTTTTTAAAATCTCATTTTTCATTCTTTTTTCAATATTAATTATTTTTGTAATACAGAAATTTTTGTCAGCTGCTGATTCAACAAATATTATAAATTTTGTAGATGGAAAGCCAGTGCTTGCGGATATGAATATACATTGGCTTGATAAATTTATTCTGATATTAGAAAATCAAATATTACAATTAAATCCTGATTTACTATTTAAGAATTTAAAAGTGCAATTGGCATTATTCAATAATTTTTTAAATTTGCCCAAAATAATTGATTATAACTTACCTAATAATTTTAGAAATTTTCCTGAATTTATATATGGCTCAATTTCTTTTCTTGTAATTTTACTCACATTTCTAAGTTTAAGAAAATCTACATTTAAAAAATTCAAGATAATTTTGTTAATTTATATTTTTCTCACTTCGATATTTTTGTTTTTGTTGACCGATCATTCTTCAAGATATTTTTTACTTGTTAACTTCTGTGTTTTATTTTTTTTATTTGACAGTATTTATAAATATAAGTTTAAAATTAATTTTAAATGGTTCTCGTTTTTAAGTGCAGTTTATTTGCTTGTTATCATCTATTATGGTTATAACTTTTTTAAAAATAAAAGTGCTCAATCAAAAAATACGTATAATTTAAATTCAATTCTTAGAGATTTTGATAAACATAAATCTAAAACTTACTCAAACAACTCAATATTCATAACAAGATATAGATATAATGTCTATTGGGTAACAAAAAAACCAGCTTACTTAGTATGGGAATTTTTTGATGTAAATTTTAAAATTTCTCAAAATAAAGATATTAAATTTTATTATGTTGGAGATAAAAGAGACCTTAAAAATTATCAGCATAAAATAAAGAAGATTGAGGACTTTTCATATTCAAAATATAAGAGCAAAAATTTTAGTATTTGGAGATTGTATTTTTAGGAATGATTTTTTCACAAACACGTATTGAACGATTTAATGATTATATTCCCAATATATTAGTTTTTTTATTTTTTTTAATTCCACCCCTTGTTATCCTTGGTCCTTTTTTTCCTGATTTAATAATCTCGTTAACAGTAGTCTATACTTTAATAATTTCTATAAAAGATAAGAAGAAATTTTATTTTGAAATAATTAAAAAAGATCCATTTGTAAAATTTTTTGTTATTTTTTTAGTTTATCTTTTTTTTAACTCAATTATAAATTTTTTAATAAATAATAATTTTGTCTATACTGATTTCAAAAATTATTTTTCTAGAACTTTGTTTTTATTTAGATTTATTTTTTATCCTCTCTCAATAATTTACTTAATTCAAAAATTTAATTTAAAATTTAAAAACAAACTTTTTTTAATAGTAATTTTTACTATTTTATTTGTGATATTTGACACTTTAATTCAATATGTATTTGGCAAAGATATATTTGGATATGTAGCTAGTGAAAGAGGATCAGTTGCATTAAATAGGTTATCTGGTCCATTTGGAGACGAGTTGATTCCTGGATCATATCTCATGAGATATTTTTTTATAGTAATATTTATGTCAATTTTAATTTTTGATAAAAAATATAATAAATATTTATTTCCATTTTTTCTTATATTGTGTTTATCAACCATACTAGTAACTGGAGAAAGAGCTGCATTTTTATTGACTGCTTTTGGAATATTTTTAGCGTTCATTATAATAAAGCATTTTAGAAAAAATATTATTATTTCTTTATTAATTTTATTTATTCTTACATTTTTTATACTTTTAGAGAATCCTAAATTAAAATCTAGGGTTATTGATTATACATTGTTTCAGTTAGGCATAACAAAAAATTTAGATAGTAATAAAAACAATTTTAAAATTGATTTAAAAAAATTTGTTGATAGTCCTTATGGTGCTCATTGGGAAACAGCTTTCAGAATCTGGCAGGATAACAAATTCATAGGAGTAGGCGTTAAACAGTTTAGAGTTAAGTGTTCTGATAATAAGTATAAACAAATTAAATCAAAACTTAGATCGGTTAGATGCGCAACCCATCCTCATAATACTTACATGGAAATACTATCTGAAACTGGTTTAATAGGTGTGTTGCTCTTTATGTTGCTAATATTTTTTCTCATTAAAAAAACTTACTTAATTTCTAGATCGAAGAATAATGTTAAGTGGTTACTTATTTCAATAATACTATTATTTTGGCCTTTAATCTCAACAGGAAGTTTTTTTACAAATAATACTCAAATATACTTGTCCTTTTTAATAACATTGATATTCATGAGTGATATAAATTTTTTAAATAAAGATAAAATTTAAAAATAATGAATAAGCCAATTAAATTTTTTGATCCTTCAATTAAAAGAAAAGCTAAATTAGCTAAAAAAAATTTGTTTTTATTTAAAAATATTCCATTACCTGCGGAAGTTGAAATAAGCGAGTCTGGAACTTGTAATAGGGCTTGCTCTTTTTGTCCAAGAAGCGCTCCTGGATTTGAAGATAAAAAAGAATTTATTGAAAGTCAGTTATTTGAGAAATTATGTAAAGAATTGTCGGAAGTAAATTATCAAGGAACATTAAGATTTTCTGGTTTTGTAGAACCTTTATTGGATAAAAATATATTTAATCTAATTGAAATGGCAAGGCATTATCTTAAAAATGTTAATATTGAAATGGTCACAAATGGTGATGTACTTAATTTAAAAAGATTAAAAAAACTAATGGACAGTGGACTCAATACACTTTTGATTAGCGTCTATGATGGAAAGGAAGATGCTGATAGATTTCAAAAGTTGTGTGAGGATGCAAAACTTGAGGAGCATCAATATGTTATTAGACATAGATATTTGCCACAGGACCAAGATTTTGGAATAACAATGAGTAACCGTGCGGGGATGATGAAAAACGCCGAACACCAGATTGATCCATTGCAAAAAAGTTTGGATGCCCCATGTTACTATCCTCATTATACTTTTTTTATGGATTATAATGGAGATGTTTTAATGTGTCCTCATGACTGGGGAAAGAAAATGATATTGGGAAATTTAAAGAATGAAACTTTTATGCAAATCTGGACAACAATTAAAGCTAAGGAAATTAGATATAAATTAAAAACTGGAAATAGAAATTTCTCACCCTGTGATGTTTGTGATGTGAAGGGAACTCTAATTGGAAAAGATCATTCAGAGGCTTGGAGTAAATTGGATTAGATAAAAATGGCAATCTTAATTACAGGCTCAGCTGGATTTATAGGATTTTCTATAGCAAAAAATCTATTAAAAAAAAAGGAGAATGTAATAGGTATTGATAACTTAAATAATTATTATTCAAAAAAATTAAAATTAAAAAGGATAAGTTTTCTCAAAAAATCAAAGAATTTTAAATTTTTTAAATTAGATTGTTCCTCTAGCAAATTTAAAAATTTCTTTTTAAAAAAAAAAATTACAATGGTTATTCATTTGGCAGCTGAAGTTGGTGTAAGAAATTCATTTTATAATCCTAATATTTATTATCAAAATAATTTGAGATCATTTTTTAATGTTCTAGAAATTTGTAAAAAAAAAAAATCTAATTTAATTTTTGCATCTTCAAGTTCCGTTTATGGCTCAAATGATAAAACTTATTTTAGTGAATCAGATGATACTTCAAGTCCATTATCTTTTTATGCAGCAACAAAGAAGTGTAATGAAATAATGGCATATTCTTATACAAAAAATTACAAATTTTCCTCCATTGGTATTAGATTTTTTAATGTTTATGGTCCATGGGGGAGACCTGATATGTCAATCTATAAATTTACAAATTTAATTTTAAGTAAGAAAAAATTACCTCTATATGGATCAGGAAAGCAATTAAGAGATTTTACTTATATTGATGATGTTGTAAATTTAATTGATATTATAATCAATAAATTAAATTCAGAGAGAAAAGGATATTTTGACATTTTTAATTCAGGAAAAGGTAACTCTATAAGTATTTTAAATTTATTAAAAATTTTATCAAGTAAATTAAAAATTAATCCAAAAATACAAAAGAAAGAAAAACAAATAGGAGATGTATTTTATACCAACTCTTCTAGTAAAAAAATTAAGAACAAATTAAATTTTGAACCAAATACAAGTTTAAAAAAAGGTATTGATTTATTTTTAGATTGGTATTTTGAAATTGGTTCAAAAATTAAGTAATTTATTCAATTTATTTTCATAAATTCTTCTTACTCTTAAAGGATGAAATTTTTTATTTTGAAAAATTATATTTTTATTAAGAACATCCAGTTTTTTTTTATCAAGCCTAAGTATGCTGGATACAAGTTGCACTATTTCAGCATTTTGAAACTTGTTAAATAAAAAACCATTAAATTTATTTTTGATTAGGTCATCATATCCAGAATTCTTTCTAGCAATAATAGGTTTGCAAAATGATAATGCTTCCAAGCAAGCATTTGGAGAATTGTCTCTTAATGATGGTAATATCACTATTTTAGATTTGTTTATAAAGTTAAATAATTGTTTTTTTGTCTTTTTCTTTAAAACTTTAACTCTATTTGGAAAAGATGTATTTTTTTTTAAAATATTCTCAAACTCTTTATTCGAAGAGTAATATTTTTTATCCACGTCTCCTATCCAGTAAAAATTAATATCTTTATCAAGAATTAGTAAATCGTTTATTATCTCGATTATTGTGTCACTTCCTTTTCCTGGGCTTATTGAGCCAAAAGTTAGTATAATTTTACGAGATGAATAATTTTTTTTTCTTATTTTGTTATATTCAATAATAGGAGGTAAAAAATAACTTTTTAATTTATATATTTTTTTTAATTCTTTTATTAAAAAATAACTTGGTGAAAAGATGATATCCGATCTAGAAAGAGTATACTTTTCGAGTTTACTTTTAATTGATAAAAAATTTTCAGGCTCCCAAAGAGTTTCTAAGCTTGATAATCTAGTTACTGATGGTAAAGAATTTTTATAAAATAGTCCTATAAACTGATAATTTGAAAAATGAATAAATTTAATATTTTTATTTTTATTAATAATTTTATTAACCTTTTTGTTAATAATATAGCTTTGCAAAATACAAAAAAACCAATTTAAATATTTTTTAAAAAGCTTATGATAAAAACTATCTGTGTTTACGTAGTGAATTTTAATATTTTTATAATTTTTAGATGTATTTGATTTTGATGATACAATTAAGTTAATTTCATATTTTTGTTTTAATGTTTTTATGAATTTTTCTAAAAAAACTGCTAAACCTCCATATTGCTTATTTGTGATATATTCTGTCGTACAAATAATAATACCATTTTTTTTTCTTTTAAAAGACATTTGATCTACCTAGAAATGTTGCAAATGAAAAGCATGCTTTTTTAAAATTAAGAGTGGCTATATGAAAAAAAATGTTAAGTATAATTTTAAATATATAGTTAAATTTAAATTTTAGGTTAAGCTCTCTTTTGTTAACTACATATCGCCATCCACATCCATAAAAATAATTTTTTTTGATCATTGATAAAAATTTTATGTTTTTTTCTAAATGAAAAATATACAAAGTGCTTAAAAAAAATATTCTAGGTTTATATTTTTTATAAATTTTTAAAATTAAATCTGTTTCTTCACCAGATTGATATTTACTTTTAGAACCCAAACCAATTTTTTCATCAAAATTAAGAGATTTATAATTTTTTATTACAAAAGATACAGAAGAAATATAATTAAATATCTCATATTGATTTAAAAGATATTTATTAAAATTTGGATAATTTAGTAAATTTTTTTTATTTAAGTTTTTTACTTTATAACAAAGAATATCACAATTTGTTTTGTTTAAGTATAAATTTATTTTTTTTAAATAATTTTTTTTTAGCAATATATCATCATCTAAGAATATAAAGAAATCTCCCGAAGCAACTTTTATGCCTTGATTCCTTGATTTCGATAAACCAATCTTTGTTTTAAGGAATTTTATTTTAATTTTTTTAAACTTTTTTATTGTTACTCTATTAAAGTTCTCCTTATTTTGATCACATATAATTAATTCAAATTTTTTATAATTTTGACTTTGGAGTGACTCGCAAAGTTTAAATAAATTATTTTCTTTACCAAGTGTAGCGCAAATAATTGAAAATAAATTTTTTTTATTTTTTCTTCTAAATAAAATTTTTTGCATGTATTATAATTTAATTAAATATAAAAATGCGCTCATCTTCTTTTTTAAACATAAATGGTGATAAAAAACAAAATAAAATTCAGTTATTTTATTATTTAATTTTAAATTTAATTCAAAATTTGTCATTAACTTTGAGTTTCAAAAGGTTCAATTATTTAAAATTAGAAAACAAATACAAAAATTTTAAATTTAATAACCAACATTCAATAAGTCGCAAATTATGTACTTTATTTTGGCGAAATTTGAATTGGAATGCAATTGTTAAAGTGATTGGAAAACTTGATGTTCTTGAATTAGGTCCTGGAAGTGGAGAATATTTTAAAAATGACGTCTCTATTAAAGATCGATTTATAAAAAAATATAATGGTTATGATGTTATAAGAAATGCTCGTTGGAGAAAATTTAAAAGTAAGAAACTCCATTTTAATGTTTTCGATGGAAAGAATTTTAAGAAAACTCTTCGTAAAAGTAATAATCTGATAATATCCCAATCTTGTTTGGAGCATGTTAAATATGATTTAAAGTTTTTTGATGACGTAAAAAAATTATCAAAAAAAAATAAAAAAAAAATTTTATTAATACACTGTTTGCCTAGTCCTTTTTGTTTATTTACTTATTTAGCGCATGGATTTAGACAATATAATACTGAAAATCTAAATAAAATTTCATCTGTAATTGGAAATTCTAATTTATATGTAATTAAATTAGGTAATTTAAATTTAAATATTGAACATTTGAAAAAAACAACTTTTCCTTTAATTTTTAAAAATAAAAATTTAATGAAAAATCAAAAAAAAACTTATTATAATTCTTTGAATAAGAAGATTTTAAAAAATTCTAAATCTTCTCTTTTTTTTAGTTCATTTATAGTTTTGGTTGGATTTGTAAATTTTTCAGAACTAGAAAAAGAAAAATTATTAAATAAATTTTATATATAATTAGATTTTTAGATTAAAATGTCGTAAAGATAACGTGATTATTGATGTAAAAGTTAGTTATGTATAATTATAAAATTGCTATCGTAATACCTTGTTATAAAGTTAAAGAAAAAATTTTAGCAGTTCTGTCTAATATACCAAATTGGATTTTTAAAATAATTTGTGTTGATGATTGTTGCCCAGATAATTCTGGAAAATTTATAAAAGAAAATAATACCGATCCCAGGGTTTCAGTTGTATTTAATACTAAAAATTTGGGTGTGGGTGGCGCATCATTAAATGGTTTTGCAAAAGCTAAAGATCTTGGTGCTGATATTTTAATCAAAATTGATGGCGATGGACAAATGGATCTTTCCTATTTAGAAAGTTTTATAAATCCAATAGTTGATAATGAAGCTGATTTTGTTAAAGGAAATCGTTTTACTAAATTTACCGATTATACAAAAATGCCATTTTTAAGAAAATTAGGTAATATTTTCTTTTCTTTTTTTAATAGAATTTCATCAGGATATTGGAATATTTTTGATACAACTAATGGATATTTATGTTTCAATGCTAAATTAATTGAAATTTTGCCTTTAAAAAAAATAAGTAAAGATTATTTTTTTGAAAGCGATTTATTAAATTGGCTTTATATTGTGAGAGCTAAAGTTGCAGATGTGCCTGTTAAGGCAATTTATAACAATGAAAAAAGTAGTATAAATATTTTGTCTGTAATTTTTAAATTTCCTCTTCTTTATATTAGAAATTTTTTTAGAAGATTTTTTTATGAGTATTGTATGAGAAATCCTGATATAAAATTTTTTGGATTTTTTATTGGTTTTGTATCATTAGTTTTTGGAATAGTATATTCAATATCAGTATGGAAAACTGGTGTTAGTGATACCCCATCAAATTCTGGGACAGTTGGTTTATCCATTTTAACATTATTAATTGGTATTAATCTCCTATCTTTATTTTTTATAAGTGATCTAAATAATTATCCTAAAAAAAATTTATTTTTATTAGATAAGTAAATCATAATTTTTAAGAACTTTTTCCCAATTATAATATTTTGCTATTTTTTTAAAACAATTTTTAGATAATTTTTTTTGTAAATTTTTATTATGATAAAGTTTTTTCAATTTTTTGAAAAAATCTTCTTTATCATTATAAACCAATATATCATTTGAATTTAAATGCTTAAAATTATTAGAAACTTTATTTACAAAAATGGGTAAGCCTATACTTGCATAGTCAAGTATCTTGTTTTGCAAACCTGACTGTATTTTTACATTGCAAATTCCAGCAAGAGTATTTTTAGAATAATCAGATAGATTTGTTATATTAGAATATACCTGAACCCCAAATAAATTAAAAAATTTTCTTAAAAACCACGAACAATTACCAAGAATAATAAATTTAAGTTTAGGATATTTATTTTTAAGAATTGGGAGATAAAATTTGATAAATTCAAAACAAGCAGATCTGTTTGCTAGTGAATTGATATTACCAAAAAATACGATATTTTTTTTTTGTTTTTTATGTAAAAAAATATTTCTCTTTTGAAAAGTTCCATTTCCAATTATTTTAATTTTATTATTATTTTGTAATTTTTTTTTTAAATCTTTCTTGTTAACAAACACAGTAAAATTGAATAATTTTATCATTTTATTCTCATAAATTTTAAGACTTTTTTTTTCAAACTTATATATTTGTTTTAAAGGATTTAAATTACTTAAACTTTCATCAACTGTATCGTAATTTTTTGATATCAAATCTGTCATTTCCAAAATTTTTTTTCCCTTAAATTTTAAAGGTAGATAATAAGTTGTTCTAATCAAATGAAATATTATCACATCGTAATTTTTTGAAATAATATCCACTTTATCTTTCATTTCAGGAAGTTTAAATAATCCTATTTGCATTGGTTCTCTTAAAATGATTGACTTAATTATTTGATATATTTTATTTGAAAATGTATTTTTAAAAACAAATTGTTTATTTATATAATTTATCTTAGTTTTTGAATTTCCAATTGAAATCAAATCAACTTTATTTTTTTTTGATAGATATTTGATTATTTGAAAAATTCTAAGTTTATCTCCTCCTCTTACTGGAACAGGATATCTAGAAGTTACTACTAATATTTTTTTATATTTCATTAATATTATGTTTATATTTGGACAATATATTTTTTGGTAAAAATCTTTCAGAATTTTTAAAATCCTTTCCTTTTTTTCTATTTAAAGATCTTAATTTTTTCATTTCATATATAATTTTTTTTAGTGAATAATGTCTTTTAATATAATGTGCAGAATTAGCTAAGGTTTCTCTATTGATTTTTGTATCATAACAAACTACAGGCAAATTAAAACTTTGAGCCTCTACCGATGTTCTACCAAAACCTTCAAATAAAGATGTGTTCAAATATATGTTGGACAAATTAAAAAGACTTGATAATTCAATATCATTCAGATCGTTAAATATAAAAATATTTGAATTATTATATGATTTATGTTTACCAACTAAAATAAAAACAAAATTTTTGTCAATTTTTGATAGTTTATCTACTAATTTGATATTTTTTCTACTTTCATTAGAAGCGATAGTTAAAACAAGAGTTTTGTTTTTTCTTTTTAGTTTTTCAAGAAAATAAAATTTTGTATTCATTTTTTTTATTTTGTAATTTTTTTTATCAATTATATTTGGAATTATAAAAATTTTTTTTTTTAATTTTTTAAATTTAAACTCTAAAAGTTTTTTTGTATATTTTGAAGGAACAATAATTTTATTAAACTTATTTAAAAACAAAAAATTAACATTAAGATAAATTTGTTTAAAATATTCTTTCAAAGAAATTTTATTAAAATTATTAAATTCAAATCTATAATCATGAATAAATATTTTGTTTTCTTTTGAACATGAAAACAAATTCAAAAAAGCAAAACCTTCCTCTGGATAAATAATCGAGTCATACTTTTTTGAATTTAATAAAAGTATTATAGGTAGTATAAAAAATTTATTTAAAAAAGTGCTTATATAGTTGTTTTTTGATCCACAATACTTAATATCAATATTTCTATTAACTTTTAAAATTTTTATAAGTTCATTATTGTATTTATAAATGCCAGTTTTATTGTATTTTTTATTTGGCATTAGCCACATTAATTTATGCATATGAAATAAATTATTATATCTATTAATGGAGAAATTTAATAATAAAAATTATAATTTATGCTTTTAATATTTTTATCAACCGTTGTAATTGTTCCATTAATTCTTGCTGCAAGTTTTAGAATATCAAAAATAATTAATTTATATGATTATCCTGATAAAGTTAGAAAACTGCATATAAAGCCAGTACTTTTAATTGGCGGGATTTTTTTTCAATTTGTTTTGACCTTTTATTTTTGTCTACTTTTTTATTTTAGCTCAATAGAAAAATTTGAGCCTATTGTTAATTTTAATTCAAATTACTTTGTTTTACTTGGCATAATATCTATATCCTTTTTAATAGGAATTATTGATGATAAAAAAAATATAAAACCTTTTATAAAGCTAATTTTAATTTTTTTTTTATATTTCTTATCTTTAAATTTTGTTGATACAATTTTTGTAATAAAAAAATTATCATTTTATTTTAATTTAAACATTCATCTTTATTCATACTCAATTTTTTTTACTTCTATTTGTTTGATTATAATATTAAATGCTATCAACATGGCTGATGGAGTAAATTCTTTATCTAGTTCTATATTTTTTATTTGGATATTTTTTCTAAATTTGATGTTACCAAGTGGAGATTTTTTCTTTATTATAAATATATTATTAATGTTATGTTTAATAATATTTGGAATTCTAAATTATCAGAGCAAGTGCTTTTTAGGAGATAGCGGGTGTTATGTATTAGTTACCTACACTAGCTTTCTAACGATTTACGCTTATAACATAAATTTAGATTCATTTTACAGTTATCTTAATATAGAGAGTATTTTTTTATTATTTATGATTCCTGGTCTAGATATGATTAGGCTTTTTATTACAAGGATTTTTAAAAAAAAAAACCCATTTTCTCCAGATAACAATCATCTCCATCACTTGCTATTATATAAGTACGGAAACTTAAAAACTTTAATTATATATGATTTACTAATTTTTATTCCTTGGTTAGTTTACATATTTTTTATATCTTTATTGCCATACTTAATTTTATCTGTATTAATAATTTACATTTATTTAATATCACTGAAATATAAAAATGAAAAAAATTAATTGCTTGATTACAGGAATTACAGGTATGGTTGGCTCTCATCTTGTTGATTATATTTTAGAAAAAACTGATTGGAATATTTATGGTTTATTAAGATGGTCAAGCAAACTTGATAATATTGAGCATCATCTTCAGGCTATAAATAAAAAAAAAAGATTATTTCTAGTTTATGGCGATTTAACTGATCACATATCAATAAGAAATGCATTAGAAAAAAGTGTTCCAAATTATGTTTTCCATCTTGCAGCAGAAACTTTTCCAAAAATGAGTTTTGATTCACCATTGAAATTTTATGATACAAATATTAAAGGAACACAGATACTTTTAGAGGAAATTAAAAATCTAAAGAAAATTAATCCTGTAATACATATTTGCTCATCTTCAGAAGTTTTCGGAAAAGTAGATAAAAAAAACCTACCTATTGATGAAAAATGTACTTTTCATCCTGCTTCACCTTACGCAATTTCAAAAGTAGGTACTGACCTTGTTGGAAGATATTTTTATGAGGCATTCGGCTTGAAGACAGTTATAACTAGAATGTTTACACACACTGGTCCTAGGAGAGGTGATTATTTTGCAGAGTCATCATTTGCAAAACAAATTGCAATGATTGAAAATGAAATAATACCTCCAAAGATTAAAGTTGGGAATTTAGACTCTTTAAGAACTATAGCAGATGTAAGAGATGCCGTTCACGCTTATTACTTATTAGTTACTAAAAAACCCATTTCCGGTGAAGCATATAACATCGGGGGAGATTATAGTTGCAAGGTTGGAGACATATTAAAATACTTAATAAGCATCTCAAATTATAAAAAAAAAATTCAAGTTGTTGAAGATTCATCAAGATTAAGAAAAATAGATGCAGACCTACAAGTCCCAAATGTGAAAAAATTTGTCAAACATACTGGGTGGAAGCCTAAGTATAAATTTAATAAAACAATGACAGATTTATTAAATTATTGGAGAAACCAGGTAAAAATTAAAAGTTTTTTAGATCGATAAATTTGTAATGATCTATAAAAAATTTATTAATGATTTCAAAGTTTCAAATATATGTTATGGGACTTGGGGCCTTTCACCTTCAACTAAAAAGTTCAAGTCACCAGGAAAATATTCCAAAAAAAAAACAGAAGATTTAATTAAATTTGCGTTAAAAAAAGGAATAAATTTTTTTGACACAGCAGATATTTATGGAGAAGGAGTTGGAGAGAGAATTTTAGGATCTCAATTATCTGGTGTTAGAAAAAAAGTTTTTATTATGACTAAAGGAGGGATTGTAAATAGTGAAAATAAAAAAAATTTTTCAATTAAATATATAAAAAAAAAGATAACTAATAGTTTATCTAATTTGAAAACACATTATATAGATGGTTATCAATTACATAATTTAAATTCTGGTGATAATATTTCTAAAATATTTAAAGAATTAACCAAATTAAAAAAAAATGGAATTTTAAGATCTATTGGTTTTAGTTCTAGAGATCCAGAGGATGCAATTAAGATTATTAAAAAATATAATTTTGATTTTTTACAAGTTGGATTTAGCGTTTACGATCAAAGATTAATTAGTTCAGGTCTTTTGAAAGAGGTAAAAAAAAGAAATCTTTATTTACTAACAAGATCGCCATTTAATAGTGGATATTTAACGGAAAATAATAATACAAAATATTTTAATAAAAAATTTCAAAAAATGATATCTAAGTTTAAGCGGAATAATATAAATAAAATTATATATTCAAATAAATCTCTTGATTATTCAGCACTTAAATATTGTATTTCTTTTAAAGAGATTATTTCAGTAATTGTTGGAATGGCGTCAAAATTAGAAATTGAAAAAAATGTTAGAGTTGTATATCAAAATACTACGCGCGAAAAAAACTGGAAAAAAAACTTAATAACAATTTATGAATAAAAAAATTATAGTAGGTTCAGCTCAAATCAATAATGGTTTTTCCGGACAATATTATTTGCCATATTCAATTGGGATCTTGCAAGCTTATGTTTTACATAATTCTAAAAGACCAGAACTTTATCAATTTTCCTCTACTA
>MDTE01014890.1_pt1 | contig 34566 bp, 39 predicted proteins | sample 811231 | NCBI WGS metagenome assembly MDTE01 (sample SAMN05326651, study PRJNA326480) | marine metagenome | isolation source: seawater | place: Indian Ocean: Red Sea | collected 2010
GTTTCATTGAAAGAGAAGACAAAGAAAAAGACGTGTTCGTTCATTCTTCAGCTGTTAGAGAAGCTGGTTTAAAATATTTAAACGAAGGTGATGAGCTAACGTTTGAAGTTGAAAGCACGGAAAAAGGTCCTTCCGCAGTAAAATTGCAGAAAACATCTTAAATCTTATTTCCTAAATTCAAATTATTGGGACAATAGCTTTAAATTAGTTTTTGTCCCTTTAATTCTTGACTTGCAATATTTTAATCTTTTGTTAAAAAGCTAACAATGATTATAAAAAACAAAGTTTCTATTCTTTCATTACACTCTCACAGAGTGCATGCTAGGCTATTGCTTAGCTAATTCATTACATATTTTAAAATATAAATTTATTAACAATTAATATAAAAAGGAGACATGCAGCAGTAGCTCAGTTGGTTAGAGCACTAGTTTGTGGAACTAGGGGTCGGTGGTTCGAATCCACCCTGCTGTACCAAAAAATGGGAAAAGATAAAAAAATAAAACCTTCTAAGGAACTGCCTTTAGGTTTTATAGACAGACAGGAAAAAGAACTATTAGTTCGTGATTTTGTAATTTCTAATATTAAAGAAGTTATGATCAAATACGGATTTCAATATCTCGAGACACCAAGTTTTGAGTATGCGGATAGTATTGGAAAATTTTTACCTGACAAAGAAAGACCAGATGAAGGAGTATTTTCTTTTAAAGATGAAAAAAAATGGTTGTCACTTCGATACGACCTTACTGCTCCTCTAGCAAGATATGTAGCAAAAAACTATCTTGAGCTTCCTAAACCTTTTAAGCGCTATCAATTGGGGTCAGTATGGAGAAATGAAAAGCCGGGACCTGGTAGATTTAGGGAATTCTTACAGTTCGATGCAGATTATGTTGGAACTAAAAATCTACAAGCAGATGCAGAACTTTGTATATTAATATCTGAAATTTTAGAAAAATGCGGTTTAGCAAAGTCAGACTATACTGTAAAAATTTCCTCTAGAAAGTTTACAAATGAATTATTTGAAAAATTAAAAATAAAATCAAAAGATCAAATATCCACGACTCTCCGTGCTCTTGATAAAATAGATAGACTTGGTTGGTCTGAAGCAAAGAAACTTCTTAAGGAAGGAAGAAAAGACAAATCTGGTGATTATACAAAAGGTGCAAGTCTTAAAGATGAACAGATAAAAATTATTGAAAATGCAATGAAAAGCAAAACATCAGAAAGCGAAGATGTTTTGGAAATCATAAAAATATTTAAAGCTTATAACTTTGATAACTACAAATTTGATCCATCGGTAATAAGAGGCTTAGAATATTATACAGGACCCATTTTCGAAGTTAACCTAAATTTTGAAGTAAAAAACTTAAAAGGACAATCCATACAATTTGGCTCTATAGGAGGAGGAGGGAGATACGATAACTTGGTAAGCAATTTTGGAAACTTTGAATGTCCTGCCACTGGAATTTCCATAGGTCTTGATAGACTTGTTTTCGCTTTAATGCAGAAAAAAGATTTTAATATAAAATCTTCAAGACCTATAATTATCTGTGTTTTTGATAAAGAAAAGATCAAAGAATATATCAAGATATTAAATGAACTTAGAAATTCAAATATTAGTTCTGAGATTTATCCTGGAGAAGGTAAATTAAAAAAACAAATGGAGTACGCAAACAAAATAGGTTCACCCGCAGTTATTTTATATGGAGATAATGAAATTAAATCGGGCAAAGTGACATTAAAAAATCTTGAAACAGGAAATGAAAGTTCAGTTAAAATGGAGGATCTAGCTAATGAAGTTAAAACATTACTCTGAGAATATAATAAAAATTTTCAAAAAAGATGGGTTCACTTTATCAGAACCAGACGTTCTTTTAGACTCTGAATATATTATTCAAAGATCTGGTGAAAACTTTAGAAAGCTTATGCTTACTTTTGAAGATGATACAGGAAAAAGTGTTTGTTTAAGACCAGATTTAACAGTAGCGTCTTGTATAAAATATTTAAAAGATAATTCTAATGCATATTCAAAAATTTTTTATTCTGGGCAAGCTTATAGAAGATCTAACAAAACAAAAGATAAAGTTGTTAACGATCAATTAGGAATAGAAATTCTAGGATCAAAAAATAAATCTATAGATGATCTGAAAATTTTAAAGACCATTACAAATTCAATTAATAAAATTAAAATTAAAAATACATCTACTAAGGTTGGTGATGTCAGCATGTTTCAAAAACTAATAGACTCATTAAAAATTCCCGAAAGATGGAAAATGAGATTAAAGAGACATTTTTGGAGACCCAAATATTTTGAGGACTTACTAGATAGATTAGAGACAAATTCTGATGTAGATCCATCTGCAGTTAAATTAGATAAAAAAAAATTTTCTGAAATGAAAATTTTGGATCAAAATAAAGAAATCGCAAATCGTAAAGTTTCAGAAATTTTATCTAGATTTGATAAAAAAATTAAAGACCCAAGGTCATTTGGACAAAACAAAAAAATTGTAAAAATTATCAGAGAATTTTTAAAAATAAACTGCTCCGTTGCAAATCTAGAAAAAACTCTGAAAGCTTTTGTCAAAAGTAATGGTTTAGGAAATGCTATTTTAAAAGACTTATCAAACATTAAAAATCTATCGAAAGTAAACTCAAAAATTATTTTTTCTACAAATTTTGGAAGAGATATTGAATACTACACTGGAATAGTTTTTGAAATATATAATTCTTCTAAAAAAGAAATTGCAAGAGGTGGAAGATATGACGGTCTATTAAAAAGCCTTGGTTCAAAAAAGAATATTTCTGCAGTTGGAGCTGCAATTAATCTAAATAATTTAAAAAAATGAAAAATTTTATAACTATAGGACTACCTAGCAAAGGTAGATTAAAGCAAGGTTCATTAGACTTCTTTAAAAAAAACAGTTTAAAAATAATCTCCACTGGAGGTGAGAGGAATTATTTTGCACAGATCCAAAATTTTCCAAATATTAAAGTTGTCTATTTACATGCAAAAGAAATTATACAAAGACTTGCCGATGGTACTCTAGATATAGGAATATCGGGACTAGATCTTTTGAGAGAATCATCTAATAACTTTAGAAAAAAAATTGATGTGAAAAAAAAATTGGATTTTGGGAAGGCTAACTTAGTGGTTGCTATTCCAAATGATTGGGTAGATGTTCAAACTGTTGCCGATTTAGAGGAAGTTTCATTTGATTTTAGAGATAAAAAAAATACAAGATTACGAGTTGCAACTAAATATCCAAATTTAACAAGCAACTTTCTTGTTTCAAAAGGTGTCACCCAATACAAACTTGTTGCTAGTCTTGGCGCAACTGAAACCTACCCCTTCATTGGATCATCAGAGATAATTTCTGATATAACTTCTAGTGGAAAAACTTTAGAAGACAATAACCTTAGGATCCTTAAAGATGGCTTAATTTTAGTATCACAGGCGTGTTTATTAATCTCAAAAAAAAAGGCTGCAAAAATGCAGCCTTTTTTAAATTCATTGACTTAGATAGAATTACATTCCCATTCCACCCATGCCGCCCATTCCACCCATACCGCCACCCATAGGAGGCATAGCAGGGCTAGAGTCTTTTTCTTCTGGTTTGTCGGCAACCATAGCTTCGGTTGTTATTAATAATCCAGCTATAGAAGCAGCATCCTGTAATGCTGATCTAACAACTTTAGCAGGGTCAATAATTCCTTTTGAAAACATGTCCACATACTCTTCATTTTGAGCATCATAACCCTGTGTTACTTTCTTTCCTTCAATAAGTTTTCCTACAATTACTGAACCATCAACGCCGGCATTCTCAGTAATCTGTCTTATTGGTGACTGAAGAGCTTTTCTTACAATATCTACCCCTGCTTTTTGATCATCACCTTTAACTTTTACAGCATCTAGATCTAAAGAAGCATAAAGTAATGCACAACCTCCTCCAACTACAACTCCTTCTTCAACAGCAGCTCTAGTTGCATTCAATGCATCTTCCACTCTATCTTTTCTCTCCTTAACTTCTACTTCAGTAGCTCCACCAACTTTAATCACAGCGACCCCACCGGCAAGTTTGGCTAATCTTTCTTGAAGTTTTTCTTTGTCGTAGTCAGAAGTAGTTTCATTTATTTCTGATCTAATTTGATTACATCTAGCTTCAATTTCAGATTTTTTACCTTCACCAGCTACTATTGTACTATTTTCTTTGTCAATTTTCACTTTTTTACAAGACCCAAGGTTACCAATTTTTACGCTTTCTAGTTTAGTACCAAGATCTTCAGAGATTACTTGTCCACCAGTTAATATAGCAATATCTTCTAGCATAGCTTTTCTTCTATCTCCAAACCCTGGAGCTTTCACAGCTACAACTTTTAAACCTCCTCTTAATTTGTTTACAACAAGTGTTGCTAAAGCTTCACCCTCAACATCTTCAGATATAATCATTAAAGGTCTATTAGCCTGAACTACGGATTCCAACAAAGGAACCATAGGCTGTAAATTTGTTAGTTTCTTCTCAACTAAAAGAACCAAAGGGTTTTCTAATTCTGTTGTCATCTTTTCAGTATTAGTCACAAAATAAGGTGAAAGATACCCTCGGTCAAACTGCATACCTTCGACAACATCAAGCTCTGTCTCCACTCCTTTTGCTTCTTCTACAGTTATAACACCTTCATTACCAACTTTTTGCATTGCTTTGGAAATCATATCTCCGATTGATTTTTCTCCATTTGCAGAAATTGTTCCAACTTGCGCAACTTCCTCATTTGCCTTAACTTTCTTAGCTGAAGATTTTAGTTTTTGAATTACATGTTCAACTGCTTTATCTATTCCTCTTTTAATGTCCATTGGATTCATACCTGCAGTTACATATTTTAATCCTTCTGCAACAATTGATTGGGCTAAAATAGTTGCCGTAGTTGTTCCGTCACCTGCGTTATCATTGGTTTTACTAGCAACTTCTTTGACCATTTGAGCTCCCATATTTTCGAATTTATCTTCTAACTCGATTTCTTTTGCAACTGATACACCATCTTTTGTAGTTCGCGGAGCTCCATAAGATTTATCCATTACTACATTTCGACCCTTAGGTCCTAAAGTTACTTTTACAGCATTAGCTAGAATATTTACTCCTTTAAGCATCTTTGTTCTAGCCTCTGTACTAAATTTAATTATTTTTGCCATATGTGCCTCCCTTTTTTAATCTATTTCTTTTTACTTTTTGTTATTCCCATTATGTCGGACTCTTTCATAATGCTATACTCTTTTCCGTCTATTTTAACTTCTGTTCCTGACCATTTTCCAAATAGTACAACATCTCCAATTTTTACATCCATAGGCGAAGTTTTTCCATCTTCTGACTTTGCCCCAGGTCCGACAGCTACTACTTCACCTTCTTGAGGTTTTTCCTTTGCGGTATCCGGGATTATAATTCCGCCAGCTGTTTTTTCTTCACTATCTAATACTTTAATTAATACACGATCGTGTAAAGGTCTAAATTTCATATTTTACTCCTGTAATTTGTATTTAGGCTTGATATGGTGAGTTTTAGGAAAATTTCAAGTGCTCATTTAATTATTTAAGGCGCCAATAACCTTGATATTGCTATATTTTGTTAACTTTTTTATAAAGATATAAAAATGGACCAATTAAATTGAAAAAACTCGAACATTTAGCTGAAATTTACAAAGCTTACGATACTTTTGTCATTGATTTATGGGGTGTAATGCATAATGGAATCCAGCTTAATAAAGGAGCTATAGATGTAGTAGACAACTTAAGTAAAAATAATAAAAAGATTATTTTTTTGTCTAATGCACCTAGACCAAATAAAAATGTAATTAATTTTTTAAAAAAACTTAATATGGATGATAAATACCTTAAACATGTATTTACATCGGGAGAAGCAGCTATAAATTCCTTAAGAAATCAAAAATTTGGTGATAGTTTTTTTCATCTTGGGCCTGAGCGGGACACTTCTTTATTTGAAGATTTTAAAGAAAAAAGATCGAATATTAAAAGTTGTGATTTCATATTGTGCACAGGTTTATTCGATGATCATACTGAAGATCTAGATTATTATAAAAAGTTGTTAGCCAATTCTACATCTAAAAAATTTGTTTGCACAAATCCTGACTTAGTTGTTCACAGAGGCAATAAAGAGGAATATTGTGCGGGGACTTTAGCTAAAATTTTTAAAGATCTTGGTGGCCAAGTAGTTTATTTTGGAAAACCTTATAAAGAAATTTATGATATAATTTTAACTCAAGGAGAAAGAGCTTTTATTATTGGAGACAACTTAAATACTGATATTAAAGGGGCTAATAATCTAAAACTTGACTCTTTATTTATCACAAATGGAATACATAGATCAGAATTTAAAGATGAAAAAGAATTAGACGAGTTATTAAAAAAATATAATGTAAAATCTAAATATTTTCAAAATACTCTTGTTTGGTAATGATTACATATAAAAAAAATAAAATTATAAAAAGATTTAAAAGATCTGTTGTTGCTATAGGAAACTTTGATGGTTTGCATTTAGGACACAAAAAAGTTTTAAATCAAGCTAGAAAAAAAGCTAAAGAAAACAAATGTAAGTTTGGTGTTGTAACTTTTGAACCTCTTCCGGTAATGTTTTTTAATAAAAAAATTAAAAATCATAGAATCAATAATATTAAACAGAAAATAGATCAACTAAAAAAGCTTAAAGTAGATTTTTTAAAAATTATTAAATTTAATAAAAAATTTTCAAACCTTAGCCCTAATAAATTTATTGAAAATATTCTTTATAAGAATTTAAATTGTAAATTTATATTTGTTAGTAAAAATTTTAAATTTGGTAAAAAAAGAAAAGGGGATATACACAAACTTAAAGAAAAAGAAAAAGTATTTTATTACAAAACAATTATTACCAAGCCACTAAAAAAAACTAATAAAATACTATCCTCTACTTTTATAAGATCTGAGATATCTAAAGGTAAAGTGAATGTGGCTAAAAAATTACTTGGCAGAGAATGGTCTGTTGAAGGCAAAGTTATTAAAGGGGAGCAAAGAGGAAGAAAGATTGGCTTTCCAACATGCAATCTAAAACTTAATGACTATATTTTACCAAAACTTGGCGTTTATTCTGTCAGTGTTTTAATAAATAAAAGTAAAAAAAAAGGTATTGCTAATATTGGCTATAGACCAACTTTTAGGGGAAAAAGTCTAATTTTAGAGGTGAATATATTTGGTTTAAACAAAAACTTATATAAAAAGACAATAGTAGTAAATTTTATTAAATTTATTAGACCAGAAAAAAAATTTAAAAATATTAGAGAACTTAAGATACAAATAAAGAAAGATATAAAAAAAGCTAAAAATTAAAATGTCAAAAGATAACCTTCAACTTCCAAAAACCTCTTTTTCGATGAAAGCAAATTTGCCTTCTAAAGAACCTGCTATTTTATCCAAATGGGAAAAAAATGATATATTTAACAAACTCAGAAAAAAATCTTCTGGAAGAGAAAAGTTTGTATTACACGATGGACCACCTTATGCCAATGGTCACATTCATATGGGTACTGCACTTAATAAAATTTTAAAAGATATGGTAACAAGATTTCATCAAATGACTGGTAAGGACTCGATCTATGTGCCTGGATGGGACTGTCACGGTTTACCAATCGAATGGAAAATTGAAGAACAATATAAAAAAAATAAAAAGAACAAAGACCAAGTTCCTATTAAAGATTTTAGAAATGAATGCAGAGAATTTGCAAAAAAATGGATAAAGATTCAGACTGAAGAATTCAAAAGACTTGGGGTAGTTGGAGATTATAAAAATTATTACTCTACTATGAGTTTTAGCGGAGAAGCTCAAATAGTAAGAGAGCTTGGGAAGTTTTTATTGGATAAAAGTTTATATCAAGGCTTTAAGCCAGTGCTTTGGTCAACAGTGGAAAAAACTGCTTTAGCTGATGCTGAAGTTGAGTATAAAGATCATACATCTAATACAATCTTTGCAGCTTTTAAAGTGAAGAAAACAGACAAAGACTTTCTTAAAGATGCAAGTGTGGTTATATGGACTACTACCCCTTGGACAATACCTGCAAACAAGGCGTTAGCATTTAATAGTTCCTTAGAGTATACTGTTCTTGAAATACAAAATCTTGAAAATTTTAAAGAAGAAAAAATTATTTTAGCGAAAGATCTAGTAAAATCTGTTTTAGATTCTTGTGAGATAAAAAAATTTAAAGTTATAAAAAACTTCAAAGGTTCGGAGCTAAAAAATACTATTTGTATTCACCCTTTTTTGAAATTAGGTTTTGACTATGATGTTCCCATGTTTGATGCTAGATTTGTTAATTTAGAACAAGGTACTGGAATAGTTCACTGTGCACCAAGCCATGGTGTAGATGATTTTAATTTATGTTTAAAAAACAATATTGAGTCAAAATATACCGTTGATGATTCCGGATACTATACTAATGAGATACCACATTTTACTAAAACACATGTTTTTAAAGCTGACCCAATCATAATTGATGAGCTTAAAAAGCAAAAGAAACTATTAAAAGATGATAAGCTACAACATAGCTACCCACATTCTTGGAGATCAAAGGCACCATTGATTTATAGGGCTACTCCGCAATGGTTCATTTCGATGGAGACTAATTCTTTAAGAAAAAAAGCCATTAAGGCTATTAATGATACAAGATTTTACCCCTCAAAAGGCAAAGAAAGGCTTATGTCAATGATTGAAGGAAGGCCTGATTGGTGTGTTTCTCGTCAGAGAGTGTGGGGAGTACCTTTACCAATTTTTATTAATAAAAAAACTAAAGAACCTCTTAGAGATCAAAAGGTAATAGATCGAATTGCAGATATATATGAAAAAGAAGGATCAGATTGTTGGTTTACAGATAAAATTAAAAAATTTTTAGGAGATGATTACGATGAAAATGACTATGAAAAACTTAACGATATAGTTGAAGTTTGGTTTGATAGTGGATCAACACATAGTTTTGTTCTGGAGCAGAGAAATGATCTTAAATGGCCAGCTGATATGTATTTAGAAGGCTCAGATCAACATAGAGGATGGTTTCACTCATCACTACTCGAGTCTTGCGGTACAAGAGGTAGAGCACCATTTGATAGTATTTTATCTCATGGTTTTGTTGTTGATGGAAAGGGAATGAAAATGTCTAAATCAGCTGGCAACGTAATACTTCCCGAGGATATTTTAAAAAACTATGGAGCAGATATATTAAGAGTTTGGGTAGCAGCATCAGACTACTCAGAAGATTTGAGAATCGATAACACTATATTAGCTCAACATGCAGAGTCATATCGAAAAATAAGGAATACCTTCAGGTTCCTACTAGGAAATATTAAAGACAATTTTGAACCGCAAAAAATGGAAAACTTAAACACAAAAGATCTTCCAGAGTTAGAAAGATATATTTTAAATAGGCTAGTTTATATCGAAGACTCAATTAAAGAAAATTTTAAAATTTATAATTTTCATAAAATTTATAAAGAATTATTAAATTTTTGTTCTTTAGACCTTTCTTCATTTTACTTTGATATAAGAAAAGACGTTTTGTATTGTGACGATGTAAAATCAAAAAAAAGAAAAGACTGCATAATAGTTTTAAATATTATTTTAGAGAGTCTTCTAAAATGGTTAGCACCAATACTTGTTTTTACTACTGAAGAGATAAACGATCTTCTTAAAAATTCAAACCAAAGTATTCATGAAACAAGTTTTGCAAAAATTCCAGCAAATTGGAAAAATATAGAATTAAACAAGAAATGGATTGATCTATTTAAAATAAAGCAAGAGGTTAATGTAGCTATAGAAGAAAAAAGAGCTAGTAAAGAAATTGGCTCAAGTCTTGAAGCTGAGATAGAAATTTATATCAATAGTAAAGATTTTAATATGATGGATAATCTTGATCTAGCAGAATATTTTATAACTTCAAAAGCTACAAAAAATAAAAATAAAACTGACAAAGAGCAAACCAAAATAGTCGTAAAAAAATCTAGTGGTACGAAATGTCCAAGATGTTGGAAAATACTAGATGGCGAATGTAAAAGATGCAAAGAAGTTATTTAGAAAGTTTTTTTTCAAAAAAAAATTTATTTTGCCTTATTATAATAGTTTTTATTTTTTTCTTAGATAGATTAACAAAAATTTTAATTATAAAAAATCAACTCACTAATAAGGCATTATTTATAAATGATTTTTTAAATTTTGAGCTTGTTTGGAACAATGGCATAGGATTTGGTTTATTAAGCATGAATTCAGGATTTTACTATCATTTGATTTCTTTTTTTATTTTTGTAATTTTGGTTTTAATTATGTATTTGCTTATAAAGTCAAAAAATGCAGATAAATTTATTTATGCAGTTGTTTTAGGCGGCGCATTAGGAAATTTTTATGATAGAATAATCTACTTTGCGGTACCAGATTTTATAGATTTGCATTTTAACCAATATCATTGGTTTACATTTAATATTGCAGATGTATTTATATCGTTAGGTATAATTTTATTAATTTTTAATGAAATGATATTTAAAAATGAAAATTGAAAAAAAAATAATTCTAGTTTCAATCTTAGGCTTACTCTTGACTTCATGTGGAGGAGGCTGGGGGGATGCAAAAAGAGCCCTTACTAACTCTAAGCTTGAAAACAGTGATGAATTTTTTATTGAAAAGAAAGGCCCACTCACATTGCCTCCAGACTATGAAACGATACCAGAACCAGATTCTATAAAAACTCAAACTACAGAAAAAAAAGAAAATATTGAGGATATATTAAATATTTCTAAGGAAAAGAAAAAAATTACTCCAAAAAGTAAATCAACTGAACAGTCTATTCTTAATCAAATTAACAAGTGAAAAAAAATAAAGATAATATAATATTTAAAAATAACTTTCCTTACAGTTTATTTAATCAAAAATTAGTTAAAAAAAATAATTTAATTATTTCAAGAGAATTAGACCACATTTATAAAAAACTCAATTCAAAGAAAGATGTTTTTCATACCTTAAGTAATAAATTTAAACTTAATTTTAGACAAGAAGATTTAAGAAAATTTAAAAAATTTAAAAAAGTGGCGATTGTAGGTATGGGAGGTTCAATTTTAGGAGCAAAAGCAATTTACTATTTCCTTCGAGAAAAAATTAAAAAAGATTTTTTATTTTTTGATAATTTAGATCAGATTAAAATAGATAAATTAATAAATAAATCTAAACTAAAAGATATATTATTTGTCATTGTTTCAAAATCAGGGAATACACTTGAGACTTTAACAATTTTAAGTCTTATCAAAAAAAAACTTAAAAATTTTAAGAATATAATAATAGTCTCAGAAAAAAATAATAATGAACTATATAAGATATCTAAAAAATTTGATTTATTACATTTCGAACATAAAAAATATGTAGGAGGGAGGTACTCAGTTTTGTCGGAAGTTGGTATGCTTCCTGCATTTTTAATGGGTTTAAATACAAAAAAAATAAGAAATAATCTATTAGTTCATTTCAAAAAAAAGAAAAAAAACTACATAAGCAAAAGCGCTTCAGTTATTGCGAGTTTGTATTTTTCAAAAAAAATCAATAATATTATTTTTTTAAATTATTCTCCTTCTGTTCAACACTTTACTTTTTGGTGCCAACAGCTGATAGCAGAAAGTCTTGGAAAAAAAGGAAAAGGTTTAATGCCTGTAATTTCAACGGGCCCAAGAGACCATCATAGTCTTTTACAGCTATATTTAGATGGCCCGAAAGATAAAATATTTTATGTCATTAGCGATAAATATAAAAGCCATTCCAGAGTAAGAGAAATAGTTACTTCACAAAAAAATGCTTTTTTGCAAGTTCTAAAAAGAAAAAAAATACCTTATCGAGAAATAGTAATTAATAAATTTAATGAGGAGGCTATTGGTGAGCTTTTTTCATATTTTATTATTGAAACTGCAATGATAGGAAAAGCTAATAATTTAAATCCTTTTGATCAAAATGCTGTTGAGGAAGTTAAAAAAATAACAAAAAAAATGCTATCTTAAGGTTCCAAAGGTTATTTGAGATCTTCCATATTGTTTGATCATAATAATTTTTAGATAATTCTCTAAGTTTTCAAATGACTTTTTTTCTCGATGAATAATAATAAGATGATTATCACTTAAAATATTAAGTTTTTTAAGTGATTTAAGCTCATCTAAGTAATCATTTTCTAAAAAGGGTGGATCAAAAAAGACTATGTCGAATTTACTTAAATTTGTTTTATTTAAAAATTTACTTGTTCTTTCATCATAAAGTGAAGCCTCATTTTTTATTGATAATAATTTTAAATTTTTACGAAGGACTTTAATTGCACTTGGATCATGTTCAACAAAAATTACACTTTTAGCGTATCTCGATACACATTCAATTCCAAAAGATCCTACGCCAGAGTACAAATCTAAAATTTTTGAATCTTTAATTTTAATATTAATTAAGTCGGAGTGGTTTAATATATTAAATATATTTTCTTTGACAAAATCTCTTAGTGGCCTCGTGTTTGGAGTATTAAGAAAAGATAATCTTTGTCCTTTAAGTTTTCCACCTATTATTCTCATAATTTTTTAATTATTCTCCACCCAATATCTTTTCTAAAAAAACCTTCTTTCCAATTTATTTTTTTTATAATTTTTATTATATTTTTTCTTAAAGTTGAATAATTTTTTCCTGAAGATGTTATGTTTAAAACCCTACCACCATTTGATACTATTTTATTACCTTCTTTTTTTGTTCCAGCATGAAATATCATTGAATTTTTATTAAGCTTTATTTTATCTAAATTTCCTATTTTTGATCCTTTTTTATAACTACCCGGATAACCTTTTGAACATAAAACAACAGTCATGCATTTTGTTTTTTTCCATCTAATTTTAATTTCATGTAATTTATTTTTGACCGCTGCTTCTAGTATTTCAAATAAGTCGGTTTCTAACCTTGGCAAAATAACCTGACATTCTGGATCTCCCATTCTAATATTATATTCTATTAAATAAGGCTCTCCTTTATCTATCATTAATCCCACATATAAAAAACCGGTGTATGATTTACCTTTTTTCTTTAATGCTTTTAATGTTGGTTTAATAATTTTATCTATAATTTTTTTTTCAATTTTTTTATTAACTATCGGAGCAGGTGAATAAGCACCCATCCCACCAGTATTTGGACCTGTCTCTCCCTCACCAACACGTTTGTGGTCTTGAGCAGAACCGATAAAAGAAAAACTTTTTTTATCTACTACAATAAAATAACTCGCTTCCTCACCTTTAAGAAATTCTTCTAATACTAATTTTTTAGAAGTTTCAAACTTACCTTCAAATATTTCTTTAGAAATTTTAACAACTTCTTTTTTTGTTTTGCAAATTGTGACACCTTTACCGGCTGCAAGACCATCTGCTTTTACAACAACTGGCATTCTACTATCTTTAAGAAATCTCAAAACTTCTATAGGTTTTTTACAAATTTTAAAATTTGCAGTCGGTATAGAATTATTTTTGCATAAATTTTTCATAAAGGCTTTAGAGCCCTCTAGCTGGGCAGTATATTTGTCAGGTCCAAAAACCTTCACATTATTTTTTCTTAAATAGTCTGAAAGGCCGTCTACCAAAGGTTGTTCAGGACCTACTATAACGAATTTTATATTATAGATTTTTAAAGTTCCTAAAAGCAAACTGAAGTTCGAAAAATCAACATTCAAATTAATTGCAAATTCACTGGTGCCTGCGTTACCTGGGATACAATAGATTTTGCTAATTTTTTTAGATTTATAAATATTTTTTGTAATAGCATGCTCTCTGCCACCACTACCTATTATAGCAATATTCATATGAGAAGTTATATTATATATAATATTTTTAGATATGAATAAAATAAAAGCCAAGCTTAGATATAAACAAAATTTCTTTGAAATTATTGAGGAAGGCGATTATGTAATTTGTGCCATATCAAAGAAAGAAATACCTATTAAAAATCTAAGTTATTGGAATGTTGATTTACAAGAAGCTTATTATTCTCCTGTAGAAGCTAAAATTAGATTTGATGAAATGAGAAAAAAAAAATAGATTTTATTTCCATCTATTATGAGTCCAAATCCATTGCCCTGGATCTTTTAAAATCATTCCCTCTAAAATTTTATTAAGGTCTTTCGTGATTTCAATTTTGTTTTTTTTATTGTCCTCTTTATCTTTAATTGTAATAGAATTATATATTTCAATTTCAAATAAATTTTTTGAATTTCTCCTAATATAAATAGGAATGATATCATATTTATATTTAAGAGCTATCTGTGCAGGCAAAGTAGTTGTCAAAGCATCATAATTAAAAAAAGGAACTTTTTCACCTTCGCTGACTCTTTGATCTATCATTAAAGCTATACTATAATTATTTTTGATATAATTAATTACGTTTCTCATTCCTATAGAACCTTTTTTAATCTGATTTTTACAAACATATTTTTTTCTTAAATATTCCATAATAGGATTAAGAAAAAAATTATTAAGAGGACGGTAAATGGTAGCTAGTTTAATATTTTTTCTGGTCAATTCCATAGACATTAGTTCAAAGTTAGCAAAGTGGCCCGAGACAAATATTGCAGGTTTTTTATTTTTAATTAAATCTTCGAGAATATTTTCTCCTACTATATTAATTTGGGGAGTATCAAATTTTTTATTTCTAAACTTATTAAGATAAAGGTATTCTACAAAAGTTTTTCCATAATTTGACCACATGTCGTTATAAATTTTTTTTCTATCTAGATCATTTAAATTAGGATCCATTTTTTTTAAATTACTATTAATAATATCTTTTTTTCTCACTAGAGGTCCCAATTTATTTAAGACCCATGAGAAAAGCAGTCTACTATTTTTTAAACCAATTATTTTGATAATTATAAAAAAAGTATAAATAATTATTGCTTGTAAAAAATATTTAATTACTTTCATTACAGATATTTCTTTAACTCTTTAATAAACTGTTTTTCTTTATCAAATTTTACTTTTATTGGAAGATAAAATATATTTTTTTCATATCCAAATTTTTTAAGTCTGTGATAGTCCTTCTCGGTTGTGATGAGTTTTAATCTATTTTTTTTTGCCATCTCCATTAATTCTTTAATATCATTTTTTGAGTAAACATAATGATCTGGAAAAGAAATTTTTTCTTTAACTTTATAATTATTTTTTTTTAATAAATCAAAAAAGTTTTCTGGATTACCTATGCCAGCAAAAGCTAATAATCTTTTGTTTTTAATTTTGGGAATATTAAAAGGAATATAATTACAATAAAAGACTTTAATTTTTTGTGAAATTCTCTTAATTTTATCTTCAAATTTTTTTTCTCTATTTCCATTAATAACTATAATTTGACAATTTCTTATTGAATTTAGATTTTCTCTTAAAGGTCCCGAGGGTATTGTTAAGCCATTTCCCATAAGTTGTCTTTGATTAAAACAAAGAATATTAAGACTCTTTTTAATAGAATAATCTTGAAAACCATCATCTAAAACAACAGCATTAAAATTTTTATCTATAGCTTTATGAATAGCTCCAATCCTAGAGATATCTATAAAAATATTTTTAAAATTATTCTTCACAAGCTGAACTTCATCAAATTGGTTTTTATAAAATTTTTTAACAATAGCGGGCTTTTTATTTTGTTTAACTAAGATTTGTGAAATTTTAATAGAAATTGGGGTTTTTCCTGTTCCTCCTAAATAAATATTTCCTACGCAAAAAACCGGAATACTAAATTCTACCTGTTTTGAGAAAATTTTTTTAAACATTAACAAAAGCTGAATTATTATTGAAATAGGTAATAAAATTATAGACAGAAAACTTATGTGATTGGTAGACCAAAATTTTGGTTTAAAAATTTTCATTTTGTAATTAATTCGTTTATTTCCAAGACAGTTTTGTTCAAAATATTATCTCCGTAAGCATTAATTTTTTCAATGCTAGTATTGTCAATCTTTTTATCCTCATAAAGATCTTTTGTTATATTTGATGAAAGAGTATGGACGTCATTAATCTCTTGAGAGATACCATTGATTTTTAAAAAATTATATATTTCTTCAAAATTATAAACATAAGGACCATGGTATATTTTACATCCCTCTAAAGCAGCTTCCAAAGGATTTTGGCCTCCAACTAAATGTAATTTTTTAATCAAAGACTTCCCTATAAAAACACTTTTACAGTAATTGTAGTACTGTTGAAGAACACCGTAAGAATTAATAATTAATACTTCTGAATTTTCTTTAATTTTTTCATCTGGATTCAAAATTTGAGAATTCAAATTTAGTTGATTACATTGAGTTAAGATATTATTAACTCTTTTAATGTGCCTTGGGATAAGAATTGTAAGTATGTTAGTATGAGTTTTTTTTATTTCTAAATGAGCTTTTAAGCAAAATATCTCCTCTTGATTATGCGTACTTGCAGCACACCATACCTTTTTAATATTTAAAAATTGAGTAATCGAACTATTAAGTTTTTTGATTTTATTTTTTGAGTTCATGAATTTTAAATTGCCTAAAAATTTTACATTTTTTGTATTAAGATTTTTTAGATTAGTCTCCGACTCTTTGCTTGAAGGAAGACAAAGGTCAAAAGAAGCAAAAAGCTTTCGGGAAAAATTACCTAATAACATCCACCTATCAAAGGTTTTTTTTGTAATTCGTCCGTTAATTAATGCTAAAGGAATATTATTCTTTTTAATATTAAAAATAAAATTTGGCCAGATTTCAGAATCTATAAAAATAGCCAGATTTGGTTTCCATAGATCTATAAATTTTTCTGTTAAGCGTGAAACATCAATAGGGAAATAACGATGATGAATATCTTTATCATTACCAAATCTTTTTTCAACTATTTTACCCGAACTAAGAGTAACAGTGGTAATTAGAATTGAAATGTTTCTATTATTTTTTTTCAAACTTTCAATTAGGGGTATTACACTAGTTATTTCTCCAATACTGGCTCCATGAAACCAAATTAATTTATTATTATTTCTTTTGTTGGGTCTAAAAGATGAAGAAAATATTTTTTCTTTAAATCTAATTTTGTCTTCTTTTCCTAAAAACTTTCTTATATAAATTAAAAAAATAAAAATTGGAAAAAAAAGAATGGTTAAAAATCTATATATTAACAACATTAATCTATTTTAATTGCTTCTGATAAAGAACTTTATACTCCTCACAATTTTTAATAAGTTCCTCATGATTGCCGGAGTCGATAATTAAACCATTTTTAAGAACAAAAATTTTATCAGCATTATGTATAGTTGATAATCTGTGTGCTATTACTAAAGTTGTCTTGTCTTTAGTAAGGTTGGTTATTGCATTTTGAACTATCTTTTCAGACTCAGCATCTAAAGATGAAGTTGCTTCATCAAGTAATATTATAGGTGAATGTTTTAATATCGCTCTGGCAATAGATATTCTTTGTTTTTGTCCTCCGGATAATCTTACTCCATTCTCTCCAATCATAGTTTCGTAATTATCGGGGAGTTTCTTAATAAATTCATCGGCAGCAGCAAATTCACAAGCCTTAATAACTTCTTCTTCTGAGGCAGAGTTATTTGCATAGGCTATATTGGCTCTAACGGTGTCATCAAATAATATAATATCCTGGCTCACTAATGAAATATTTTTTCTAAGAGAGTTCAAATTTACTTTTTTAATATCCTGGTTATCTATTAGTATTTGACCATTTTGCGGATCATAAAACCTTGGAAGTAAATTTATTATTGTACTTTTACCTGCTCCACTATGACCAACAAATGCAGTCATTGATCTTCCAGGTATTTTTAAATTAACTTTGTTAACTGCTTTGTCTTTAGTATTTAAGTATTTAAAATTTACATCTTTGAACTCAATGTTAGAACTTTTTATGTCAATATCCGGCAAACTATTATCATTTTTAATATTTATCGGAGAGTCAATCACGGTAAATATCCTTTTTGCTGCAGCAGCACCTTGGTAAGCTAACATATTGATAGTTGCTAAAGATCTTATTGGTTGATAAGCAAGCATCATTGCAGCTAAAAATGAAAAAAAGTTATTTACTTCTAATTCGCCTGTATTAATTAATCTACCTGAAAAATATATAAAGCCTGCTATCATTATACCCGTAAGAACCTCCATGATAGGTGTAGCTCGTATAATAATACTAGCTATTTTAATATTTTTATCTACCATAGCTTTTATTACGCGATCTGCATTTTCTTGCTCTGATTTCTCTTTTTGGTAAATCCTAATCATTCTTGAGCCTTTAATTATTTCAGAGAGAAAAGAAGTCATATCTCCTGCAATTTGTCCCGCTTCAGCAGTTGCTTTACCGATTCTTTTACCCAAACTCTTTGCTAAGCCTGCAGCAAGAGGCATCATAAATAAAGCAAATATAGTTAACTTCCAATTTTGATAAAACATTACAGAAACCAAAGCAATTAATGAAAAAGTATCTTTCATTAGATTTAAAACGCCAACACTTACAAGCTGTTGAACTTGACCAGCATCAAACATTATGTTTGAGATATACTTTCCAGAATGTCTGTTATCTAATGTTTGTATATCTGTTAGCAATATATTGTCCGATACTTGTTTTTGAAGCTCACCAGAAATCCTTTGTCCTACTTTTATAATATTTATTCTTGCAAAATATAACGAGAAAGCCTTTGAAGAAAATGCTAAAATGATTGCTATAGGTATTAGCCAGGCTAAAGTTTTATCTTTATCAATAAAAATTTTTTTTACTGCCGGATCTAACAACCAAGCTGTTGCAGCATTACTTCCTGCCACAATTAGTGATAAGACTAAGGCTAAAATTATTCTTTTAAAATATTTTTTAATATAGCCTCGATATAATCTTTTTAAGATAACTATAAGTTCATCAAACTTCATTAAATTTCAGTATTAATATTAAGGGTTATAATTGTAAGAAATAGTACTAAGCCAGAAAAATTATTTAATTTAAAAGCCTTTAAACATGCGTTTGGCTTTTTTGTATCAAAAATTTTAATTTGATAAACCAAACTAAATAAATACAAAATGAAAAATATAGATGAATAAATGGAATTCATTTTAGGATATAATATTAAAATTAAAAGAACTGAACTTACCAAGTAGCATAAACTAGTAAACAATTTAATATTTTTTTTAAACTTTATAGCAGTGGATTTATTTCCAATTATTTCATCGTCTGCTATATCCTGAACTCCATAAATCGTGTCATAGCCTAATGTCCAAAATATGGCTGATATATAAAAAATTAAAATATCTGTTGAAATTTCGTTATTTGTAGCTGTCCAAGCCATAACTAAACCCCAATTAAAGGTCAAACCTAGAAAAAGTTGCGGCCAATAAGTTATTCTTTTCATAAAGGGATAAGAAAAAGCTAAAAGCATTGATGCTAATCCCAAAAAAATAGTAAATTTGTTAAACTGAATCAAAACATAAAAAGCAATTAAACATAGAAAAAAAACATAACATAAAGAGCTGGCTATGCTTATTTTTCCTGAAGCTATGGGTCTACTTTTTGTTCTAGCGACTTTTGAATCTATGTCTTTGTCAACTATGTCATTAAATATACATCCTGCACTTCTCATTAAAACAGAACCTAAAAAAAAAAGTAATAAATAATAAAGAAAATTATTAAGGTTGTTATCAATAATAAAGGCAAGCGCTAAACCCCAACTACAAGGCCAAAATAAAAGCATAAATCCTATTGGTTTATTAAGCCTAGTCAGTTCTATAAATATTTTTATTTGATTCATGCTTAATTAAGACTTGTAAATATCAAACACTATCTTCATAATCAATTTGATTCGATATGGATATAGACTACACAGTTACAGCTCTCATGTTTCCAGCTATTCCACTTATCATGGCTGTATATAGTAACAGATTTCACACTTTAAGTGCATTAATAAGAAAATTACATGATGAATACGTTTTTCAAAAAAATATTCCACCTGAATGGGAAAAACAATTACACAACCTTAATGGTAGAACTAATTTACTTAAATACACTTTGGGTTTCGCAAGTTTTGGATTCCTGTTTAACATGTTAACTGTTCTCGGTCTATATTTAGATGCTTTGACGATTGCTAGATTAATATTTGCATTATGTTGTTTATGTATGATCATTTCCATATTTCTTTTTCTTCAAGAAATTAGACTTTCTAACAAAGCACTAAAATTTCACCTTAGTGATATGAAGTCGATGAAAGATGATTTAAATTAATTTCCTTTTTTTTTGCTTGAGTATGAAACCTTAAAGGTTTCTAATTGCCACCCAGATAATCTATTTTGAATTTCTTTAAGATTATTATTTTTCCACTCATTTGTTGTTTTTTCATCTTTCCAGCTTCTTTTTTCTTCATTGGTTCTTCCACAACCATAACAATAACCAGTGACCGGGTCTGTTTTGCAAATACTTATGCATGGAGAAATAATATTTTCTTTTTTCATTATGGTACCAAAATAGCAGGTCCAGTTATTTTTCTTGACTCTAAATCCTGATGAGCTTTTTTGACCTCTTCCAAACTATATTCTTTAAAGATTTTTACTTTTATCATCCCGAATTTAATTTTTTCGAACAAGCTATTGGCCGCTGTATCAAGTTCCTCTCTAGTACTTAAATATTGTCCCATAGAGGGTCTAACAAAAAATAAACCCTTTGGCTGTAATAATTTTGGAACATCTATCGGTGATAAAGGCCCTGACGCATTTCCAAAAGAAACCATCGTCCCTCTTACTTTAAGGCAATTTAAAGATTTTTCAAAAGTATCTTTTCCTACTCCATCGTAAACAACATCCACACCTTCGTTTTTAGTTATTTCTAAAACTTTCTTTTCAAAATCATCTTTTCTATAGTTAATAACAAAATCACAGCCGTTATTTTTTGCAATACTTATTTTATCATCTGATCCAACTGTTCCGATTACTTTGCACCCAATACTTTTTGCCCATTGAGAAAAGATTTGTCCAACTCCTCCTGCTGCGGCATGAAACAATAGAGTTTCTCTTGCAGTAATTTTATAGGTTTTGTTCAAAAGATAAAAAGTTGTTAGACCTTTTGTCATTATGCACGCTGCTATTTTATGAGAGATTCCTTCTGGTAATTTTACAGCAATTCCCTCGGGTATGACTCTCTCTTCTGAATATGAACCTAAAGGGGGAGCTGCATAAGCGATATTATCACCTTTATTAAAATTTTTCACTTCAGAACCAACTTGAGTAACTACTCCTGCACCTTCTAATCCTATCCCTGAAGGTAATTTAACCGGATAAAGCCCGCTCCTATGATAAGTGTCAATATAGTTTAGACCAATAGCTTGATTTTGTATTTTAATTTCTGTTGGACCTGGTTTATTTACATTCACATCACTTACTTCTAAAACTTCTGGTCCTCCATTTTTTTTTATAATTATTGATTTAGACATTAAGCTAAGGTACTTGAACCCTTAGTATTTTGCAAATGTTCCGTTGTTGTAATCTTGAATCGCTTCTAAAATTTCTGCTTTTGTATTCATTACGAATGGTCCTCCTCTTGCGATAGGCTCCCCGATAGGTTCACCAGCAATAAATAGAAATTCACTTTTTTCTTCTGCATCAACAATTAGTTTGATTCCTTTTTCTAATAATATTAACTGAGAGTCATTTGTTTTAGGGTGATTTTTTTTTCCAATTTTGAGCTCACCTTTGAGCAAATAAACAAAAGAGTTGTGACCTTGAGGCATATTATATTCAAACTTTTTTCCCTTTTCTAAAACAACATGAAAATATATCGGTTTAACGTTATGTTTTTTTTGTGGTCCTTCAGCATTTTCAAATTTTCCAGCTATTACTTTAACTATTTTTTCGCTATCCTTATGTAACCCGAGTTCATTACCTTTAATATAAATGTATTCTGGCTTATTTTTTTTAAGTTTTGCTGGCATGTTAATCCAAAGCTGGAAGCCAAGTAATTTACCTCCAGACATTGCAGGCATCTCAGAATGAATTATCCCTCGACCTGTTTTCATCCACTGAACATCTCCAGGAGCCATTTTTCCTTTTGACCCAGTACTATCTTCGTGTTCAAATTTACCGTGCAACATGTAAGTTACGGTTTCTATACCTCTGTGCGGATGTGGAGGAAAACCTGCAACATAGTCATCTTTATTTTCTGAACCAAATTCATCAAGCATTAAAAAGGGATCAATATAATTCGCTTCGGGGGTTCCAATGCTTCTTTTTAATTTAACACCAGCACCATCAGAAGAATTTAATGCTTTTACTATTTTTTTTACTTCTATTAAGCTCATAATAGATAATAACTATTTAACCAACTCTAGTAACTGCGATAAATTGTTTATCTGGTATTTAGGTTTAAAATCCAGACTGTCAAAAATGTTATTATTTCTATTAACCCAAATAGAATTGTATCCATAATTACCTCCACCAGATACATCCCAGGTATTGGCGCTTAAAAAGACTATTTCTTTAGCTTTAATTTTATAGCTTTTTACAGGCAAGTCATAAACTCTAGAGTCAGGCTTATAGACTTTTACAGTCTCAATTGAAAAAATATTATCGAAAAAATTTTCTAAATTATTGCTTTTAACTAATTCCTGCAATAGCTCAGGTGTACCATTAGACAGAATAGCGAGTTTATATTTTTTTTTCTTTAAAGCGTTTAATAGATCTTTGACCTCTTTATAGGGTGATAAAACCTTATAAAGATTCAACAACTCACTCTTCATTGTATTATCTATATTAAAAACTTTAATAGATTTATCCAAACTATCTTCTGTAATTTTCCAAAAATCCTCATGTCTTTTCATCAAACTTCTCAACCAAGTATATTCTAGCTGAGTTGTTCTCCAATAGTTTGCAAAACCCTCCCACTTATCACCAATTTTGTCTTTGCATTTTTCAGCCGCAGAATTTACATCAAACAAAGTGCCGTAGGCATCGAAAACTATTGCTTTTATATTTTCCATAATAAATAGTATATATGAATAATATCTAAAATGAGCAATATAAGATTATATTATCCAGACACGATAGTGGAAAATTCGACCAACTTGCTTTCCAAAGAGCACACACATTATCTCGTTAACGTTATGAGACTAAAACGAGGTTCTAATTTAAATTTTTTTAATAAAGATGGAGAATGGCTCAGTGAAATAATTTTTTTAGACAAAGATAGAGTTGAAGTAAAGTTTTTAAATAAGATTCAAGACTCAACCAAATCACCAAATATTGATTTAGCCATTTGCCTTGTGAAAAAAACTTCTATGGAAATTATTTTACAAAAGGGAACAGAACTTGGGGTAGAAAAAATCATACCAATCATATCTGAACGCACAGAGGTAAAAGATTTAAATATGGATAGAGCTAAAAAGATAACAATCGAAGCAACAGAACAATCAAACCAATTAAATGTTCCTACAATTCTCAAACCACAAAAATTAATAGATTTTATGAAATCCTTGAACAGTAAAACGAGCTTATTTTTTGCTGATATAAATAGTAAAAAAAAGATTGATAACAAAATTGTTAATAAGGCTGAAAATATCACTATTTTGATTGGGCCCGAAGGTGACTTTTCTCCATCAGAACGAGAAATGATTAGTGAAAAAGAAAATACGATTTCTTTTTCATTATCTAAAAATATTTTAAGAACTGAAACAGCTGCAATTTCAGCTCTTTCTTTAATTAAACATTTTCAAAACTTATAAAATTTTTTTAATTTTTTTAATAGACTCATTTATGCTGTCATGATGTGTAATACGACTTACATACTTTCCATCTTTTAACAACAAAATCGGTGAACTATGGTCTACAGTGTAATTTCCATCCTCTGAAAAAATTTTTTCACTTCTTATACCCCATGACTTTGAAAGAAAAAAGATTTTTTCTGACTCGCCAGTAATTCCTACAATAGTATCTTCAAAAGAACTTAAATAGTTTTTCATTGTAGCCGGGGTGTCTCTTTCTGGATCAATACTTATAAAAAAAACTTTTAAGTTTTTCTTTTCTTTTTTAAGCTCATCGATAATTAAAGATAATTTATTTAAAGTTATTGGGCATACATCAGGGCAATTAGTGAAACCAAAAAATAATGCTGTAACGGGTCCCTCAAAAGATTTTTCAGTAATAATATTATTGTCTACATCTTTCAAAGAAAATTCTGATCCTGTAATTGATGCGACATATTCATCCTTTTGATCTTGTATTGATAAGAAAATTGGCAACATAATAAACAAAAAGATAACTAAGCAACCAAATAGAATTGTTAAAGATGTTTTTATTTTCATTAATGATATAATAAATCATTATAATGAGTTTAATAAAGAAATTATTTGGCACACTTGTACAAAAACCTTGGGAAGAAGATCAAGCACAAATTGATAATTATCATCAAGGCAAGACATTTAAAGCTATATCACCTCAAGTTTCAGCAGTTATTGTTATTTTTGGTGTAAGCACAGTTCTTTTTAGTTTAACACTTACTGGATACCTTTACAGTATTCCAAGCGACCAAGATACAATGTTTATTTTTAAATACAATTTACTTTGGATCAACACTTCAGTTTTAATTTTAGTAGCCTACCTTTTCAAAAAAATTACTAAAGATTTAGAAAATAAAAAATTTTCAAAAACTAGAAGAAACTTAGTTCAAGTCGGCGGCTTAAGCTATCTTTTTTTATTTGGACAAATATTTTTTTGGTTTCAGTTATTAGAAGGTGGAAAAATTGTTTCCACAAATTCTTATTTTACATCATTCTACTTTTTCACTGCTTTGCACGGACTTCATCTTTTAGGTGGATTATTATTTTGGGGTAAAGTTTGTTCAAAAATTCTTAAACTTGAGGGGGAAAAAATATTTGAAGAAAAAAAGAGTTTAGATGCGTTATCTCTTTACTGGACATTTCTATTAATTATTTGGTTTGTATTTTTTTTAGTTGTTTTTATTTTTAATGATGCGGTTATTGCTTTTTGTAAGTCATTAATTTCATAAAATAATTTATAAAAATAATACTAATACACTTCCTAAAATAGCAATTATTAACAATAAAAAATAAATAGATTTTAAATATTTTTTTATTTCTGGCTTTTTTTCTCCTTTTGAAAAGGCGCCAGCCCCTAAGGATATGACAATAAAAAAAAGAAAGACTAAAAAAAGTATAGCTATTAAAATTCCCAGTTTTCCAATCATTTTGTGAATTATATATCGATTTTAAGACATTTTGTCCCTAGGTTATAATGGTCTTTTATTTTATAACTTGACCTTATGTGGACAGGACTTGTTTTTTTAGGGGTTATCTTAGGTTCTATAGCTTTTCATATTTGGACACCGTGGTGGTGGACTGACATTGCTTCGAACTGGGGTGCCATGGACGATACCATAATCCTTAGCTTCTGGATTGGCGGAGGTGTTTTTATTTTAGTCTGCCTTTTCATGGTTTACTGTATTTTTAGATACTCATATAAAGAGGGACGTAGATCAGAATATAAACCTGAAGACAAAAAATTAGAGAACAGATTAACTTGGTTTACAACAATAGGAGTAATTGCCTTACTAGCTCCAGGACTTTTAGTTTGGAATAATTATATAAAAGTTCCTGAAAATTCACTTCATGTTGAGGTAATGGCATGGCAATGGGGATGGAAATATAGATTACCAGGTGAAGATGGAAAACTTGGAACCTCTAGTAACAAAATTATTAGTGATGATAACCCTTTTGGTATTAATGTTAACGATCCGTATGGGAAAGATGATATTATAATAGAGAGCAATGAATTACATTTAGCAAAAGACAGACCCGTTAAAATTTTGCTGAGATCCATAGATGTTTTACACAATTACTATGTTCCACAATTTAGAGCGAAGATGGATGCAGTTCCAGGAATTGTAAGTTTTTATTGGTTTGAACCTAACAAAAATGGAGAATATGAAGTTTTGTGTGCTGAGTACTGTGGTGTTGGACACTACGCCATGAGAGGAAAAGTAGTAGTCGAAGATGAGGAAAACTTTAATAAATGGCTAGCTAAGCATGAGACATTTTCAAGTTTTTTAGCTAAAAGAAAAACTGATAATATTGATAAAAAATTAGTTAAAATTAACAATTTATTAAATGATTAAATAAAGTATATTAAGAGAAAAAATGTCAGATGATTTAAACATAGAAAAACGTTCGAAAGTGAAAAAGAAATCCCTAGGTACTGCAGGTGCTACTAGAGACATTGACTATGTTAGACCTTCGGAAATAGCAGACCAAGAGCTGTATCACGGTCATAGTTTTATAACTAAATGGATTTTTTGTCAGGACGCTAAAGTAATAGGGGTTCAGTATACCCTTACAGCAGTTTTTACTGGGGTTGTAGGTTTAATTCTTTCTTGGATGATGCGTATGCAATTAGGTTTTCCAGAACTTTTCCCTTTCCTTACAGCAGAGTCCTATTATCAAATGGTTACAATGCATGGGATGATAATGGTCGTTTATTTGTTAACGGCGCTATTTTTAGGTGGTTTCGGAAATTATTTAATTCCATTGATGGTCGGAGCTAGGGATATGGTCTTTCCCTATGTGAACATGATCAGTTACTGGATGTTCTTTGTAGCTGTAGTAGTTTTAATGGCTAGCTTTTTTGTGCCTGGTGGTCCAACTGGATCTGGATGGACGTTATATCCGCCTCAGGCTATCTTGGAGGGAACTCCAGGGTCAGGTGCGGGAATTTTATTAATGTTAATTTCTTTGTCTCTCTTCGTAATTGGTTTCACAATGGGAGGTCTTAATTATGTTATCACCATTTTACAGGCAAGGACTAGAGGAATGACTCTGATGAGAATGCCTCTAACTATATGGGGAATTTTTACTGCTACAGTTTTAGCTTTATTAGCTTTTCCAGCTCTTCTTGTAAGTTCTATAATGATGACTTTAGACAAAGTGTTAGGAACAAGTTTTTTCATGCCTACAATTATTAAAGCTGGAGAATTGTTGTCATATGATGGAGGAAGCCCAATACTCTTCCAACATTTATTTTGGTTTTTTGGACACCCAGAAGTTTACATAGTAGCTTTACCTGCCTTCGGTATTGTTTCAGATTTAATTTCAGTTCACGCTAGAAAAAATATTTTTGGATATAGAATGATGGTATGGGCTATTGTTATAATTGGAGCCCTAAGCTTTTTTGTATGGGCACACCACATGTATGTAAGTGGAATGAGTCCTTGGTTCGGATTTTTCTTTGCTACTACCACTCTTATTATTGCAGTGCCTACCGCTCTGAAAGTTTATAACTGGATACTAACTCTTTGGAGAGGAAATATTAGATTAAATACTGTAATGCTTTTTTGTCTTGGTTTCATAGTAACTTTTGTTAACGGAGGTATTACTGGTATATTCCTGGGAAATGTTGCGGTAGACGTGCCTTTGTCAGATACTTATTTTGTAATAGCTCACTTTCACATGGTAATGGGCATAGCGCCTCTAATGGTAATTTTTGGAGCTATATATCACTGGTTTCCTTTAATCACAGGAAGATTAATGGATGAAACTTTAGGGAAGTGGCATTTTTGGGTAACCTTCTTAGGGGCTTACTCAATTTATTTTCCAATGCATTATCTAGGCTTTATAGGTGTTCCAAGAAGATATTTTGAGATGTACGACAGTCCATACATGACATCAGCAGTAGGAATGAATGAATTTATAAGTGTCGCAGCATTTATAGTTGGATCAGCGCAATTTATTTTCTTTTACAACCTAGTCAAAAGTATAAGACTAGGTAAACCAGCAGGCAAAAATCCATGGAAGGCAAACTCATTAGAGTGGCTTACACCAGACGTTCCTCCTACACATGGAAACTGGGGAAAAAAACTACCTGTAGTTCATAGATGGGCATATGATTATAGTGTTCCAGGAGCAAAAGAAGATTATATTACACAAACAACTCCACCAAGTGAAGTTATCGACGCAGAAGTAGAAAAAACTTAAAAAATATGGCAGATCTCAATCTTGATAAATTGCCGGGAGGTTTTAAAGGCATGTCCTCAGATATTGGGGACGATCAAACAGCCTTTAAAGGAGTTAATTGGGGCAAAGCTATGATGTGGATTTTTCTACTAAGTGATACTTTCGTATTTAGTTGTTTTTTAATTGCCTACATGAAAGTTCGAGCATCTGTTACTGAACCTTGGCCGTATCCTAGTGAAGTTTTTGGTTTAGAGGTTTTCGGAGTACCTGTCCCGCTTCTTTTAATAGCCATTATGACTTTTGTTTTGATAACAAGCAGCGGAACAATGGCGTTAGCTGTTAAGTTTGGATATGAGAAAAATAGAAAAATGTGCGGTTTGTTTGTTTTGTTGACAGCAATTGGTGGATTAACATTTGTTGGCATGCAAGCATTTGAATGGTCAAAACTGATCTTTCATGACGGAGTAAGACCTTGGGGAAATCCATTTGGAGCAGAACAATTTGGTGCTTTCTTTTTCATGATTACAGGTTTTCATGGGACCCATGTTTCTATAGGCGTCATATTCCTATTTATTTTTGCTAGAAAAGTTTTTAGAGGGGATTTCGACACTGGTAAGAGAGGCTATTTTACAACAATGAAATCTGACTATGTAGCAATAGAAATACTTGGTCTTTATTGGCATTTTGTTGATTTAGTTTGGGTATTTATTTTCGCTTTCTTCTATTTATGGTAAAATAAATTATGGCTGATACAAAAAAAGAACAATCAACAACTCATAAGATAGGCATATATCTTTGGATATGGGGTCTTTTATTTGTATTAAGTTTTTTTTCTTACATGGTTGATTGGTATAATTTTCAAGGATTATTAAGATGGTCTTTAATTTTGTTTTTCATGTTTTTAAAAGCTGGTTTAATTATGGCTTTCTTTATGCATTTATTTTGGGAGCGATATGCTCTAGTAAATGTTCTTTTATGGCCAATGACGGCCATTGCTTGTTTTGTTGGTCTAATGGTTGCAGAGGGAAAATATACAGTTTTTTCTAGACTTTTTTATTTTTTCACAGGAGGTTAATTTATGGGTGGTTATAATATAGTAGCAGGATTTTTAATTTTCTTTTTTATTTTTATATACTTTGTGTGGTTTACTACTTCATTAAGAATTGAAAGCAATAAAGAGAAGAATGAAAATATTAAAATCAACCCTTATGATAAACTTCCTATTCATAGAAAGTTAATCGATAGAAAAAATAAAAAAATAGGAATCTTTGATCTTGGGAATCACATTCTTATTATTGGAATGATATTATTAGCAATATTCATTTCGCTGAATGTAGAATAGCCTTGTCACACAACATAACTAATACCAGAACTTCCTCTTTAAACTTAAGAACATATATTAAATGTTTTTGGCTATTGATGAAACCCAGCGTTATGTCGCTTGCAATATTTACATGTGCAGTTGGATTTTTAACATCAGGTTCGTTTACAAGTATTTCTCAGGCAATGATAGGAATAGCATTAGTTGCCATGGGTGCAGGAGCAGCAGGGTGTTTGAATATGTGGTATGAAGCAGATTTAGACGCTTTAATGACTAGAACCTGTCTCAGACCAATTCCAACAGGGAAAATAAACAAAAAGGAAGCTTTAATTTTTGGTTTAATTCTAAGTATTTTTTCAGTAGTTGGTCTAAATTATTTTGCTAATACCTTATCCGCATTCTTACTTTTATTTACAATTTTTTTCTATTTATTTATTTATACTATGTGGCTTAAACGAAAAACTCCACAAAATATTGTTATAGGAGGTGCCGCTGGTTCATTGCCTCCAGTTATAGGATGGACAATTGCTACTAATTCAATTTCAATAGAGCCTCTATCATTTTTTTTAATTATTTTCTTTTGGACACCATCTCATTTTTGGGCACTAAGTCTTTATAAGGCTAATGATTACAAAAAAGCAAAAATTCCAATGCTTCCTTTAACTGATGGGGTTAATATGACAAAAAATTATATATTAGTTTATTCATTATTAATGATACCTGTTATTATTTTCCCTTATACTATTAATTTTTCAGGTTTAATTTATTTGATTCCAGCCACAATACTGACATTGTATTATAATTTTATATGTTTTGATTTGTACAAATGTACAAAAAACAAATCAATTTTGAAGAAAGCTAAAAAGATTTTTGGTTATTCAATTTTGTATCTGTTTTTGATTTTTGTATTATTCTTAATAGATAAAATTATTTAATGAGATATTATAGCACTAGAGATAAAAAACTGGATTTCAGTTTTACTGAAATTTTTTCAAGGGGATTGGCACCTGACGGTGGGTTATTCATACCCTCAGATCTAAAAAAATATAGTAATTCCCAATTGAAAAGTCTTCAAAATCTATCTTATGTAGATCTCGCAACAGAAATTATATCAAATTTTTGTTCTCCAGATCTTGAAAAGGAAAAATTAAAAACATTAGTCTCCAAAGCTTATAGTAACTTTCTCACAAAGGAAGTTGTAAAAATAAATAAGGTTGGAGATATTTATTTATTAGAACTTTATCACGGCCCAACTCTTGCGTTTAAAGATATCGCTATGCAGATAATAGGTAAATTGTATGATGAACTAAATATATCTGTTGAAAAAAAAGTTAACATATTAGTTGCAACTTCAGGCGATACAGGTTCAGCCGCAATTGCAGCTTTGAATGATAAAAAAAATATAAATGTTTTTGTCCTTCATCCACACGAAAAGATTTCTAAAAATCAAAGAAAAATTATGACAACTATTGGCTCAACTAATATTTTTAATATAGCGATCAAAGGCAATTTTGATGATTGTCAGAAAATTGTAAAAGAAATGTTCTCTGACAATGATTTTAGAGAAAAAATTAATATGTCAGGAGTAAACTCGATAAATTGGGCAAGAATTATTTGTCAAATTGTCTACTATTTTTATTCCTATTTTAAGTTGTCAAAAAAAACTAATTTTGCAGTGCCAACTGGTAATTTTGGAGATGTCTATGCTGGATATATAGCAAAAAAAATGGGACTACCGATAGGTAAACTAATTGTAGCTACTAATCAAAATGACATTTTAGCAAGAGTAATTAATTCAGGTGACTATAAACCGAATGATGTTAAATCAACTTTGACACCTAGTATGGATATTCAAATTTCAAGTAATTTCGAAAGACTGCTTTTTGATATCTCTGAGCAAAACGAGAAAAGAGTAATTAATTTAATGAATGACTTAAAAAATAAAGGTTCTTTTTCTTTAGGGGAAAAAGAAATAAGTATAATTAAAGATATTTTTGATGCAGAGGCAATTGATGACAACGAAACAATAAGAATAATAAGAGATTTTTTTAACAACTTTGGTTTTATACTTGATCCTCACACAGCAACAGCAGTAGGAGCTTCTTACAAAGTAAAAAATGATTTGCCAACAGTTGTCCTTGGTACGGCTCATCCATATAAATTTGCTGATACTGTTAAATTAGCAATTAATAGAGAAGTATCCACTCCAGAACAAGTAGTTGCTTTGCCAGATAAAAAGGAAAAATTTGAGATACTTGATAATAACTTACAAAAAGTTAAAAATTATATTTTGGAAAAAACTCAATGAAAATAAAAGCAGGAGACAAATTACCAAACGCAGAACTATTTTATATTGATGAAGATAATGTACCTAAAAAAATTGATATTTTGACTTTATGCAGAAATAATAAAACAATCATATTAGGTATGCCAGGAGCATTCACCAAAACATGTTCAGCACTTCATTTACCAGGATATATAAAAAACTACAACTTGGCTTTGAATAAAGGAATAACAAAGATAATTTGTATAGCTGTAAATGATCCAAATGTTATGAAAGCTTGGGGAGAAAACCAAAAAGTAGGAACTAAAATTTTTATGGCTGGCGATCCCTTTCTTAATTTTACTAAGGCTATTGGTGCCGAGGTTGATAAATCGGCCAAAGGCCTTGGAATAAGATCGAACAGATACACAATGCTTGTAGAGAATGAGATGATTAAAAAAGTAGAGGAGGAAAAGGAAACCGCTATTTGTCAAGTTTCTGCTGCAGAAAATTTTTTAAAAGCTATATAAAAGATTATTTATTTTTTTGTTTGTATAACAGCCAACTCATCTACTAAATTGTTAAATTTATTTCCCGCGTGAGCTTTTACCCATTTCCATGTAACTTTATGTTTTTTGCAGGAATTATCTAATTTAACCCACAAATCTTTATTTTTAACAGGCTTCTTATTTGAGCTTTTCCAATTATTAACTTTCCATTTTTTAATCCAGTCTGTAATTCCATCTTTAACATATTTGGAGTCTGTGTAGACAGTTATCTCAGCTTTCTTTTTAATTTTATTAATAGCCATAATCGGGGCTATAAGTTCCATTCTATTATTCGTAGTATTAGTTTCTGAGCCAGAAATATTTGATTGATTTGATTTATCGTCTAGAATTATTGCAGCCCAACCGCCTCTCCCTGGATTTCCAGAGCATGCCCCATCTGTATAAATCTTATACTTCATTAAAAAAAATAATCCTCATGTGTTTTGGCATTTTTATGAAACTCCAATCTTTTTAGATATTCCATAGGATCTTTCACTTTTACAATAGCACCTTCAACTGTATTTAATGCATCAAAAACTCTAGTAAGCAAAAATCTTAATGCTGCTCCTTGAGATAAAACTTTAATACTTTCTTTCTCTGGATCACTCATAGCTCTTATTTGATTGTATCCTTCTATAAAAGATTTAGCTTTAGTAACATTAAAACTTAAATTGTTTTTTGGTCCATCAAAACATAAAGCATTAAAACATATAGCTATTTCAAAAGCATAAAAATCATTACAGGAAAAATAAAAATCTATTATACCACTAAATTGATTCTTATCGAAAAAAATATTATCATAAAATAAGTCAGCATGAATAATGCCTTTAGGTAAATCTTTCGGCCAATTTTTTTCTACGTCATTTAGATTATCTTCGATAAGTTTGGGTAAATCTTTATGGATTTGAACACACTTATCTCTAACTTGGTCAAACATTTTTCTCCAAGAGTTAACTGAAAGATCATTAGTTCTATGAATTTTAAGTTTTTTAGTTAATTCATGAAGTTTGGCTGTTTCTATTCCAATTGACTTACAATTATCGGGACTTAAGTTTCCTTTTGGTCTTCCTTCTATAAAACTAACAATCATCAATTTTTTATTATTAAAATTTGAAATCGCTTTATTGTTCTTATTTAATATTGGTTTAGGACACTTATAATTAGACTGATTCAATGAAGTCATTAAATCTGAAAAAAAGGGGAGATCCTCTATTTTTACTCTTTTTTCATAAATAGTTAAAATGTATTTCTTTTTATTTACCCAAATAAGAAAGTTAGAGTTTTCAATTCCTTCTTCAATATCTTCAAATTTATCTAAACGTCCTATTGAATAATTAGATAAGATTTTTTCAATACTCTCATGATCTAGTTTTGTATAGACTGCCATTTAATTTAAATCTTTAGGTAACTTAAATTTAACCTTTTCTTCTGCAACAATTACTTCTTCTAAAGAAACTTTACAATGTTTTTTAATTTCTGATATAAGATTTTGTACTAGTTGTTCAGGGGCTGATGCTCCTGAAGAAATACCAATATTTTTCGAATTTTTTATTTTACTGATTGGAAGTTCTTTGCCAAAATGAATTAATTCTGATTTTTCACAACCAGCTCTTTTTGCAACTTCAACTAATCTTAAAGAATTTGAGGAATTTCTACTTCCAATTATAAAAAACATATCGCAGTTTGGAGCAATTTCTTTTACAGCTTTTTGTCTGTTTGTAGTTGCATAACATATGTCTTCTTTTATCGGTTCTTTTATTTTAGGAAATTTTTTTTTAAGTTTTGCAATAATTTCTGCAGTATCATCTACCGATAAAGTAGTCTGAGTAATATAGGCCACAGGTTTTTGAAATGATTTTGGATCTAAATCATCTACCTCCTCAACTGTTTCAATTAATTGTATTGATCCCTGCGGTAATTGTCCCATTGTTCCTACTACCTCTGGATGATTTTTATGACCTATCAAAATTATATCATAATTTTTTTTATATAACTGTTCTGACTCCCTATGCACTTTTGAAACCAAAGGACATGTTGCATCAATATAAAATAGATTTTTTATTTTTGCTTCTTCGGGAACGGTTTTGGGTACACCGTGTGCAGAAAATATTACAGGTCTAGATAGATCTTTAACTTCAGATAATTCCTCAACAAATATTGTTCCTTTCTTCTTTAGGTTTTCAACCACTTGCTTGTTGTGCACAATCTCATGTCTGACGTAAACAGGTGATCCATATTTAAGAATAGTTTTTTCAACTATATCTATAGCTCGTTCTACACCAGCACAGAAACCTCTTGGAGAGGCTAAAAAAATTTTAATTTCGTTTTTCATTTTTTTCTATTAAGTATTCAAGCAATATATGCGGAAAGGTTAATGACGCCAAACCAATAAAAATTACCTTATATATAGCCTCATTAAGTTCATAAAAA
>MDTE01161781.1_pt1 | contig 34563 bp, 38 predicted proteins | sample 811231 | NCBI WGS metagenome assembly MDTE01 (sample SAMN05326651, study PRJNA326480) | marine metagenome | isolation source: seawater | place: Indian Ocean: Red Sea | collected 2010
GTCCTGTTTTCCAACAAATGTATGTTCATAAAAACTCATTTTAGATATTTTTTTTTTAAGTTGGGTCTTATACTATTTAAATATTGTTAATACAATAGTAATAATAAAGGCTAATCGACAAAATTAAAATGAAAGCACTATTATTTCCTGGCCAAGGTTCACAATTAGTAGGTATGGGAAAGGATCTTTATAACAATTTTGAGTTAGTTAAAAAAATTTTTAATGAGGCTGATCAAAAGCTAAACTTTAGTCTCTCAAAAATCATTCTCGATGGACCTGAAAATGAATTAAAATTAACTAAAAATACCCAACCAGCAATCTTAACAATCAGCCATTCAATTTTTAGATTAATAAAAGAGGAATTTAATATTCAAATAAAGGATTCAAAATATTATGCAGGACACTCACTTGGTGAATATAGCGCTCTTGTATCCGCAGGATCTTTAAATTTTCTAGACGCAATTTATCTTTTATATGAGAGAGGAAAATCTATGCAGGAAGCTGTACCTGAAGGAACTGGTTCAATGTTAGCTGTTATGGGTATGAATATAAAAGAATTAGACAAAATCATTCTACAAATTGATAACAATCTTGGAGTATGCGAAATAGCTAATGATAATTCAGCTGGACAAGTTATTTTAAGCGGACATTCAAAATCATTAAATGAAATAAGCAAGATGCTGAAAGCCATTAAAAAAAAATGTATTATGCTACCAGTAAGCGCTCCATTTCATTCTTCACTAATGAAACCAGCGGCTCTCAAAATGGAAGTAATAATAAAAAATACTCATTTTAAAAATCCTAACATAAAATTAGTGGCCAATGTTACTGCCAAAGAGGTACATGACTCAGAGGAAATTAAAAATCTATTGGTTAAACAAATTGCATCAAAAGTGAGGTGGCGCGAAAGCATGTTATATATGATAGAAAATGGAGTAAACGAGTTTATTGAAATTGGTCCTGGAAAAGTGCTATCTGGACTTGTGAAAAGAATTAGTGACAAAGTTTCGTCTAAAAGTATAAATACAATTGAGGATATTAAAAGCCTTAAATGATAAATTTTAAAAATAAAAAAATTTTAATAACTGGAGCCACGGGAGGAATTGGTGGAGCGCTTGTAAAAAAATTTATTTCACTAGGTGGTACAGTAGTGGGCACCGGAACCAAACAAGAAAAATTAGATGCATTAAAAAAAAATTATCCAGACTTAAAAATCAAAAAATTTGATTTGGCGGAACATTCAGGTATAGAGAAATTTATCGAGTCAGCCATCTCTGAAATGGGCGGTTTAGATATTTTAATAAATAATGCTGGGGTTAATGCAGATAATCTTTCACTAAGAATGAAAGATGAAGAATGGAAAAAAGTTATTGATATAAATTTGTCATCAACATTTTTATTATCTAAATATGCAATTAAAAAAATGTTAAAAAATAAATTTGGTAGAGTCGTAAATATTACTTCAATAGTAGGTCACACTGGAAATCTTGGTCAGGTAAATTACTCAGCGTCTAAATCTGGGATAATTGGTATGTCTAAAAGTTTAGCAATCGAATACGCAAAAAAAAATATTACAATCAACTGTGTCTCTCCCGGCTTTATTGTTTCTGAAATGACCATGGGCATTCCTGAAAAAATGAAACTACTTTTGACCTCAAGAATTCCTATGGGAAAACTTGGTACAGGCGAAGATGTATCAAATTGTGTAGCCTTTTTATCTTCAGAATCAGCCTCTTATGTAACAGGCGAAACTATACATGTTAATGGTGGAATGTATATGTCTTGACAATGAAATAAAATTCTTTAATAACAATTTTAAAACATTCTTAAGGAAATATTAAATGACAAAAAATGTAAATGCCACTGTTAAAAAAATCGTAGCAGACCATCTTGGAATAGATGAACAAAAAGTTACAGACGAAGCCAGCTTTATCGACGATCTTGGAGCTGATAGTTTAGATACCGTTGAATTAGTTATGGCTTTCGAAGAGGAATTTGGATCTGAAATTTCAGATAGTGAAGCTGAAAAGATTCTTACTGTTGGTGACGCGATCAAGTTTATTGAGAGCAAATCTAACTAAGAAAAATTTTTAGTTAATGCAAAAAAGCAATAAGCCTCTCATGCTTGTTTTATCCTCTCCCTCGGGAGCTGGAAAAACAACATTGTCAAAAAAAATACAAGAGTCAGACAATTCATTTAAAGTTTCAGTATCTCATACAACAAGACAAGCGAGACCTAATGAAGTAGATGGTGTGGATTACCATTTTGTTACCAAGGAGAAATTTCAAAATTTAATAAATGAAGAAGCTTTTTATGAACATGCAAAAATATTTGAAAATTATTATGGTACATCAAAGTCCTCAATACAAAAAATTACAGAAAAAGGATATAATGTTTTGTTTGATATTGATTGGCAGGGAGCAGAACAGCTTACCAGTCACAAGGAATTAAATTTATTAAAAATTTTTATACTCCCACCCAGTATTGAAGAGTTAAAAAAAAGACTAGTAAACAGAAATCAAGATGATAAGGAAGCTATTAAAAAGAGACTTAGTGCTTATTCTATAGATGTAACTCACTCAAAAAGTTATGATCACGTCTTGATAAACGATAAAGTCGAAACTTGCTTTAATGAAATTAAGAAAATAATATCAAATCGTCTAAATAATTAAATTATATATTCTTAAATTTTTCGTATATCTCAGTTATTTTATAGTAAATTTCACTAGAAAGTTCCGAAGGTCTAGATGTCATATTAATTTTAAGTTTTTCAGCTATTCCTGTATTTTTTCCAAAAAGATTAATAATGCTTTTATTTATCATTTTTCTTTTATTGGAAAAAAAAATTTGGGTAATTTTTTCAAGATTTTCGATATTTGATATTTTATAATCGATTTTTTTTTTAGGTTGAAATACAATTATTGTAGAATCTACCTTTGGAATTGGAAAAAAACATTTTTTTGAAACTTTAAAGTGCCCAACTATATCTAGTTTGAAGTTTGTTAATACTGTTATTCTACTAAAATTTTTAGTATTTTGTTTTGCCATAATTCTATCAGCAACTTCACTCTGAAACATAAATATCATTTTCTTGTAAAACGGAGGCAAAGAACTTATTTTGATAAACTTTGCTAAAATTTGGGTTGAAATATTATAGGGAAGATTTCCAAAAACGATAACATTCTGATCTTTATGTTCATTCAAATTATAATCGAGTATATCTTTATTTAATATTGTGCAACCATCTAATGAACGATATCTCTCTTTTAAAATTTCATAAAACCTTTTGTCTTTTTCTATCAAACATAATGATTTTGGTTTTTTATTGACTATAAAATCAGTTAAGTTTCCTGATCCTGGACCAATTTCAAATACTTTTTTGTTTGATAAAGTTTCAAGATTTATAATCTTGTTGATTATATTTTTATCTATTAAAAAATTCTGACTTAAAGACTTTTTAAGTTTTAGCATTAATTTTATTAAAAAAATTTATAGACTTTAATAAACTTTCTGGATTTGCCTTATTTTTTTGAATTATATCTTTTCCAACACCATGATCAGGAGAAATTCTTATAAATGGTAGGCCAACAGTGATATTTATAGCATCAAATTTAAAAATTGCTTTAAAGGGAGTTAGAACCTGGTCGTGATACATTCCTATTAGTACATTAAAACCCTTTTTCTTATAGTCTAAAAAAACCGTATCAGGAGATATTGGGCCTTGTACAGATATTCCCCTTTTTTTTAAATAATTAACCGCTGGCTTAATAATTTTTTTTTCTTCAGAATTATTTCTAAATTCATCATTGTGAGGATTTAAACCTAAAACACCGATTTTAGGTTTAATCTTTAATATTTTTTTAAAAAAAGAGTTAATAGCAATTGTTTTTTTAATTATTTTGTTTTTAGAAATATTTTTAGGAACTGATCTTAGTTTTATATGCGTAGTTATTGGGCATACTGATAAAGAATTATTGTATATAAGCATTGCTTCATTTCCTAAAACTCCACTTTTTTTAGCTAAAAATTCAGTTACACCATTAAAGTTTTTTTTTTGCGAAAGATCTTTTTTATTAACTGCACAATTTATAATACCATTAATTTTTTTTTGATTTATGAAATTAAGAGCAATTTTGAAAGATTGATCAATATATCTTCTTCGCTCGCTTGCAGGTACCTCGAATGGTTTTTTAAAATTAATAGGAATATTGTAAATACATAAATTTTTTTTAATTTTATTAACTTGTATTTCATTTATTTTTTTTAGATTGGTTTTGTAACCCATTTTTTGAAACTGTTTTTTTAATAAAAAGAAGCTTCCAATAATAAAAATATCTAAATTTCTAAAATTACTCTTTTTTTTCCAAGTTTTAGCAATTATTTCTGAATTTATACTGTTAGGATCTCCGGCAATGATTCCAATTATTTTTTTCATAAAAATCTTACCTTAGTTCTCCTTTCAAGATCTGAATAGTGGGAATTTGAAAACATATCTAATTTTTTCATTTTTTCTTGGTAAACTATTCTTTTTTTAATAGTTTCTAAATCAGGCGCCGAAGTATCTCTTTCATCAATTTTTTTAATAAAAATTATACTCTCACCAGCTGATATTGGTTTACCAATATCTCCTTTTTTTAAATTTTTAATATTTTCATAAATCTCTTTTGATAATTTACTCTCTTTTATCCAACCTATATTTCCTCCATTTTGAGATGAAGCAGAAATACTTAGTTCTTTTGCAGTATTTTCAAATCCACTTTGACTAATTTTTGCAAATATTTTTTCTGTTGTAGCCTCTAAACCTTCAGCTAATACATTTACCTGAATTTCAGACAACAATACTGTTTTGTCTAACTTTATTTTTTCTAACTCAGAATTTAACTTATCTTCAATTTCAATTGTATTTAATGTTATTTTATTTTTATACAGTTTAAATATTGCTGTATTCCACTTAAGATCGACTTCTAATCCTTTGATTACATCTTCATACTTTAAATTATTTTCTGTCAGGAGTGTTTTAAAACCATTTCTATCTAAACCAAGGTTATTAGAAAGGCTTGAAATTTGGTTTTCTAAATCTTTTGGATTGTAATTAGTAATTTTAAGTCTATCTATCTCATTTTGTTTTATAGACCTTTTAATTAAGGTTTGAATAGCAAGATTTTTTATTTCCTCTCTATTACTTTTGTTAATATTTATATTTGATAAAACTGCTATAAATTTAATTTCTTTAATCAAATCAAAACGTGTAATTGGGTGATTTCCAACAGTTATTACAATACCGTTGTTCGTTTCAGACATCAATTGTTCTGTACTAAGAAATAGAAAAAAAAATATTAATAATTTTTTCTTCATCTTCCTACAGTTGGTAGGGCAACATTGCCAAGAGGAAAAAGAGTTATATTAAACATAAGAGTATCAGAGGATTCTATATCCCTGTCTTGATAAAATTCTCTTCTGTATACCAGGCCAGCTTTTAAACAATCATTTATATAATTATAAGCTAAATTATAGAATTCTGTGGAGTCGGTCTCTAAATTTTTCTTTAAATCAAAACTAAGATTGTTAGACTCATTTATTTCTAATTGTATGTCGGACTTAACATAGGAGCTGTTACCTATATGGTTATTTTCCTCAAGATAACCTAAATTAAATTTTGCCTTTCCTAGAAGTAGGGTAGCATTTAAATCATTATAATTAATATCATTTAAATTCTGATCTACAGAAAATTCATTGTTCAATGAAAAATTCTTATTAAATTTAACGGATGCTTTTCCGACTAAATCAGAAACCTTTTGATCGAGTGAGCTTTGCGATGGCATATCAGAATTTTCCTCAAAACTATATACTTGCCCTAAATACAGAGAGTAATTTTCCTCCCCTGTTTTATTATTTTCTAAATCTAAATTTGATAACTCAAAACCAATCGCTGCGTTAATCCCACTTTCAAGAACATCTAGTTGCGAATTTTTATTCAATGTAAACAAATTTGAATAGTTTAATCTTAAATTTTCATCAGTTATATCCCTCATATGACCCGGGGCAAATCTTAAAGCTGCTTTAGGTGTAAGAAAATTAATTTTGTTTGTATCTGAAAACTTCTTAAACATCGGAAGACTAACATTGTAGGATAAAGCTCCGTATGTTTCTGCATTAAAGCCATCAGTTTTGTAATTACTAGTATTTTCTGCTTCATAAGTAACTAGTTTTAATAATCCTTCAAAATTACTTTGAATACCTGAGGTATTACTAAATGATCTTGATTTCCAGCCAATATCATTCACTAAAAATTTTGTAGTTTGATTTACATTGTAATTTTTTGCTATTGCATTTGTATAAAGATCAATAATTCCAACCTTCTCATTGCTTATTAGATTCCGCTCATAAACTATGTTTGGAAGTATGTATTCATATTTTGATCTATCCGTTTTATCGAGGTCCTCATAAGCTGTTGCCATTAACCCAAAATATTCTTCCTCATCTTGAAACTGGTACTTCAATTCATTCCTCAAAACATGCTTATCACTATCAATTAGCTCACTTTTTACATCATGCACTTCCAAATAAGTATCATTTGATACGTGCTCTAAATTAATTTCAAAATTATTATATGAATCTTCTTTTTCTGAAAAATTATGCGTAAATTTAGCAAACATATGATTTCTTGAACCAGAAGTTTTTTTGTCAGTTGAATCCTTGTAACCCTCAGTATAACTAGAATCGACAATTAAAAACGAATTTTTAAATGCCTGTCTATATTCGTTTTTAATTAAAATATTCTCGCCTGCATAAAGTTTTGGAGTAATTGTCATGTCCTTGTCATCCGAAATTGCCCAGAAGTAAGGTATCGATGTTGAAAAACCCACATTAGAATTGTTCGCAAATTGCGGCATTAAAAAACCAGATTGTCTTTTTACTGTTGGATCAGGATGAAAAAATTTTGGAAAATAAAAGATCGGAAAATCATATACTTTTAAAAGTGCGTTTTCATAGTAAATGGTTTTTTTTGCTGAATTATGTCTAATTTTTTTTGCTCTTATCATCCATGGGGGGCATTTATCATCCTCCCGATTTTTACATGACGTAAATATCGCTTTGCTAAAAACTGTATCATCCTGACTTATAACTGCTGAGTTTGCAAAAAACCTAGGTTCATTTCTTGGATCGTGTTTAAAACTTCCATCATTAAGAAACGCTCTAATATCACTCCCAACTATTTTTCTTTGCTTTTCATCAATATAAATTTCAGAAAAAAAATATTCATTGTCTTTTATATCTGTTATTTTAATTTTGCCAGATGATAGAAACATGTTTTTATCAACTATATAATTAAACATCTCTACAGATATAGTATTTCCATCTCTATCAGTAATTTCAGTTTTGGTATTTGAGGATACTATTTTTTTATTATTATCATAAACAATATTTTCTCCTTTAATTTTAAATTTTTCAGACGTTAAAATTTCAGTTTTACCAAATGTATTCAGAATTTGTTTGATTTTATCATATTTAATCTTTTCAGAAGAGATTATATTGTTTTTAGAGTCGATTATTTTAACATCACCTTGAGCAGCAATTATTTTATTTGATTTATCTACTTCAATAGATTTAGAACTTATATCAAGATCTTCAGCTATCAATAACTTATTGAAAAATATAAAAAATATTATAATTAATTTTATTAAAAAATTATTTATCATATATTTGCAATACTCCTACTGAACAAAATAAGCTCAAAATTATTACTGGCGCCCATACAGATACTAAGAGTGGTATTTTTTCAGTGACACCTAGGGCATTAGAAAAATTATTCAAAAAGAAAATTGTTACACAAGCTATTATGGATAATAAAATATAATAGGTATTTTGTTTTTTTTCATTGTCATTTAATGTGAAAATGCCCGCAAGAAATACCATTAGAACAAGAAAAAATGGTAGCGATAAATAAAAATGTTTTTTTTCATCTAAAAGTGAAGAATTATAACCTTTTTTTATCAAATCTTCAGTATTTCTTAATAACTTGTAGAATGAAATTGTATCTAAATTTGAATATATAGAATTTAATTTTTCTTTATCATAGTTAGATTCTATCACCAAGGTTTTAAAACTTTTTTCAGAGTTTTTATCACCAAATTTATATTTTGTAACATTTTGAGCAATCCATTTCCGTTCTGATATATCAGATGATTCTGCGTTAATTCTTTCAAATAGTATATTTTCCTCGTTAAATTTATAAATTGAGACATTGTTTAATTTGTTAAGATTTAAACCTTCAGCTTGTATTATATGGGTTGATTTCCCAATTTTCTCTTTTATCCAAATACCATTAGATGTAATAGAAGCTAAGTGGTTTTTGTAAACATCATATTTTCCCTTAACATCTACATAAGATTTAACCACAGCTGATGTGATTGGATTTATTGCAAAAAGTGTAAATAATCCTAAAACAAATGCTGTAATAGAAAATATCATTAAAAATTTTATATTAGAGTATCCTAAAATTTTAATAGAGATTAAATCTCTGTTATTTTTCAATTTTATAAAAGCAAGCATTGAAGATAAAAAAATAATAAATGGTAAAATATTTACCAACATACTTGGTATAACCATAAAAGATAAACTAATAGGAACTGAGATATTAACATCAAATTTTCTGAAGAAGTTTATCTCTTCAAAAAGATTCATTATTAGACCAAGGGCAACAAATACAAGAATCACATTAAAAAAACTTTTTAAAAATTGACTTACAAGATATTTGTTTAATACAAAGTTTTTCATATTTAATCTTTCAAATTTTCATGGGAGAATTTTCGTAAAATTTCTAAGTATAAAATTGGCATAAATAAAATTGGAAATAAAAAATATAATAAAGTATAAAAAATTGATAGTCCTGAATATCTTACTAAAATTTCAGCCATAACCAATGTTATAAAAGCAAAACCACCGTAGAGATATTTGTACAAGCTGTTAAATTTACTTTCTTCTCTATTTATTAATAAGAAAGAGCAAATAAGTGCTACAAAAGGTACATAAAGAGGCATTCCAAATCTTCTGTTAATTTCTGCTAATATTTCAATTTTTTCTTCAGCAGGACAATTTAAAATTTTTTTCTGATCTCGATTTTTAATCAAACACTCTATCAGATTTATAGATTTTGTTTCTTGTACTTTTGCTTGTGTAATAGACTTAGTTTTCATCCCAGAAAGGTTTAAACGAGTTTTTTGGAAATCTACTACTTTTATTTCACCATTTTGATTTTCCGAATGAAAGGTTCCGTTTTCTAAAATTAAAAGACTTTTATCAGAGTCAAAAAGTTTTGCTTTTTTTGCAAAGATCGTGAGATTTGAGGTATTTTTGTCACTGTCTAAACTTTTTAAAATTTTACTCTCATCTCTAATAAAAATATTTTTAAAAACCCCATTATCGTTTTTTTCTTCCACAAAAATAGTAAGACCTTTTACTGTATCATTAAATTGATTGCTCTTAATCGTTCCAGTGACAAAATTAATGTCTGAAGACTTTATCAAACTTCTGGAATGGTTTAGTATAGATGGATTTACTATACATGCCAAAAATAACTGTAAAATTGTTACTAAAATTGAAACTTTAAAAAAAAATTTAATTATATCAATTTTACTCAGCCCAGATGTCCAAAGTACCATGAGTTCATTATCACTATCAAATTTTTCAATGGTGATGATAAGAGAAACTAAGAATGAGAGAGGTATAAATTTAGTTAAAATCTTTATTACATTTAAAAATGAATATTTTAGGTAAAGTCCTATGGAATGACCATCTTCAACTATAAGGTCTAAGAAGTTTACGGATTGAACCGCCCAAACTACAGCTGATAAAGCAAATAATACTATAAAAAAATGCTTACTTAATTCCGAAAAAAAGTGCCTATAAATTTTATCACTAAACATTTTTGTATAATTGTATATACTTAAATCAACATAGAATTAATTTCAATCTATGGTTTAACTATGACCAATATTCCATTGAAATATGATATATTTGGACTTATATACCTGACAACTTTATTAAATCATTTTAAAAACTTATGTCTATTAAAATAAATTACTCAAAAAAAATTAGCAGCAAATTGTCATCTAACCAAGTTCTATTTTGTGATGAAAAATATGGCATCACTGGATTAAGAAAATATATTTCTAATTCAGATTTTTCTTATATAAATGACTTATTAAAAACAACCGACTTAAAAAAGAATTTACAAGGTTTTGACGTTAATTCTAAAAAAAAGATAGTATTAGTGTCAATAAAAAATAATTCAAAAACTTCTGATGCAGAGAATTTAGGAGCAGAATTTTATAAATTAATAAACTACGGAAAGAATAGTGAATACTATGTAATTTCGGATAGTATATCGAGCAAACATAATAACTTTTTAGGTCATTTTCTTCATGGATTAAAATTAAAATCTTATGAATTTAAAAAATATAAAACAAAAAAAGATACAAGACTTATTTCTATAAATATATCAGGTAATAAAAACAAACCTTCCATTCAAAATCAGTTAAAATTTAAGGCTTTGGAAGAGGGAACCTTTTACGCAAGAGATTTGGTTTCTGAGCCAGGTAATATTTTACACCCAGATGAATATGCTAAAAGATTAAACTCTCTAAAAAAAGTTGGATTAAAAATTAATATATATGATGAAACAAAACTAAAAAAACTTGGTATGCATGCTTTACTTGGAGTAGGTCAGGGAAGCATAAGAGGATCGTATCTTGTAACCATGGAGTGGAATGGAGCAAAAAATAATTCTAAGCCATTAGCATTTGTTGGAAAAGGTGTTTGTTTTGATACCGGCGGGTACTCATTAAAACCTGCAAGATTTATGGAAGATATGACCTATGATATGGCTGGATCAGCTACTGTGGTAGGCTTAATGAAAAATTTTGCATTGAGAAAAGCAAAAATTAATGCTGTCGGTGTAGTGGGACTTGTAGAAAATATGGTTAGTGGAAATGCTCAAAGACCAGGTGATATTGTAAAATCTTATAGTGGAAAAACTATAGAAATATTAAATACAGATGCTGAAGGCCGATTAGTTTTAGCTGACGCATTAACATTTACTGAAAAAAAATTTAAACCAAAATTCATTGTTGATTTAGCCACCTTAACAGGAGCAATTATAGTTTGTTTAGGATCTGAATATGCAGGTCTCTTTTCAAATGATGATAAGTTATCTAAACAAATTTTTAATGCAGGTGAAAAAGTTGATGAAAAAGTATGGAGAATGCCTCTACATAAAAATTATGATAAACTGATGAATTCTAAAAATGCTGACGTACAAAATATAAATTATGTTGGTGGAGCAGGGTCAACAACAGCAGCTCAATTTTTACAAAGATTTATTTTAAACAATACCCCTTGGGCCCATTTGGATATTGCTGGTATGGCCTTTTCAAAATATGGTGGAGCTTTAAACTCGGGTGGTGCGACAGGATTTGGAGTAAGGTTATTGAATCAACTCGTTGAAGAAAATTATGAGTAGCCCAGCAGAACAAACTCTTTCAATCATCAAACCTGATGCTGTTGAAAGAAATTTGGTGGATACGATTAAAAAAAAATTTTTAGCCGAAGGACTAAATATAGTAAAAACTAAAAAAATCCAAATCTCAAAAGAAGAAGCATCTGAATTTTATAAAGTTCATCAAACAAAACCTTTTTTTGATAGATTGTGTTCTTATCTATCCTCTGGACCAATTGTAGTAATGATTCTGGAAGGAAATGATGCAATAGCACAAAATAGAAGAGTTATGGGCGCAACAGACCCTAAAAATGCAGATAATGGCACTTTAAGAAAATTGTATGGACTATCAATTGATAAAAATAGTGTTCATGGATCAGATTCATTGGAAAATGCTAAAAAAGAAATAGATTTTTTCTTCAAAAATTAAATACCATTATAGATTTTTCTTATAGCAATAGGATATGCTTTGTGTTCCACAGCCTGAACCTTGCTTTTCAAAATAATTTCAATTTCTTTATATCCCACTTCTAATCTTTTTTTCAAAATTATATGACCATTATCTAATTTTTCATCGACGTAATGAACTGTACAACCAGTAAATCTATCCTTATTCTTTAATACTCTTCTATGAGTATCAAGACCTTTATATTTTGGCAGTAATGATGGGTGAATATTTATAATCTTACCTTTAAATTTTCTAATAAAATTTTTGCTTAAAATTCTCATAAAACCTGCTAAACAAACTAATTCAATTTTTTTTTCACTTAGCTCCTTTAATGCTAAATGCTCAAACTTATTTTTTTTACCATTTATAATTTTAAAAGGTATACCAAACTTCTTTGCATAATTTATTCCAAAGGCTTTTTTATTATTACAAAGTACTAAATTTATTCTAACTGGGAAGTTTGTATCTCTGGAATGTTTTATTATAGATTTAAGATTTGAACCTTGTCCAGATATAAAAACACAAGTATTTTTTTTTACCATTTTATTTTATTAAATAATTTAATTTTTTTTGATGATCTAGAAACATAACCTATTTCATAGGGTTTAAATTTTTTATTGAAGAATTTCTTTACCTTATCAACTTTTTTTATATCTGTTATTAAACAAAATCCAACTCCACAATTAAAAGTTTTTAACATCTCGTTATCATCTATATTTTTACTTTTAATCCATTTAAAAATTTTTGTAACTTTTACTTTAGACAAATCTATATTTGCAGTTAAATTTTTTGGTATTGACCTTGTGATATTATCCAAAATTCCTCCACCAGTTATATTGGCAGTAGCATGCAATAATTTTTTTTCACATAATTTTAGAACAGAATTTGAATAAATTTGCGTAGGTTTCAAGAGTTCTTTTTTCAAAAAGTTATTAATTTTTTCTTTTTTTAAAATATGTCTGACTAAAGAAAAACCGTTTGAGTGTAAACCACTTGAAGGAACAGCTAGTATCACATCTTTATTTTTGACCTTTTTTTTGTGAATTAGTTTCTTTTTAGAAACTACTCCGACAGCAAAACCCGCTAAATCAAATTTATTATTTTCGTAGGTTCCAGGCATTTCAGCTGTTTCGCCACCTACTAAAATACAGTCAGAAATTTTACAACCCCTCACGATACCCTTAATAATCATTTTCATTTTTTTTAATTTAATTTTTTTTGTTGCGATGTAATCAAGAAAAAATAATGGTCTAGCCCCTTGAACTATCAGGTCATTAATACACATTGCAACTAGATCGATTCCAATTGTATCAAATTTATTAAAATTATTTGCAATCTCGAGCTTAGTACCAACACCATCAGTTGTGGAAACTAATAGAGGGTCTTTTATTTTAAGTTTATAAAAGTTATGAACAGATCCAAAGCCACCAATCCCATGGGCGATAAATCTATTCTTATTTCTAAAAGCTTGTTTTGAATATTTTGCTATATATTTTGTAAATTTATCGGCAGTTTCAATATTTACACCGCTTTTTTTATAACTATTCTTTGTTTTTTTCATTTATAAATAGATAGCATATGAAAAAACTTATTTTTCTATCTTTAATAATATTATTTTCCATTAAAACTCAAAATATTTATGCAAATCAAAGCACCTTTACTGTTGATAATATTGTAGTTAAAGGGGAATTAACAAGTGATAGCAAAACCAGCAGGGAAAAGTATTTAAATACTGGATTTAAAAAAGGATTTAAGAACCTGGTTATTAATTTGCTGAGAAAAAAAGATCAAAAAGGGATACTTAGTACAGACTTGGAAAAAATCAAATCCCTAATAGAAAACTATAGTATTCAAGAAGAAAAAAAAGTAGATAATGATTATATTTTAAAACTCACAGTTACTTTTAATAAAGAAAAGACTAAAGAATTTTTTTTTAGTAAAAATATTCCATACTCAGAAACTAGTAATTTGGAAATAATTTTGTACCCAATAATGATACTCGATTCAGAGCTTCAACTATTTTCAAAAAATAAATTTTTTGAAGAATGGAATGAATATAAAGATTTTGAAAATATAAATTTCATTTTACCGGTTGAAAATATAGAAGATATTAATTTTATAAAGAATCATGTTCATAAACTTGAGGAAACTGATTTGAGTAAGCTAGTTAATAACTATGAAATTAAAAATAGCACTATTTTAATATTTAGGTACGATAAAAAAAAACTTAATGTTTTTTTAAAGACAAATCTAGGCGGAATAAAAAAAATTAATAAGGTCAACTTTGAAGTTGAGAGTCTTGAAAACAAACAAGTAAGAACTGATTTGATTAGTAGTTTAAAATTTTTTATTAATGAATTGTGGAAAGAGGAGAATTTAGTTGATATATCGACCCCAGCTTCCTTGACTGTTAAAACCAAATTAACAAATCCTAAAACTCTTAAACAAGTTAAATCAAAACTAAATGGTATAAACTTTATACAGAGTTATTCTGTGCAAGAGCTTAGCAAGGATGAAGCAAAAATTAAAATTAGATATCTTGGAAAAATTAAAAATGTTCAAGATAGCTTTGAGAGAAATGGTTTTAAATTCCAAATTATGAATGATGAATGGATTTTAAGTTTGTCGAGTTGAAATGGCTGAACAACTAATATTTAATTTTCCATTTAAAAAAAGCTATTTAAGCCAAGACTTTTATGTATCTGAAAATAATGTAAATGCCTATAAGCTTATTGAGGGCTGGCCAAACTGGTCTAGCAAGTTTATAAATATTTTTGGTCCCAAGGGTTGTGGAAAAACACATTTAATTAACATCTTAAAGAATAAAATTGACTCAGTTCTGCTTTCATCTTCCAAAGTCGACTCAGATGTCTTACTAAAATATAAATTAAAAGAATGTTTGATTATAGATGACTATAAGAATGAAATAGAAGAAAAATTGCTTTATACGATCACAAATATGGCGTCACAAGATAATAAATACTTTATTATATCATCATTAGAACCTATAAAAAATTTTAAGGTAAAATTAAAAGATTTGAGTTCAAGATTTACAAGCTTTGTGGAAGTTGGTATTGATTTACCTACAGATGATTTATTAAGAGTTATTTTAACTAAAAATTTTTCTGATAAGCAAATTAAAATAACAAAAAAAAATATTGAATATATATTAAAAAATATTGATAGATCTTATGAAAAGATTAACTTATTCTCAAATTTGGTTGATAATTTGTCTTTAACAAAAGCACAGCCAATTAATTTGAATTTAATAAAAAAAGTTTTAAAGGAAATAAATTTTTTAAATGAATAAATATAGAACTCATAATTGTTCAGAATTAAAAGAGAAGAATATAGGTAGTAAAGTAAAATTATCAGGTTGGATACACAGGAAAAGAGATCATGGTAACTTACTTTTTTTAGATTTAAGAGACCATTTTGGAATTACCCAGTGTGTAATAGAAAATAAAGATAAGGATTTTAAAGTTCTTGAAAAAGTCAAGCCGGAGTCTGTTGTAATGGTAGAAGGAAATGTAATTAAAAGATCAAAAGAAACTGAAAACAAAGAATTAAAAACTGGAATGATAGAAATAAAAATAATTTCTGCAAAAATTCTATCAGAAGCAAAAGATTTACCTATGCCAGTTTTTGGAGAACAAGACTACCCAGAAGATATAAGATTAAAATATAGATTTATAGATCTTAGAAGAAATGAAATGCATAAAAATATTGAATTAAGATCAAAAATTTTATCATTTATAAGATTGAAAATGACGCAAAATAACTTTTTGGAATTTCAAACTCCCATTCTTACAGCTTCTAGCCCAGAAGGTGCTAGAGATTTTTTAGTTCCAAGCAGAGTCCATCCAGGAAAATTTTATGCTTTACCTCAAGCTCCTCAGCAATTCAAACAAATGATCATGATTTCTGGCTTTGATAGATATTTTCAAATCGCTCCATGTTTTAGAGATGAGGATGGAAGAGCAGACAGAAGTCCTGGTGAGCACTATCAATTGGATATGGAAATGTCTTTTATAGAACAAGATGATATTTTCAAAATTGTGGAACCTATTTTTTATGATCTATTTAGAGAGTTTGGAGGAGATAAAAAAATAAACAAACCTCCATTTCCAAGATTAAAATTTAAAGACTCTTTAGAGAAGTATGGAACTGATAAACCAGACTTGAGAAACCCCATCAATTTATTTAATGTTACAAAAATTTTTCAATCAGATAATGTGAAATTAAAAATTTTTAAAGATATAATTGCTAAAGGAGGTATAGTTAAGGCTGTTCCTGCACCTAATACTTTTTCAAAACCAAGAAGTTTCTTTGATGGACTTAATAACTGGGCAATAAGTGAAGGTGCTAGTGGTTTAGCATACATAACTTTTGAAAAATCAAAAAATAAAATTATTGGTAAAGGACCTATTGCAAAATTCTTTTCTGAAGATGCTATTTTAGAATTAATCAAAATCTGTAAAATAACAGAAAAAGACTCAATTTTTTTCATATGCAACAAAGAAAAAGAAGCTGTCAAATTTTCAGGTATCGTAAGGCAAAAAATTGCTGATGATTTAAAACTTATTGACGAAAAGAGCTTTAATTTTTGTTGGGTAACTGATTATCCCATGTATGAGTATGATGAAAAAGAAAAAAAAATAGATTTTAGCCATAATCCATTTTCAATGCCGCAAGTTGAAATGAAAGAATTTGATAAGACTGACCCTCTCAAAATTTTAGCTTATCAATATGATCTAGTTTGTAATGGGTATGAATTATCCTCAGGTGCAATCAGAAATCATATACCGGAGTATTTGTTTAAAGTTTTTGATAAAGTAGGTTATTCAAAAGCGGAAGTTGAAAAAAGTTTTTCAGGCATGATCAAAGCACTTTCATATGGTGCCCCACCACATGGAGGTATGGCTCCGGGAATTGACAGGATTGTTATGCTTCTAGCAAAACAAAAAAATATAAGAGAGGTTACCTTATTTCCACTTAATCAGAATGCCCAAGATCTTTTAATGGAAGCTCCCTCAGAGCCAACAGAAAAACAGTTAAAAGAATTAAATATAAAAATTATAAAAAAAGATTAATTTTTACTTTTAAGGTTTATTCTTACATCACTCAAATCAACCAGCTTTTCCTCGTAGTTACTTCTAATAAATCCTTTACTGGTAATATTTTTAACAATTTTCAAAAACTGATCATTGTTGTTATTTTTTTCATCCTGTGAAATTTTTCTTATACCAGGAGTATGGGCCAAATCTTCTTTGCCCAGATAAGAAATTGCAAGTTCTCTAAAAATATAATCTAATATTGAAGTAGCGCTAAGAATTCTATCGTTACCATAAACTTTACCAGAGGGTTCAAACTTTGTATCAAGAAAGGCATCAACAAATTCTTCCAAAGGAACCCCATATTGCAAGCCGAGTGATATAGCAATTGCAAAATTATTGGTTAAAGCTTTTACTAGCTCTCCTTCTTTATTAGTATCTATAAATATTTCACCGATCTTCCCATCATCATATTCTCCGGTATGTAAATAAATTTTATGGTCACCGATCGTCGCTTTTTGGATGTAACCCTTACGTCGATCTGGCATCTGAAATCTTTTTTCATTCTTCGAAATTTTACCTTTTTCATTTTTTTGTAAAGTTTTACTTAAAATTTCATCTGCTATTTTTTTAGAGTCATGACCTTTATTTGAGTGGGAAATTTTTATATCTTTAGAAACAGATTTACTTTCAGTTGTTTTTACATCAGATTTTTTAGTCTTTCTATTATTTACTGTAACATCAATTATTTCGACTTTTCCATCTTTTCTATTATCAATATCAGATAATTGTTTTTCATTTAATTCACTAAGCTCATGCATTATTTTAAATGTACAGGTATAATAGGTTTCTACTAAAAATTTTGACATTATTTTTCCTTATTTTATTGAAACTATAAGTATTAAAGATATATACAATATTTATGTAGTGTCCATGTTATTATGATACAATTTTGAATTGTGTGGACTTTTAAAATTTAAAAAATGATAAAACAAATTTTTACTTGGTGGAATTCTCAAACTGTTGGAACTTTTTTTTATACGATTTTTTATGGAAAATTTGTTGGAGAAGATGAACTGGGTAACAAGTACTATCAAAACAAAAAAGGCAAAAGATGGGTCATATACAAAGGGGAGATAAATGCTTCAAAAATAACATCAGATTGGTATTCTTGGATACACAATATAACAAACAATATACCTACCGATAAAAAGTTAAATAAATTTTCTTGGCAAAAACCTCACCAAGCTAACAAAACGGGAACAAATGATTCTTTTAAACCAAATCAAATATCAAAAAATAATAAAAAATTTAAAAAATATGAGAGCTGGAAACCTTAAGTTATTATACATGGGTCTCATACTTGTTTTTTTTGAAACAAGCATTCTTAACGGCGAGGAAAAGATCAATTTGAATATTTTGCAACCTACGTTTGAGGAGGAGGCAGAAATCAATGAAACTATCGTTAACGAGAGGTCTAAAATTAAATCAAAAGAAAAAAAAAGACCAAACCCGAGCAAAGAGTCTATGGTAAACCTAAGAGCTTTAGACAAAATAACCGCTAAAACGAAAGACATAAAAATAGCAATAGGAAAGAAAAAAAGATTAGGATATTTGGAAATTTATCCTAGAAAATGTAACAAGTTTGAAGATCAAAATAAAAAAGGGGTAGCTGCGTATATTCAAGTTAGAGATTTATCAGACAAAAAAGAAGATAAAGTTTTTGTATTTAATGGATGGACATTCTCAACAAGCACAAATCTTAGAACTTTTGATCACCCGATATATGATCTTTGGGTTATAGGCTGCGAAAATATAAAATGAAATACTCTGACATAACAAAACTTAAACATTTAGCTCAGGATAAAATTTCAAGATCTGCAAACCCTGCAATTGTAAGGAATTCTACAGTATTTTTTAAAACTATACAGGAGCTTTTTAAACAAGAGGTATTAGTTAAAAAAGGATCTAAAGTAAATTTTTATGAATATGGGAGAGCTGGCAGCCAAACAACAATTGCACTTCAAAACTTTATATCTGAATTAGAGTCTGCACATGCAACTTTTTTAACATCAACTGGTTTTGGTGCAGTTGCTTTGTCAATAATGAGTGTTTGTAGACCTGGAGACGAGATAGTTGTTACAGATGCTGTATATGCGCCAACAAGAATAATTACTTCTAAATTATTAAAAGAATTTAAAGTAAAGGCTCATTTTTATAATCCAGAGGACTTCAAAAGTTTAGTTAGCAAATTGAATAATAAAACAAAAATGATATTTGTTGAGAATCCTGGAAGTAATACTTTTGAATTTCAAGATCTTTCCAAAATTGTAAAGCTTGCAAAAAAAAAGAAAATCGTTACAGCAATAGACAATACATGGGGAACACCCTTTTTTTTTAAACCTTTAAAATTAGGCTTTGACATGTCTATATCTTCAGGTACCAAGTATTTTTCTGGTCATTCTGATGTAATGCTTGGAAGTTTAGCTGTAAATAAAAAAGTATACGAGAAAGTAAAATTTTTAAACAAATTACTCGGGTACAGAGCCTCACCAGATGATGCTTATTTAGTTCTTAGAGGCCTAAGAACGCTTGATATAAGACTTAGAAAACATGAGGAGAATACTAAAAAAATTATAAATTTTCTCAAAAAAGAAAAAAAAATTAGGGAGATACTTTATCCCCATAAAAAAGGAACAGAAAATTATAACAACTGGAGAAAATATTATTCTGGAGCTACTGGCCTATTTTCAATTTTAATTCATAGCAAAAATAAAAATTCTATATTAAATTTTATTAATTCACTTAAGCTTTTTGGGATTGGACAAAGTTGGGGTGGTTTTGAAAGCTTAGTTCTATACCAAAGTCAAACTATCCAGAGGGTATATAAAAAATACGTAAAACCAAATTATCATATTGTTAGATTTCATATTGGATTAGAGGACCCAAATGACCTAATATATGATTTAAAAATAGGTTTAAAAAAAATTAAATGACAAAAATTTTTTTTCCAAATAAAACTGCATTAATCACTTTAGTTGCCGCATGTTTTGTTGTTAACGCAACCATGGGTGTTAGACAAACCTTTGGGCTATTCTCTGGTGATTTTGAAATAGATTGCGGGATATCAAATACAGAATTTGGTTTAGCTATAGCCCTGCATGCCTTAATTTGGGGTTTGGTAACCCCAATATTTGGAAGATTCGCTGATCAATACGGGGGGAGTAAAATGGTTATATTTACTCTAATTATTTATGGAGTTGGTGTTTTAGCTCTAGGAAATAATTTTAATACAGGCACATGGTTTCAAATAAATCTTGGACTTCTAGTTGGTGTGGGATTAGGAGGTGCCGCGGGCACTATATTAGCTCCTGTAGTCACAAAACATTTTCCAAACGAAAGTAGAGGGAAGGCAGCTGGTTATGTAACAGCTTTTGGGGGATTGGGTATGTTTATATTTCCAATTCTAACAAAATATTTAATGATTGAAACTGGGTGGCAAAACACTTTTACGATATTTGCTATAATATTATTTATAATGTGTATTCCAGGATTTTTCTTAAAAAAACCAGAAAACAAAAATCCAAAAATTAATTTAGAAAAAACTAAGAGTGACAGCGTTATACAAGTTTTAAAGGAGTCCTTTGCACACAAAGGTTTTAGGTTATTAGTTTTAGGTTTTTTTGTTTGTGGATTTCAAATCACTTTAGTAGCTACCCACGTTCCAAGATATGTTCAAGACAGAGGATTAGAGGATTGGACTAGATTTGCAATTTTATCATTGATTGGTCTTTTTAATATAATTGGAGTTCTAATAATGGGATATTTAAGCGACAAATATAGTAAAAAAATGCTTTTGAGTGGCTTATATTTTTTAAGAGCTATATCCATAATGCTATTTATATTTTTGCCTCCATCAAATATTTCTGCGATAGCTTTTGGAATAACATTCGGACTTTTATGGTTGGCTACTGTGCCTGCTACCAATGGAATTGTAGCACAAATTTTTGGTGCTAAAAACCTATCAATGTTGTTTGGTATAGTATTTTTAAACCATCAAATAGGATCTTTTTTGGGCGCTTATCTCGGAGGAGTATTTTATGATATTTTTGGAAATTTTGATTATGCCTGGTATTTAGCAATTTTATTATCTTTTGTTGCCACATTTCTTCATCTCCCAATTGATGAAAAGCCTATTAGGCAGGAAGCAACAATCTAAAGTTGTAGCATACTTTTTATTTGTTAAATTTTAAAGTTTTTAATAGAATAGTTAAAAGGAGAAAAATTATGTTTTCAAAACAACTAAATCAAAAACTAGATAAGTACCATCTTCTAAATCATCCATTCTACAAGGCGTGGAATGATGGAAAATTAACTAGAGAGGTAATAAAAGATTATGCCGAACAGTATTACCAACACGTTAAAGCATTTCCAAGATATATAAGTGCAACACATTCATTATGTGAAGATATTGAAAAAAGAAAAATCCTTTTGGAAAATCTACAGGATGAAGAAAATAAAAATGCAGACCACCCAAAATTATGGAAGAATTTTGCTATAGCTATGGGCGCAGACTCAAAAAAAATTGAAAATGTAAAACAGGATTGGTTTACAAAAGATATGATCGATAATTTTTTTAAGCAAGCAAGACTGTCATACGCAGAAGGTCTGGCATCTCTTTATACATATGAAAGACAAATACCAGAAATAGCAGAAACTAAAATTCGAGGACTTAAAAAATTTTATGGAGTAAAAACCAAAAAAGGTCTTGAATTTTTCGAAGCCCATAAAGCTGCAGACATTATTCATAGGAAGGAATGTGAAAAATTATTAGACGGTTTGTCAAAAGAGGAAAAATTAAAAGCTGAAAATGCCTCAATTTATACCGCAAGGTATTTATGGAATTTTTTAAGCGGTATGCTAGCAAAGCATAAATTACAAGTAGCTGCTTAAATTATTTAAATTTTAAAACTGTCATGGGATCCAATCGGGTCCCAAACCAGTTAAGTCTAACATCAAGGTGGGCACCAGTTGATCGTCCAGTAGAACCTACGGTTCCAATCACGTCCCCTTGTTTCACTTTTTGTCCTTTCTCAATAAAAATCTTTTGCATATGCATATACAAAGTTGAAATCCCATGACCATGATCAAATATTAAAGTACCTCCAGTATAAAATAATTCAGGCTCAACCATAGTTGCTGTTCCATCTAACATGGCTTTAATTTTTGTCCCTTCTTTTGCTGCGAAATCTACACCATAATGAGGCCATTTAGGTTTACCATTTAATATCCTCTGACTTCCATATACTCCGGTAATAATTGCATTCTCCAAGGGATAGATAAATTTATTCTTAAAAAACGTTAAGTCACTTTCAATAGATCTGGCATCAGAAATAATTTTATTTTCTCTCTTTATCCTTTCATAGACTTCTTTTGGAGGTGTAACTTTTTTTTCAGGAAGACCGTCAATTCTCTGAATTTTATATTTTCTTTTCTTAACTTTTTTTATAATTTTTTTTGTAATTCCATCTTTTTTTGAGGTAATAACAACATCATATTTTCTATCCCTACCAATTCCAAAAACAAAATAGCCGTCTTTACTTACTTTTATTTTTTTTTTATCAATCCAAATCATAGTTTTTGGATCAGTTTTTCCTATTATAAAGTGTCCTTGAATAAAGCTCCCATCAAACTCTAAAGCATATAAATTTGAAAAAGGAACAATAAATAATAAAAATATTATTTTTTTTAAATATTTATTTAACATTTTATATTAATTAGAAAAAATACTTTTTTAAATTAAAACGGTTTTTAATTTTTATAAAAATATTATGAATAAAGAAAAGTTTTCTTATAATTTTTTTAATTATCGGTATATCATGCAATTTTGGATATTTTTTATTTATAAAATTTGATATTTTTGGAAAATAATCGTTATTTCTTAAATCCTGTAAATTATCTAAATCCTTTGTTTCATTATTAAGATCAGTATTTTCTATACTTTTTTTAGAATCAATCTTAAGTGCAACCATAGATTCATAAAAAGACACAGAATAAATTTTGTTTCTAAAATCGTTATTTCTTCTAATCTCATTACTTGGAAATCTTGAATTAATAACATCTACTAAGTATTTTGAATAATTTATAAATGAATATTTTGAAGGATTACCAAATTTCTTTAAATAACTTGTGTGAGTATCTTCCGTTATAATGATCCCGCCATCATTAATATTAGGTATAGCTTCACTCATAGTAATTATTTGTTGATGATTTTCGTGACCACCATCATCTAAAAGTATGTCTATATTACCAACTTTATAAAAAAAATTTTTCCAAAAATTTTTATCAGATTGGCTTCCTACAAAGATGTCAAAGCCATCTTTTTCTAATTTTTTTGCATTTGGATTAAGATCAATACCGATAATTTTTGCTTTCTCACCAAAATACTCTTTCCACATAAATAAGGATCCTCCATGTAGAACACCAATTTCTACGAATGTTATCTCCTTTCCCACATATTGACTTAATAATTCTTCATAAACTTGAAAATAAGTATTACATTTTAAAGATACGTATTTTGTATTTTTATAAAGTTGGAATAATTTAGAATTTGAATTAATTTCTAAACTTTTTTTTGTTAAATTTTTGGGATTTATAGCCATTTAAATACTATTAACTATTATATAATATAATTTTGATCTATAAACTAAAAAAATAGAATTTCAGATTTCATATGGGCCCATTTGACTATAAAAAGATGTTAACTGTGATCATAGTAACATATCACTCCAGCAAAATTATTGAAAGGTTACTAAGGGCCATTGAAGAAGATATAGAAATTTTAGTTATTGAGAATTCTCAAAGCCAAAAATTAAAATTAGACTTAGAAAAAAAATATAAGAATGTGAGAGTTATTATACCAAGTGAAAATTTGGGAAATGGCGGAGGGATTAACCTTGGTTTTAAAAATGCAAGAACTAGATATTCACTCTATCTAGACGTAGACACAATACCCCAAAAAAATATGATCAAGGTTTTAATTGAAAAAACTTCAGAGATTAAAAATTTTTCAATATTAGCACCAAAGGTTAAAGACCATCATTATGCAAAAGAACTATATGTTGCAAAAGATGATACAAAAAATTTTCATAAAATGAATTTTATCACTGGATGTGCCTTACTTTTCGATATGATTTCGTTAAAAAAGGTCGGCTATTTTGATGAGAATATTTTTTTATATTATGAAGAACATGATTTATATTTTAGATGTCTAAAGCATGGTTTAAATATCTATTTAATTGATGAGGCGGAAATCATCCATGAGGGATCTGCCGGTATAAATAAAGAACACAGCGATGAAATACGCTATAATAGAAATTGGCATTATTGTTGGTCAAAATTTTATTATTTTAAAAAAAATTATAGTTATTTTTATGGAATAAAAAAAACATTACCTAATTTACTTAAAGCAATAAGACTGTACCTTCTTTATAAGATAAAGAGAAAAAAAAGAGAGACAGAAATACATAAAGCTGAAATTGCAGGATTGATTAATTCTTATTTATTAAAAAAATCTTTAAGAAGACCTAAAATAAAATGAGCTTTATAAATAAAATTTTAGAACGTGATACAAATAATTTTGTAATAAAAAAAATTCAAAAAAAACTAGCTAAAATAGGAAAAATCTACTTTGTTCCAACATCTTTAAATTCTTTGCCAGAAAATAATTATGAAATGACCTGGAATATAAATTATCAGGAAGATTTAATTAAAAAATTCGAAGAAAATAATCGTATAAATTCTTTTAATACTTTTCCCGAAATTTTAAAGATATTGGAAAAATCATTTACTGATAGAAACAATATATTAAATTTTCTAGATTTTGGGGGTGAAAATATTGATTACTATCTTCATATACAAAAAAACTTTCAGAATATTAATTACTTTGTTTTTAACAAAAAAAAAATAAATGATAGCCTCATTAAACTTAAAAGAAAATATAATTTTAAAAATTTAAATGTTATAAATAAATTTGACCAAATTAAAAATCAAAAATACGATTTTGTTAATTTTGGCTCAGTAATTCATTACGTTAATAATTATGAGGAAACATTATCTGAAATTATTAAAGTATCTAAGAAATTTATTATGTTTTCTGGGACCCATTTTTATGATTCTCCCTCTAAAAAAAAGAATATAATTGTTAAGCAGGTTAATCTGTTACCAAAAAAATATTATTGTTATTTTTTTAATTTTGATAACTTTTTAGAAATTCTTAAAAAAAATGATTTTTTAGTAGTTTCGAAAGATAAAAATACTACAGATAAATTAAATTATAGTAATTTTAAGCATCTTTTTGATATTCAATATACCGATTTGTTATTATCTAAGTGAAATTAAATTTTTCTTAATATTTTATTTATCTCAAAAATTACTCTTTTCACCTCTGAGCTTTTTATGTCTGGATATAACGGTAGTGAAAATATCCCTTTGTACATCTTTTCAGTTATGGGAAGATTACTTTTATATGGGCTATAGTTTTTATAGCCTTTCATTAGGTGTATAGGATAGGGATAGATAATTCTAACTAAGATTTTTTTATTATTTAGCGCTTTTATGATTTTATTTCTTTTTGAATGATAAACGGTGAAAAGATGAAATACGTGTTCTGTCCTATTTTTTACTTCAGGCAAAGTTAGTCCCGAGTTTTTTAAACCTTTAATATAAGTTTGAGCAATTTTCTTTCTTTTACTAATAAATTTTTTAATTTTCTTTAATTTGAAATTTAGTATTGACGAGTGGATTTCATCTAATCTAGAATTTATGCCATGTTCGTTAGAATAATATTTTTTATTAAATTTATTTTTTTTATTAAACTGTTCAATCCCATAAAATCTCATTCTTCTTAATTTTTTAAACAACTTTAATGAATTTGTTGATACAAAACCTCCATCTCCATACGCCCCTAATATTTTTGTAGGATAAAAAGAAAAACATCCTAGGTCTCCAAGTGACCCTACATATTTATTTCCACTTTTAGAACCTTGAGATTGAGCACAATCCTCTATTACTTTCACTTTATTTTTTTTAGCAATTTTTAAAATTTCTTTCATATTACATGATTTGCCATATAAATGAACTGGAATAATAGCCCTTGTATTTTTATTAATTTTTTTTTGTATCAGTTTTGGATTTATTAAATAATCTTTTCCAATATCAACAAAGACAGGTTTAGCACCAGCACTTATTATTGCTGAAACTGTAGGTATGGCTGTATTTGAAACGGTTATTACTTCATCATTTTTATTATTTCCAATGTTTAGTGATTTTAAAGCTAATAATAAAGCATCTGTACCACTTCCCACAGCCACTCCATATTTAAAATTATGTATTTTGATGAACTTTTTTTCAAATTTTTTAAGTTCATTTCCAAAAAAAAGATTTCCTGATTTTAAAGCCAGATCAATTTTTTTTAAAATTTTTAATCTATATTTTTTATATTCCTTTAGATAAGACCAATACTTTATCATTTAATTATTTTTTTATATTTTTTTATATTCATAGATGGATTTAAAGGATAATCATGACCTAAAATATTTTTTGCAGACATTTTTTTAATATTTTTTTTATATTTTTTTGCAAATTTATATACACTTTGAGTTTTTCCACCAACGTTTATAATCCCCCTTTTATTAATCAAGTGTATTAAGTTTTTGGCTATTTCATCGTGATAAATGAAGTTTGTTATAAAATCATAAAAGGCTTTTTTATGTATAAAGGGTTTTTCGGTCATACAGACTCTAAGAATTAAAGAGTTCTCATACATTTGAACAGAACTTTCTCCGCCTAACTTAGACCATGAATAATTATTTTTTGGTAATACCGGGTCATCTTCATTATAATTTCCCTTAACCCCTGGATAAACATAACTTGTTGAAAAATAAATCAATTTAATATTTAGATCAGAGCAAACTTTAGTAATATTTGCTGTTCCAATTATGTTTAAATCAATACTTTTATTCATATATTTTTTATGAACATCCATTGGTCTCGACAAACCAGCTAAATGAATCAAATATTTAGGTCTTTTTGATGCTAAATATTTTTTAATAGATTTAGTGTTAAGAATATTTAATTGTTTTTTTTTAGGGAAAATTAACTGATAGTTTGTTTTTATTTTTTGTAACTCTTTACCAAAACGACCTGTACCACCAGTTACAACTATTCTTTTTTTATAGAGCAACATGAGAAAACCACTCGCCACCTTTCTTTGAAAAATTTTTTTCCTTAAATAAAATCTCATCTTTGTGATTCCATGCAAAAAGATAAGCAATATCTGGTATATTATTATGAAAGTGAGAAACTGGTACTATTGGAATATGCATGCCAGGAGAGTATTTGCCGATTTTTTCTTTTGTTGTATCACAAATATAATCAATAGTTTCTATTCCTATTTGACAATAATTTAATATGGTAGTGCTTTTTGATGTTGCAGCATATCCAGCTATTTTTTTATTATTTTTTTTGAGTTCATTTAAAGAATTTTTAAGTTTATTTCTTGAAATCTCACAATTAGATTTGAATTTAAGACACGAAGAAATATTATCTAAATCCATTCTTTTTTCTTGTTCGATAACAGTATGAACATTTTTGTTTATATTTCTTTTCCCCTTTCTAGAAATTATATATCTCATCGAACCTCCATGCGTAGGTTGCTCAAAAACGTTAATTAAATCCATATCATATAAATCAAAAATCTTTTTTATTGATGAAGCAGAAAACATGAATATATGTTCGTCATAAATCTGATCATAAGAAATTTTTTTAAACATAGATCCTAGATAAGGTTCTTCAAAAATAAATACTCCATCATTTGATAATAATTCATCAACTGCTTTAATTAAATCAGTTAGATTTGGTATATGACAGATTGCATTTGCAGCACATATAACATTTGTTTTTTTTTTAAATTTATTGATTAGCTCAAGATTATCGTAACAAAAGAATTTATTAATAGTATTTATATTTTTTCCCCTTGCTAATTTTGCTGCACTATCTGATGGCTCAAAACCTATTATTTCAACTTCAGTGTTTGTAAAGTTTTCAAGAAAAGTTCCATCATTAGAACCAATCTCAATAAGTTTAGAACCATTTTTTATAAAGTTTTCTTTTATATATTTTGCAAAATTATCAAAGTGTTTTTTCATAAAATTAGAACTACCCGTAAAAAAAGGATATTTTTCATTAAACATTTGATTTGGTTGCGGATGATCGTTAAGTTGAAAGAGTGATATATCATCAGAAAAACCTACTTCCATATTAAAAAAAAATTCATTTTTAAAATCTTTTTTATCTAAAAAGCCGTTTGCCAACGGCATTTTCCCAAAATTCATGAAAGGACTCAATTCTTTATTCAAAATTTTACATTTCATGTTAAAAATAAATTTATTGTATTTTTTATATCTTCATTCAAACTAGAATTTAATTTAATTCCATAATTTTCTAATTTTCTCTTTTTGACTTTATATGACAATTGGTTCATTATTTTTGAATTTACATACCCAATTTTTATATTCTTTTTATATTTTTTTATTTTTTGTAAAATTTGAGACACCGTGAAGTTATCAGTTAAAACATTAAATATATCATTTTTATAGAATTTTTTTTCTATACAAAATTTAAAGACCTTGAAAGCATCTCTTATTGATAAATACGGTCTGTATTGATGTAAAGCAGTTTTATAAACTCCTATTTTTTCATTCATTACAGCGTTTAAACAAAATTTATTTACCGCTGTATGAAACCTTATTCCCTTAGATACGCCTGCGATTGTACCAAAACGAAAAGTATTATATTTTAATTTTTTTGAATTTTTTTTAAGAAGCTTCTCCTCAATTAGTTTTACCTCTGCGTAAGGACTTTGCGGTTTAAGATATTTAGCTTCACAGTTTTCATCAACAACTTTGGACTGCTTGCCATAAATGCTAGTGCTGGATATATGAATTAGTTTAGAAGAGTTTTTAATACAATAATTTATTATATTTTTAAAAATACCTAAATTATTCTTATAAATTTTTCTTTTAATTTTTAAACTTGCTTCAGCATTGGTAATTGATGCTAAATTTAAAACAACATCAGTTTTCGGGAATTTACTTAAAGATTTTTTTTTTGATAAATCTACGTTAAAAAAATGAATTTTTTTATTTGTATTGGGTCTACTAAATATTCCAGAATTCATATCACCGGACATATTATCAATTATATAAATTGTTTTTATGATTTTAATTTTATTCATATTTTCAATAAAATATGAACCTATGTGACCAAGACCTCCAGTAATTAAAATTTTCATTTTTTTAAAATAAATTCTTTATATTCATCAAAAGTTTCAATATAATCTTTAAATTCATAATATCTATCTGTCATTACAAGCAACACCGAGTCCTTGCTTAAAAATTTAACGCTGCACCAATATTTTGGAGGTACTAATATTGCTTTTTTAGAACTTTTACTAATTAATATATTTTTTTTCATTTTTGGAGTTTTAATTTCCAAACGAATTTTTCCTGAAATAGCCATAAAAAGTTGAGAGCATTTTTTGTGAGCATGATCGCCTCGAAATTTATTTTTTTTACCATACAAAAAAAATATTCTTTTAATTTTAATTGGAAATCTTTTATCAAATGAAATTGGTATAAGCTTTCCGCTAAAACTTGAGAATGATTTAATTTTGATTTTTCTTATATTTTTCATAAAAATTTTTCTTTAAAATCCTTAAAACTTAAATTATTTTTATCTTTTTTTGATATTATGGGATTTTTAATTGGCCACCTAATTTTTAAATCTTTATCGTTCCAAAGTATACCGATTTCATTTTTAGAAGACCTATAGTTGGTACAGAAATAATAAATAATATTTTCTTTCTTTAAACCTAAAAAACCGTGTGCAAAACCAGGGGGAATAAAAATTGACTTAGCATTTTGTTCAGAAAGATTTACCAAAAAGTGTTTACCAAATGTTTTGGAGTTTTTTCTTAGATCAACAACCACATCTAAAACACTTCCTTTTAATACAGAAACATATTTGCCTTGAGAAAATTTTGTTTGCAGATGCATGCCTCTTAAAACATTTTTTTTTGATGATGATGTACATCCAAATATAAATTTTTCTCTTTTGAAAAATTTCTTTTTAAAATCTTCTTTGAAAAAACCTCTTTTATCCTTAAAGAGTCTTGATTCAATAATTTTAAGCCCAGAAAATTTCGTTTGTATTATTTTCATTTAAATCTATTTCTTGAATAAAACCATTTCTTTCAATATACACGGGATATAAAAAAACAATTTGTTTTTTTTTTGTTATAAAGTTAGTGTTATTTTATATTTAATATGCGTAAAATTGCTTTAATTACCGGCATTACAGGTCAGGATGGTTCATACCTAGCTGAATTTTTGCTGAAAAAAAAGTATAAGGTTCATGGAATAATCAGAAGAGTTGCCTTAGAGGATGAGACTCATAGGCTTTGGAGACTTCAAAAAATTCTTAGAAAGATTAATTTGCACCCAGCTTCGCTTGAAAGTTATGCAAGTCTAGTTAAAATTATACAAAGAATTAAACCAACTGAAGTATATCATTTGGGCGCCCAAAGCTATGTTGATTATTCTTTCAAAGACGAATTTTCCACTTTGAATACTAATATTAATGGAACACATTATTTACTTTCAGCAATTAAAGAATTTTCCCCGAAATCAAAATTTTACTTTGCTGGATCATCTGAAATGTTTGGAAAAGTAAGAACTGTTCCACAAAATGAAAAAACTCCGTTTCACCCAAGATCTGCATACGGTATATCCAAAGTTACCGGTCACGATTTAGCAAGAAATTATAGAGAGGCGTATAACCTTTACTGCTGTACAGGTATTTTATTTAATCACGAGTCTCCAAGAAGAGGATTTGAATTTGTAACTAGAAAAATCTCACATGGTGTAGCTAGGATTAAATATGGTTATCAAAAGGATTTGAAACTAGGTAATTTGGAAGCAAAAAGAGATTGGGGTCATGCTCGAGACTATATTGAAGCAATGTGGTTAATGCTTCAAAAAAGAAGTCCCGATGACTTCGTGATAGCTACTAATGAACAACACTCTGTTAGAGAGTTTGCAAAAATTGCTTTTTCAATTGTAGGTTTAGATTATAAAAAATTTGTAAAAATTGATAAAAAACTATACCGACCTGCAGAAGTACAAACCCTTTTAGGGGATTATTCTAAAGCAAAAAGAATTTTAAAATGGAAGCCGAAAGTTTCATTTAAAAATCTTGTTAAAGATATGGTAGTATCTGATTTAGAATTTGTTAAAAAGTCAGGTTATTAAAAAAAGAAAAGGAGATAAAATGACTAAATTTTATACAATGGGTTGTTATACAGATAAAGGCTTAGCAGGGTTTGTAAACAATCCTTCGACAAATAGGCAAGCTGCTACAAAAGCATTATTAGAGTCAGGTGGAGCAAAAATGAGCGACTATTCTCTATTGAGGGGTACATATGATTTTATTGCTGTATGTGAAGGAACTTTTGAACAAATGGCAGCTGCAAAAATGGTTGCTGTTTCAAGTGGAACGGTAAATAATTTTACAATTCTTGAATCTGCTGATCTTAACAAAATAGCAGATACTGCAAAAAAAATGTCATCAACTTATAAAGAGCCAGGTAAATAAAAATTTATGGCAACACAAAATAGAACAGGTATACCAAACTCATTACATGAGCATTGGATGCCTTTCACTTCTAATAAAAATTTCAAAAAAGATCCAAGACTAATTACTGAAGCAAAAGGTGTTTATTTAAAAGACCATAAAGGTAGAACTCAAATAGATGCAAGTTCTGGATTATTTTGTAATCCTTTAGGACATGGAAGAAAAGAAATTATTGATGCAATAACAAAACAATTACAAACATTAGATTATGTTCAGCCCTTCCAACAAGGCTTTGGCGGATCTTTTGAACTTGCTACAAGAATTGCAAAAAAAACACCAGGTAATTTAAATCAAATTTTTTATACAATATGTGGATCAACAGCCGTTGAAACTGCCTTAAAAATTTGTATTGCTTATCATAAGGCCAGAGGTCATGGACAAAGATTTAGGTTTGTTGGACGTGAGAGAGCATATCATGGGATGAATATAGGAGCGACATCAGTTGGTGGTATGATTAATAATGTTAAAACATTTGCTAGCATTCTAATGCCAGGCGTAGTTCATATGAGACATACACATCTTCCAGAGCATAAGTTCGTTAAAGGCCAACCTGAAACAGGTGCTGAACTAGCAGATGATTTAGATAGAATAGCAATGAATTTCGGATCTGAAAATATAGCCGCATGTATTGTAGAACCAATTTCTGGATCAACTGGAACACTGGTTCCTCCAAAAGGTTACTTAAATAGACTAAGAGAAATCTGTGATAAACACGACATACTTTTAATTTTTGACGAAGTTATTACAGGTTGGGGAAGAACAGGATCAGCTTTTGCAGCACAAGAGTATGGAGTCACACCTGACTTAATGACAATGGCAAAAGCCACAACTAATGGGATTGTTCCTATGGGGGTAGTTGCAGTAAAAGAAGAAATTTACGATACTATTACTAATAGTTCTCCCGATGGTGTTATAGAATTATTTCATGGATACACCTACTCAGGAATACCTGTAGCAGTAGCTGCAGCACTAGCTGTGCAAGATATTTTTGAAAAAGAAGATATATTTAATAGAGCAAAAAATCTTTCATCATATTTTTTAGATGGATTGTTTTCTCTTAAAGATATTGATTGTATTGAAAATATTCGTGGTTATGGATTAATGGGAGGTATTGATATTAAAAAATCTGATAGACCAGGGAAAGCAGGATTTCTAGCATACAAAAATTGTTATGAGTCTGGTGTGAATTTTAAAGCCACAGGAGATTGTCTTATCATAGCTCCACCATTTATTTCTGAAAAAAAACATATTGATGAGATTGTTGAAAAACTTAGACAAGGAATAACTGCTTATAGCAAAAGCAGATCCTAGCCCAATTTGAACAGATTTTTTTTAAAAAAAAAAAATAAGAGGTTTTTTAACCCATTTTGACCCAAAATATCTTTAAAGTTTTTTATATTCGTGTTTTAATACAACAATGAGAGTAGATAAGGCAAGTAATCAAAGCATTGATCTTAGATCATCTAAAGTTGATGTAAATCATTTGATTGAAAAAGTTAAACAAGAAGAAAAAAAAAGTAGAAGAGCAAATATAGCAGTATCAGCTGCGGCAGTTTCAGCTCTTGCTGTTTTTGGAATAATTTTAACTTTATAAAACTATCTAGAAAGACCTTTAAGAACAATTGAAGAAAATTGACTAAAGATATTTATTGTTCTTCTCATTCCTTCTGTTGCAGGTACCATTGGATTTGAATTTAATTGAGATAGTAATAAATAATATCTTTTTGTAATTTTATCTTTCTCTAAAAATTTCATTTTAACAAACCTTTCTAATTTTCTAATACAGGTTGGCCTTGGAATACCAGTAACTTCTGAAATTGAGGTAGCACTAATATTAGCGTCTTTTATATTAATGTTTCTTGGTATTTTGTTAAGAAAAAATGCATTAAAATCACCTTCTGTTTTTTTACTTAAAAAATTTAAAGTTTGTATTTGAGTTTGTAAGCCAATTAAAAGCATTTCTAGATCTTTCAATTTTTCTTGCCAAAACTTAATATACTCTAATTGGAAATTTAGATAATGATACCAAAAAAAAGAATAATTATTTCTAATTTCTTTTTGTATCTTTGAATATGATAGATTTAAGTTAAGAAATTTACCTTGTTCAAATATAAATTTAGATAAAGAAGATATTTGCTCCTCTATTATTATAATATAACTCTCTTTAAACTCTGAAGCTGGTTCCCAAAAAATTCTATTTTTTTCTGCTTTTTTAATATGTTTTTTCTTAATTAAACTTATCAATTTTCTTCTTGCAGTCTCTTTCGGAAGACCTGTTTGTTTTGATATATAAATTATCCTCTTTTTATCTTGTGTAACATCTTTATGATTTTCCCAAAAATTATCTAAAGATAAATTAAAGCTCAAATCTCGTTCTCTTTTTCTCAGAATTTCTAAATGTAAATCTCTTGCAAAAAATATTACAATATTGCCACCTTCAAGATCACCGTATCTTTTATAAAGTCCAGATAAGAAAGTACTTTGCATTTCGTAGAAGGTTGGCATTAACTTTATAAAATTTTCTGTTAATACCTTTTCTATGTTGTGCTTTTCTAATTTCTTTTCTCTATCCACAAAACCCCTCAATGACTCTTGTTCATTTTGGGTTAATTAGAACAATTTTGATATTCATTGTCAATATTAGATATATAGACTTTTAAAAGATAATTAATCGTTTGATGCTATAAACGCTGGCTTAATTTGTTATAAGTATTATAAAATAAAATATATTTAAAGGCGGGGTAGCTCAGTTGGTTAGAGCACAGGACTCATAAGCCTGGGGTCGGTGGTTCGAATCCACTCCCCGCTACCA
>MDTE01017920.1_pt1 | contig 34556 bp, 29 predicted proteins | sample 811231 | NCBI WGS metagenome assembly MDTE01 (sample SAMN05326651, study PRJNA326480) | marine metagenome | isolation source: seawater | place: Indian Ocean: Red Sea | collected 2010
CTGCCTCAACCTTGTCCAAGTCCCCCCCAGCACCCTTTCCGAGGAATTTCTTGTCCCATACGAATCCGTGATACTCTATCCTAGTGCGGTCAACTGATAACGGTACGACCAAGTTAACAGAAAGTCCCCAAGGGTAGAAGTTGAGCATCAGACCAGGAAATAACCAGTAGTAATATGCTGCCACATTTAGCCCGAAATCTGGTGAATCCTCTGGAATCTGGAAAGTTGGCTCTCCCTCGTTCGCGATGCCGATCTGCAGGACTCCACCATCGAATATCTCGGTTCTGTAATTGTCGTAGTCCAGTGCCTTATTGAGGTCATTGTGGACAAATGGTATGTGGAAGCCCTCCAAGTAATTGTCAACGTATAGGGCCCAATTTGCTCTGATCTCATAGCTTCTGTTCCTTGATAGGTCGTGTTCGAATGTCTCGATTGGCAGCCAACCAATCCTCCCTTCCATCTCTTCCAGGCAGGCTTCCATCCCAGAAGGTTTGATTCCAGTGAAAACCAGCCCCTTCCAGAACATAGATGGGAATATCCTCAGGTCATCTTGGGTGGTTGGGAAGTCTTCGACCTGATCGAATTCGGGCATCGATTTCATCCTCCCGTCTAATCCGAAGGTTCGACCGTGATATGGGCACTGAAGTGTATTTTTGGAGCAACTACCATCGACCAAAAGCATCCCCCTATGTGTGCAAACGTTCGACAGGCATCTGATTTCATTCCCCGATGTCAATATCATTGACTCTCCAATCATTCCCTCCAGATGACGCAGTTCTACTGCTGACTTGCCCGAAAGTTGACTCTTGTGAGCCGCGAAGTGCCAATTATTGGCAAATCCTTCCAAAATATCTTCGAATTTTCCTTCGTCGGTGTAGAATTCAGACGGGAGGGTGTGAGCCTTCCGAATATCTGAATCAATGATAGTGGACAAGGTTAGCGCCAATAGTCCCTAGGTGCATTCTGATGTAGCCATTTCGATGTTGGACATGTAATCATTGAAACTGAGAACGCGAGCTTTGTTTACGCCAAGGTCAGATACTCCAAGGCGCGACTTGGAGTATATGTGAAGGACTGTGTCGCCGTTATCGCAAAAACCCCTCACTACAAAGTCATCAGGAAATCTGAACATCAAAGTTCTGAAAACTGAATGAGTCTGCCCGGGCCACTCGCCGATAACATCTGTTCCTGATTGAGAGTCCAGCCAAATCCCTACCTCGGCCATCACTTCCTCAAGGCTGGAATTTATTCTCAGTTCGGTAAGATTGTCGCTTCGATAACTGTTAGGTCCTATCATAGCGCAATTTAGTGAGTCATCAGGACAATTGAGGGGGAATTTACCGGGACTGATTACTTCATCCGGTGCTGCGACTTGGATGGACAGAATGGAAAGAAAATATGCTAAAACTAACCCTATTGCTAAGAGTCGGGTTCTACTTTCCTTGGTCACGATTCGCCCTCGGCTACAATGACTCTGGAGGCCCTAAGGATGCGGTCGTGCATTCTGTAACCGCTCTCAATCACCTCAATCACGCTACCGGGTTCCTTTCCCTCTGGACAGGGCACAGTTGCGATTGCCTCCATGCATGTAGGATCGAATTTCTCCCCTAATGCATCAATTTGTGATATTCCCTCGGATTCAAGGGAGGATCTGAGCCCATCCAGAGTAAGCCTCACGCCCTCGATTACCGACTCTGAACCCTGCTCCCCTTCGGATGCACCGACTGCCTTGGACAGGTGATCGATGGCAGGAATAATCCGTCTGGCAAGTGAAGCGCCCCCATACCTAAGTGCCTCAGACCTATCTCTTGCTGCTCTCTGGACAGCGTTTGCAGTCTCCGCCTTTGCGTATTGTATTTCCTTCTCAAGTTCTGAAACCATCGTCTCAAAATCTGGCTCCTCTTCAATGGGAGTCTCAGTTTCGTCATCCGGCACCTCTTCAGCCACGACAATGGGCCGGAATGGCCCCTCAAGAATCCAATGGTCAATACTAGTCCGAGTAGAAGTATTCTCCCGATGACTTCTGTTCGCGATCTTTCCTGCTGGAGGGCTTGTTTATCCTAGGACGATGCGATTCCACGTCTCTGCGGAAGGTGACATCTGCATCCGATAGGAACAGGTTCATCCCCTTCCTGAGGGATAGGGGCCCAACTGCAAGGCCGTGGTTACCTCCTTCGCCCTGGAAAACAAGAATTGAGTCGCTGACAATGTCAAGGAAGTATGTATCATGATCTATTACCATTGCAGCCTTCTCATTGCTTTCCATAGTTCTCCTGATTGCCTTGGCAGCCTCCATTCGGGCGTTTGCGTCTAGATGCGCGCTGGGTTCATCGAACAGGTACAAATCTGCTTCCTTACCTAGGCAGATGGCAATGCTTACCGCCTGGAGTTCTCCACCGGATAGTTTTGAGGCCTGTAGATCCAGCATCTTATCCACTTGAAGAGCCCTAGTGACCTGGGTATGGAACTCTCCTCCACGCCACTTACTTCCCAGTTCGGAGTCTAGCCATTCTTGTACGGTTCCTTCAAAATCAGAACGGACATGCTGTGGTTTGTACGATACCTTCGCATCCATGGTACACCACCCCTCATCCGGTTCTATTTCTCCTGCGATGATCTTCACTAGCGTGGTCTTACCGGTAGCATTGGGGCCGACTACCCCGACAACTTCAGCTGACTTGACTTCACCCTCCCCTGTCTTAAGATTGAAGTCGCCCATTTTCTTCTCAATCGAACCCCATTTCAGAACGGGAGTTCCAACCTCCTCGCCGCGTGTTCTTCCTCTGAGGAATCGAATTGGCTTGTCTCTGATCCTGACATTCTCCTCTGGGAGGTAACCGTCCAAGTACGCATTTATTGCGGTCCTAGTAGATCTTGGCGGGGTGAATATACCATATGCCGACCTATCTCCATAAATTACGTGAACTAGGTCGCATAGAACATCAAGAATTGCCAGATCGTGCTCCACTACGAGTACTCTCTTGCCCCTCTCAGTTAGATCCCTGACCACTCCGACCATTCTCATCCTCTCGTATATGTCCAAGTAGGAAGATGGCTCATCAAAGAAGTAGACGTCGGCTTCCTTTAGCAGAGTGGCACATAACGCTACTCTCTGCAACTCCCCTCCGGATAGGTCCCCCAACTTTCTATCCAGAATGTGGGAGATTCCCATCAGTGCTGAGTATCTGTCTATCTCGTCCCTATCATCGACCCTGGTAAGAAGTTCGTTCACCTCTCCTTCGAAAATTCGAGGGAGTTTGTCAATGTACTGTGGCTTGACCGCTATGCTAACTTCTCCCTGAGAGACCAAAGCCAGGTAATCCCTCAACTCCCCTCTGGGGAATGTTGAGATTACTTGTTCCCACTCAGGAGAAGGGTTGGCCCAATCTCCAAGATTTGGACGGAATGCACCCGATAACAGATTGATTGCTGTGGATTTCCCAATTCCATTTGGCCCTAGTATTCCCACGATCTGGTCTTGGCGAGGTGAGGGTAGTCTGAATAGCCTGAATGAGTTCTCCCCGTAAGAGTGGGTCAAATCGGTATCCAGTTCCTCTGGGAGATTGATAATTTTCACAGCTTCATCGGGACAATGCTTTGCCCTCGTGAAGCAAACAGGGCATGCAGTCTCTAGTATCTTGCATTTTGACCCCTCTACCTGAATACATTCCCTTTCACACATGGCAGAGTACTTCTTCAGATAGGCGAATGCATTGCTGTTGGGCTTGCATCGTTCCTCCAGAAGAACTGCTACCCTCATGACTAACCCTCTTTGCCGTTGACTAATACTTCTTCCATGTGTTAGGTAACAAGATGTCGTTTACATCAGAATCCTAAGAATCGGTACCTTATGTACACATATCCAGCAAGCAGCATCTTCTCTGTCTTAGTGAGTTGAATTCTCTCTGAAAACACATCACCATTCTTCTTGGAAATCTTGGCCATTATGGATTGGTAGAACGAGGCCATTGCAGCTGGGGAGTATCGAGCCGACTTGTCCAAGTGCGAGAGTAGTTTGAATGCCCTTTGCCGATACCCATCGGCTCTTTCCAAGTACTCCTCTACAAATGGTGCCCAACCAGGGTGTTCAAGCAGTGCCTCGCCGCTCTTGACGTCTTCCTCCGAAATCCCCCAACGAGCGAGATCTTCCAGAGGAAGGTAAATCCGATCCCTCTTAGCGTCCTCTGAGACATCCCTGATGATGTTAATCAGTTGCATGAATACCCCCCAAGACTCGGCATATTCCTTTGCTTTGGGGTTGTCATATCCGTATATTTCTATACAGACCAGGCCAACTGTGGAAGCGACTCTGTAACAGTAAGAGTATAGTTCTTCGAAGGTTTGATATCGATTCTTATGGAAGTCGTTTTCCATCCCGCTAATCATATCATCAAGCAATTGCCTCTGAATTCCATACTTCTGGACGGTGTCCTTCAGAGCAATGAAAATCGGGTCAGTAGAAGTGTAATCGCCGTATGCAGTTGATAGTTTCTTCCGATAGTAGAACAATTGGGACATTTTGTCGTTGTACGTGGATCTATCCAACACGGGTACTCCGGGACTCAATCTTTCAATGTCCGATCTGTAATTCACAGATTCTGGGTCATCTGATGATCCTCCGGGGAAGACGTCTTCGAAGTCGCCATCGGCAATATCGTCTGCTCTTCTGCAGAAGGCGTAGTATGCCATAATTGAACGTCTCTTTTCCTCGGGCAGGTACTTGAATGAATGATAGAAATTACCCGCTTCCCTACGTGTTAGCTCCTCGCAGAACTCGTACGAGGTTTCCACCATGTGCTGAGGAATCTCAGGCTCAGTCCAGATGGGGGCATCAATGTGCTTGAAGGGGTCCAGCAATTCTCCTCTTGATCCTATGACTCCCATGAAAAGAGCGCTCTCTCGGACTGCCTCGATTGCTGTAATGCTGATTGCCCTAGCCGCTTCCTTTGTAATATCGACCGCAGCTCTGACGATGTCTATTTGCTCTTCTTGGCTGGCTGAAGGTTCTGAAAACACTGACTCGTCTATCTCCGCATCGAGGATCACCTCGCTCCCGGATTCCTTACCCTGCGCCATGTATCTTCAGAATCGGGCGGAGTCTTGGCCCACTTGAATGTCTCCCGAGCGAGATTCTATGTTGCATCGAAAGGTTGAGGGTTCGGAAAAGGGGAAACTGGGCCTTAATCCCTCAGAATCCTCATACTGGCTTGCCTGGAAGGAACTGAGAATACTATCTTCTTGATGACGCCTTTGATTTCTGCTCTGTCGACCTTGATTCTGTTACTTGGATCCAGAACATTGCCCTCTCTGAGCTTGGAGACAGTCCTCTTTCCGATTACTACTGGAAACATACAAGCCGCCCTTAGCCTGAACTTCCAGTGAGGCAGCATCTCGATATACTGGACTGCTGAAGTCAGATAGTCGTCTGTCAAGTCCAGATATTCGTCATACAGGGGCCTGAATGAGTCCATGCTGGAGGTTTCCAATAGGTCATTTGGAGTAAGTTCGTGGTCCGCCAGTTTACTGCTTGGTATGTAGCACCTACCAAGAGACAGGTCGGCCGGTATGTCTCTAAGAATGTTGATCATCTGAAGGGCCTTGCCGAACCTTATCCCCTTCTCGAAGAGTTCTTCCTCCGTTTTTTCATCTTTGGAGTCGAAAATGTGGTCAAGTGACATCCTAGTCCAGAACTCCCCGACACTCCCAGCAACCCGATAGGCGTAGTCGTCTAATTCTTCATCCGACTCTAGCGAGTGGATTGTGCCCTCATCAGAGGAGAAGCGCTTTAGATCAAGAGTCTGCCCTCCGATGATGGTTTCGAGGCAATGGCGGATCGCTGTCTGATCTGATTCGGAAAATTCCTCTATCTTTGAGACGATTTTTCCTACATTCCTCAGTAGCGATGCCTCTGATTTGTTTCTTTGTAATTCTGCTAGGGAAGACAAGTCAATTACACTGGTAGATTTTCCCTGTGAGAAATCGTTGTATGACTGGAGTTTCTCCAATAGTTCACTCGAGTCTCCCTGCTCTGAGTCGGCTATTGTATCAGATGTCCTAGCTAGCATATACAGTAGGCTGACTTGTGGCCTAATCGAATTTGGCAACTCCTTTAGAGAGAGGTAGAATGAGCGAGATGTGCCTTCCAGAATTGAGTCTAACTCTGAGTCAAAAATGCCCGACATGGGTTGCCAACCTGCTCTCGCTAGAGGTTTCTGTTCCTAAGACTCTCGCAGTCCTGCTTCTACCAAGGCTGATACCAGAGCCTCGCCAATCTTTGATGGGTCGCGAGCGATGTGGATTCCGGCGGATTCGAATGCTGCAAACTTCTCCTCGGCAGTTCCCTTTCCTCCTGAAATAATTGCTCCTGCATGGCCCATCCTCTTACCTGGTGGCGCAGTAGCCCCTGCAACGAATCCAACAAGTGGCTTGGAGAAGTTGGCCTTCGACCATTCTGCTGCTTCCTCTTCTGCTGTTCCACCAATCTCTCCAATCATTACCACTGCCTCTGTATCCGGGTCATTCTCAAATGCCTCTAGACACTCGATAAAACCGGTCCCGTTTACTGGATCCCCCCCTATGCCAACGCAGGTTGTTTGGCCCTCTCCTACGCTCATGGTTTGTGCAACTGCCTCATAAGTTAGGGTACCTGACTTGGAAATGATCCCTATCCTGCCCTTGGCATGGATGTAACCGGGCATAATTCCTATCTTGCACCCTCCATCAGAACCAGGCGAAATTATTCCCGGACAATTCGGCCCAATCAGCCTAACACCCGGCCTTTTTCCTAAGTGAGAAACTACCTTGACCATGTCTAGTGTTGGGATTCCCTCGGTAATGCAGACGATTAGCCCACCACCGTTCAACTCGTGGAATGAGTCGGCGGCCTCTATTATTGCGGGGGCTGCGAATCGCGCTGGCACGTAGATTACACTGGCCGAGGCCCCAGTTGTGGAGACGGCTTCTGACATCGTGTCGAATACTGGAACCGACCTACCAGGCAGTTCTACAACTTGACCGCCCTTACCAGGAGTGACGCCTCCGACTATGTCGGTTCCGTATTCGACCATCCTTGTTCCATGAAAGGTTCCCTGTCCGCCGGTGATCCCTTGTACCAGAACCTTGGTTTCATCATTGATCCATATGCTCATGACTGATTGCCCCCTATTGCTTTGACTATTGCCTCACCTGCATCTCCTAGGGTGCTGACAGTTAGGACATCGAGATCTGATTCTTCCAGAACCTGCCTTCCCTCTTCGTGATTGGTTCCAGAGAACCTGACCACAAGAGGGATATTCAGACCTGTCTTCTCTGAGGCCTCTATGATGCTCCTTGCAACCATGTCGCATCTGATAATTCCTCCAAAGATATTGACGAGAATCCCCTCCAATCGTGGATCCTCGAGAATTATCCCGAATGCAGCAGTGATTGATTCGCTATCAGCACCGCCTCCAATGTCTAGGAAGTTTGCTGGCTCCCCCCCGTACAGCTTGATTACATCCATGGTGGCCATTGCCAATCCGGCACCATTGACCAAGCAACCGATGTTGCCCTCCAGATCGACGTATGAGAGGCCGTGTTCATGGGCCCTTACTTCTACATCTGACTCTTCTGAGAAATCTCTGAGTTCATCTCTCCAAGGGTGCCTGAATCCAGCATTCTCGTCGAAGCTGACCTTCGCATCCAATGCCACCATTGAATCATTTCCATCTCTGACAAGGGGGTTGATCTCAATCATAGAGCAGTCTTTTTCTATGAACAATGTTGCCAGCCTAACCACCATATCAGTGAATGAATTTAGAGATGTGCCCGATAGGCCGAGTGAATCTCCTAGAGACTGTGCGACGTCCTGTCCTAGTCCATCGGATGGATCAAACCATGCCTTGTGTATCGCTTCTGGAGAAGTCTCAGCGACCTCTTCGATATCCACTCCTCCCTCCGTGGAAGCCATTACCAGAACCGAGTCCTCCTCCCTGTCGACCAAGAGTGCGAGATAGTACTCGTGGGCAATGTCGCAACCCGATTCCACATACAAGTTGCTAACAATCTTGCCAGAAGGGCCTGTCTGCTTAGTTACCAGTCGTTGACCTATGATATTTGAGGCGAAGTTTTCCACTTCCTCTCTGGAGAATGCGACTTTCACACCCCCTTGCATCACCAACTCTCCTGTTTCTGGGGAGAACAAATCGCCCTTGCCTCTTCCACCGGCATGAATCTGACTTTTCACTGCGACTACATCAGATCCCAGGGTTTCGTATGCATCTAGTGCTTGTTCTACTGTTGTACAGTGAACTCCACTCTGGACTGAGACGCCTGATTCCCTGAACATGGCCTTTGCCTGATACTCGTGAATGTTCATTAGACGGTCCAGCCGAGGTGTGGCCTTGAAAGATGCGGATGCACAACCTCCAAAGTAGAAGCGCGAAGCGATGAAATGTAGTGTTGCTTTGGAGGAGACGTGGACGTCATCGTGCTAGCAGGAGGATTCGGCACTAGGCTAAGGCCATGGACCGAAACCGTTCCCAAACCCCTCCTACCTATTCTGGATAAAACGATGATTGAGCACGTAGTAGACGTCCTTCCTGAATCATTGGTCGACAGGGTGCTTATTGCTGCTGGATATGGGATTGAGAAGATGCGTTCACATTTCGCCAACACCCATCTACCATATGAGGTGAGGATTATCGAAGAGGCTGCCCCCCTTGGGACGGGAGGGGCAATTGCAAACTGCAAGAGTCACCTGTCTGGTGGTACTTTCTGTGTCATTAATGGCGATCTAATCACTAGTCTGAGGGTTGAAGAGATGCTGGATTTCCACAGAAGCAATGGAGGGATTGGGACCATAGCGCTCTGGGAAGTCGAGGATCCTTCTCGTTTCGGAGTTGCCGACTATAGAGAGGGAAGCGGGAAGATAATGAGATTCCAAGAGAAGCCTCCAATTGAGGAGGCGTACTCAAATCTCATTAATGCTGGAACTTACATCCTAGAACCCGAGATATTCAATCTAATGCCAATGGGTGCCCATAGCATTGAGAGGGACGTCTACGAGGACCTAGCTGAAACTGGTGGACTGAATGGTTTCCCTTACGAGGGATGGTTCGTGGATGCAGGGACCCCGTCTTCCTTCATCGAGGCGACTCAAGTTTGCATAGCAGAATCCAAATTCGACAGCGGTTCGGTGACTGGTGACTCTTGGTTCGGCAAGAACTCGGAGAACCTGGGTTCTGTCTCTGGGAGTTCGTTGGGGCATTCGTCCATCGTAGGGGCAGAGGCAACTGTCACGAACTCTGTGATTCTTCAGGGTGCTGAGATTGGTGCTGGGAGTATTCTGGATGGGTGCTTAATTGGCAGCGGGGCCAAGATACCAGAGGGTGTCGAGATGGCTGGTAAAATTGTGGATCATGACTCTTTCCAGGAATGATCGTAAATGACTGATGAATTCGGAGAGATAAAGTTCTCAGGGACTCTTAGGCCATCACAAGTAGCATCATCAAGCGTCATCAAGAAGGATCTAGAGGGAGGCTCAAGGGAGCTTCTGATAGTCGCTCCCCCGGGCTCAGGGAAGACGGTTCTGGGACTATACGTCTGGTCCGACATAGTCAGGAAGCCGACACTAGTACTCAGCCCAAACTCGGCAATTCAGGCCCAATGGATCGAGAGAGCGAAGGAGCTCTTCCACCTTGATGGGAGAGAGTCAGATATTGGCACTGACCCTAAGAGTCCGGGAATCCTGACTTCGCTAACTTACCAGTCGGTAACTCTGCCCAAGAGAGGGGGCGAGAATCTAGACGAGTCTGCACTTCAGATGTGGATCTCGAAACTGATGACTCCCACCGACTCTGGAACGATTGAGGCCGACGATATTGAAAGTGCAATGGCATGGATTGATGATTTAGAGCAGAAGAACCCTGAGCATTACGCTGAGACCATGGGCCAATATAGGAAGAAGGTTAGGGATTCGCTAGCCGATCACGGCAATGCACTATGGGTCCTTCACGAGTCGGCCAGGGAGAATCTGATGAATCTCGCCGATGTTGGGGTGGGGCTGATCATTCTCGACGAGTGCCACCACCTGATGGACCACTGGGGCAAAGTGCTTATCGAGGCAAGGGAGTTCCTCGGAAATCCGATCATACTAGGCCTTACAGCAACCCCTCCAGAGGAGGGCGATGCCCCTTCAATAGGAAGGTATCTGGAACTATTCGGGGAAGTGGACTATGAGGTCCCAGTACCCGCATTGGTCAGAGATGGAAACCTATCACCGTACCAAGATCTGGCTTACTTCGTCCGACCGTCCTCTGAGGAATTGAGCTACATTGCGAATGTGGACCAGGACTTCGAGTCATTGGTCAAGTCGCTTAGAAGGGGTCCCGAAGACACCAGTGGCAGAGTCCCCCGACTCGAGGTCTGGTTGGCAAGGGTGCTGGACAATCTGTCATTACCGGGCCGTAAGGCCAAGGACTGGAATTCATTCAGGAGAAGCGACCCTTCTCTGGCGGATGCAGCTAGGGGTTACCTTGCATCCGGAGGCCTTAGCCTGCCAGATGGAGTCCCGATGCCATCTCCAGAGTTGGTAAATGCGGGGAACAGCATGGATACGTTAATCACGATACTAGATCGATACATCAGGAATGGCCTGATGAGGTCGGAGAGCGAGGAGGACCATGCGCTTGCTGAGGATGCCAAGAAGAAGCTCAGGATGCTCGGAATCCAGATCACCAAGGGAGGTGCTAGAGCGTGTGCCTCTCCTGTTGGGAGAGTAATGGCATACGGTTTAGCGAAGTACGATGCACTCAGAGACATCCTGGAGTCGGAGATGCAGGCACTGGGTCCCGAAATCAGGGCAGTGATAGTCACCGACTTCGAGAAGACTTCTGCCACCGCACTTGTCGAGGGTGTGCTGGACAAAGAGGCGGGTGGTGCTGTCGCTGCATACAGGGCGGTACTCGAGAGCGAATCTACGGACAGACTGGACCCTGTGCTGATGACGGGAACTACTGTCCTAGTGGATGACGATCTGCTGGAGAGGATATTCCCGAGGTTCGAGCAATGGGTGGAGTCCAGGGGCCTGGAAATCAAATTCGACTATGTCGACAATGGGGGTTACTTCGAAATCAGGGGCAAGGGCAAGGACTGGTTGCCCCGCTATTACACGATGATGATCACGGAGATGTTCCAGGAAGGGGTGACGAAATGCCTCGTGGGAACAAGGGGCCTACTTGGGGAGGGATGGGATGCCAGCAGGATCAACGTACTCGTTGACTTGACTACGGTTACCACCAGCATGAGTATAAACCAACTAAGAGGCAGGTCTTTCAGGCTAGACAAGCATTGGCCTGAGAAGGTTGCAAACAACTGGGATATAGTTTGCCTGGCTGATGAATTCAAGAAGGGCTTCGACGATTACCTGAGGTTCAAGAGGAAGCACAAGCAGCTCTACGGGGTCTGCGATGATGGTGCCATAGAGAAGGGGGTCGGACACGTCCATGCTGCCTTCACCGAGGCTCGTCCGGAGGGAGTCTCCGAGGCAATGGACGTTTTCAACGAGGAGATGCTGATGAGATCCAGGAATCGGGAGAGGACCCGAGAACTATGGGGTATTGGGGAGGACTTCAACGCGGTTCCCAGAGAAGCAATAGAGATCAAAGGAGGGGGTATCGGAGGTGGCTTCCCGCCTACGAGAAGGATAGGCATGGCCCAATGGTCCGATGAGTCGCTTGTTCTGGCGATTGCGGACGCAGTAGCATCCTCCCTACAGGCACTAGGTCATATCGGATTCGCCGCCAAGGTGGGTGGTGGAAGCAGAGGAGGTGGTTGGATGAGGGCATACCTAGAGGACGCGTCGGAAGAAGAGTCGGCAATCTTTGCAGGGGCCATGGAGGAGGTCCTTGGGCCCCTGGAGAATCCGAGATACGTCATCCAGAGACAGGTCATGGTGGTTAGCGAGACTTGGCTAAGCGATTTGCTACCGGAGGTTGTTGGAAAGTACTTCAAGAGGAGGAAATCCGTCCTTTCCATGTTCCATGCAGTTCCAAGAGAGCTTTGTAGAAACCTGGAGGACGCTAAGGTCTTCGAGCGACAATGGAACTGGAAGGTGAGTCCCGGCGAGGTACAGTACGGACACAGCAGAAGCGGCAAGGAGATGGTCAGAGAAATAAAACGGGCTGGACTTTCCCCCAGATCATCCACGCACAAGAAGAGCGTCTTCCTGTAATCACTTTGTGCATTCTCTGCACTCGATGTTTGCACCAGCGTGATCTCTGCAGAACCTCTTTCTGCATGTGAAGCAACGAAAGTCGAAAGCGGTGACTGGATTGGAGCAATTAGGATCCCCACATGACTCATCGGACTGACGTGTTTCCAGGGATGGTTTTTCTTCACCCCCTTCGTAACCCTTCTCCCACCAATCATCTCCTTCGATTTCAGAATAGTCTACTGATTCGTCTATTTCCCCATCGAGGGAACCTCCTCCAGAATCATGTGACTTTGGTTGTTGGGGAAGGCCGAGCGTCTTGATCACGTAAGGGCTCGAGAAGAATCGTTCCGCATCACCAACCCCCAATTCGTTGAGTCTGATAATTCCGTCTTCCCGAGAGTAGATTTCGTCGCCCCAATCGGATAGGGCATAGCCAATCAGCCTGTCATAAGCGCGTATGTCACTCGGAGCGAGTTTTCGGTACAGGTCCCTCTTTCTCGAACCTCTTCTCGAACCTCTTCTCGAACCACTACTAGTGTAGAAAGAGGATTTCTGCCCACCCTGGTCTAGTCCGACGATTATTAGCATCACTACAATCGGCCCTAGAGCGAAGAGGCAGGCGAGGAAAACAAAGCCCTCTCCGATTCCTGATAAAAGAAATAGGGACAAAACCCCAGCAGGAACAAGAAACACCCATTTGTTGTCTGTTTGCTCATCCACGAATTTGATTGCCGACCAGACACCACTGAAGAAGAGGACAACAATTGCGAGGACAATCTCAGCGGACATAGGTTGCACACCCTTGAGGCCCGGGCGCTGTCCCGGCGCCCGGACCGATGAGGTACCTGTCTCCACGTTGCGAAGCAACAGCAGTCATTGCCCATAGGGCTCCTTCTTAGGGACGAACTGCCGTTGGCACGACGGGAAATAAACTCAACGCCGGACAGCTACTCTGATGGATGCCCTTGGGCTCCCCGAGATGTCTCCGTCACCATGCCTGATAGGTAGGCCGAGCCTCTTGCAAAGATCGAGATGGGGTGCGGACCAAGGATGCATGCACCTCTCACTAGAGTCGTACCCGAGCACCGTTATTGGTTCCATTTCGGACTCCCATGCCCCCTCTACCATCCTGCCAGAGATCCTGACCCATGAGTGTTCGAACCTCCGGAGGTCATTCTCCAGATTCCTCATCCCAATCCTGCCAATTCTACTAAGTAGGAAGTCTCGGGGAATCGATCTTGGTATTATTGCCAGTACCCTTTCACCATCGTGCATGTACGCCACAGGCCCTAGGTCGATGGAGTCGAACTCACTCTGGGCCCTATCTACGGATTCAGAGATCCCGCCCCATCGTTCAGGGAGCCATGCAACCAGGGCGGAACGGTCCTTTGTTCCTGGGACATGACTACTGGCCTCCAAGCTGACGAACTCTTCACTACCTTCCAAGTTTCCAGCCCCCTTCACAACTGTCTTCTTCCTTTTCCTAATGCGGGGAATCTGGATTGGGGGCCTTCTGGGAATCTTGGAGGCCATCTCGTGTTTTGGCATCTCAGATATCCACTCACTTACTGGCCTCTCTAGTTGTCCTTCTCTAAGAATAGAGCAAGTCCAACCGGTTGAGCCGTGCAATGTGCCTGGTACTCTGATTATCCTACGTGTGTCCGCAGTGACTACAGGGTCAACATTGTGACCTGCGGCAATCACCCTTTCCAGCAGTTGCTTCCTATTCCCCCTAACCGCTTGTTCCCTCTTTGCCGGATCTGGCTCTTCGAACGGTGACCTATCTGGGTCTGTTGCTACTATGTGGAAGCCCTTGCTTCCAGAGAAGGATACATGTCGAATTTCCAGGTCAGAATTCTGGCAAATCCATTCCCTCAGGTTTAGCGCCTCTTTCCTCGCACTCTCTAGTCTACTGGTGCTGAATGGCCTCATATCGATATCGAAAACGACCATGTGGTCAATCAGAATTGGAACTGGACGCTTGGAGTCATTCAATCTAGGGAGGTTTACTGGATCTAGCCAAGATGACGTAGAAACGTATACGTCAGTGGGCATAGAGCTGAATGCCTTCACGAGTGATTTACCTGATGAAATCCGCTTCCTCGGTGTTACCCATGGGCCCTTCAGAGTCCTCCACCTGAACTGATGCCTGGTTGGCTTCTCCAACCACGAGAGATCGATTCCCGATCCATCTGAGTAGTGGTCAGAAAGGATGCTCTCCGTCCAATCTGGCCTCTCTGCCATAAGACCCAGAACTAGTTCTAGGTATTGGTCTAATCCCCAACATGGTCATAGAGCCCGAACGACTCGGGGTGCTGTGAGCGAGCCTCTTGTAGTTGTGAACTTCAAGACATATCAGACTGCTCATGGTGCTTCGGCCGAGGATCTGGCTCGGACTATGGCGAGCGTAGAGACGAATGCCAGGATGATTGCGGCTGTATCGGCGTTCGACCTGTCCGCTGTAGTGGCTGCGGCTCCTGGCCTCGAAGTATGGTGCCAGCACCTAGACCCTGTTGGATTCGGTTCGAACACTGGGTGGTTGCACCCGTCGACTGCGATGGAGAGGGGGGCCTCTGGTACTCTGATCAACCATGCAGAGCACAAGGTCAGCATTGAGCACGTGGCAATGCTGCTTGAACAGGTCCCTGAAGGATTCGAGGTCTGCGCATGTGCCGCTGATATAGAGGAGGCTAGGGCTCTCGCGGCTTTGGAGCCTGACTTCGTAGCTGTGGAACCACCCGAATTGATTGGGGGGGATGTGTCCGTGACTAGTGCTGATCCAGAGATTGTCAGTGGAACTGCTCAGGCGGTGAAGGATGTTTCAGAAGCTGTGGGCATTCTTTGTGGGGCTGGGGTGAAGACCGGCTCTGATGTTTCGAAGGCAATCGGCCTGGGGACTTCTGGGGTTCTTCTGGCTAGTGGAGTGACGAAATCGGATGACCCTAATTCGTCATTGGAAGATCTTGTCAGCCTGATATAGACATGTGATTTCTGGGAAATGATGACCAGAGGGCTTTTCTCTCTGACGGTCATGGAAGCCTGATTACAATGGGCGACAACGAGGGCGAGAAAATCGAAAGGATTGGCAAGAAGAAGTACAATGCGGAACTATTCAGACTGCAACTTGAGTTGATTAAACTACAGGAGTGGGTGAAGGCAAAGGGCCTGAAGGTCGTTGTAGTGTTCGAGGGGAGAGATGCTGCTGGCAAAGGCGGTGTAATCAAGAGGATCTCGCAGTACCTCAATCCCAGGGTCGTGAGAATAGCTGCTCTGCCGGCCCCAACCGAGCGACAGAAGACCGAGTGGTACTTCCAACGGTACGTCAACCATCTTCCCGCAGCCGGAGAAATCGTGATGTTCGACAGAAGCTGGTACAACAGAGCAGGGGTCGAGAGAGTGATGGGTTTCTGTGACGAGGATGAATATGATGAGTTCATGAGATCCTGTCCTATGTTCGAGAGGATGCTAATGAGGTCCGGGACTATTCTGATCAAATACTGGTTCTCGGTCTCCGATGACGAGCAATTGAAGCGCTTCAAGGCAAGACTAGCGGAGCCGCACAAGAGGTGGAAGCTCAGTCCAATGGATCTGGAGTCTCTGACTCGTTGGGAAGACTACTCCGAGGCGAAGGACGTGATGTTCGCACACACTGACACAAAGCAATCCCCATGGTTTGTGGTAAACTCGGACATCAAGAGGCATGCGCACTTGAATTGCATCAATCACCTTCTCTCCATGATTGACTATGAGGACCTAACTCCTGAGCCAATTGAGCTTCCAGATAGGAAGAATGCTAGGGGGTATGTCAGACCGCCGATGACGGAGCAAACCTTCGTTCCGAACTACCACGAGACTGTAATGGATTGAGTTCTCAGGTGAGCCATACACGGAGCTAAGAAGATGCGGGGGAAAATTGGTTCTCTAGTATTGTGCGCCCTAATCGTTACTTCTGGTTGTTTGGAAAAATCACCCCCGGACATGGACGGGGATGGGATTCATGACTCCGAGGATGCTGACATGGATGGTGACGGATGGGAGAATTCTGTTGAGTTGAGCTGCACTTCTGACCCAAATGACGGTGATGATATTCCAACAGACACCGATGGCGATTCAGTCTGCGACATTCTGGATGAAGACGATGATGGGGATTCATGGACCGATGCCGCAGAACAAGAGTGTGGGTCGGATTCCGTTGACGTTGATTCCACCCCGGAGGATCTTGATGGCGATTGGACATGTGACGAGTTGGACGAGGACGCCGATGGGGATGGCTTGCCTAACGAGTGGGAGATCGAGAGGGGTTTCGACCCGATGGATTCCGAGAGTTTCATGGCCTGCCATGGAATCTCGGTGTTTTGCCTTAGGACATATGACGACTTCACCTTCCCGGAAACCCACAACGCGTACTCGACCATAGAAGACCAAGTGCTAGTTGGAGTAAATCACTACACTGGACTACAGCGGCAGTGGGATGGCGGAATCAGGGCATTCATGGTAGACTCCCATCACAGGAACTACGACAATACGTCTGCTGAGGATGTGAGGTTCTGCCATAGTACTGGCCAATTCTTCCATCCCTGCAACTTCGGAGAGGTGGATTCTTTCCAGTGGCTCAACCTCCTCAATTCCCTGATGAACAACTCCAGTGGAGACGTGGTCACGCTCCTGATAGAAAACTACGTCCCACCATCTCACCTGCAGTTCCTGTTCAACGAGACTGGAATGGCAGATCGAGTTTACACCCACACCCTCGGGGAACAGTGGCCAAGCCTAGGTGACATGGTTCTTGGGGGGAAGGATCTGGTAGTATTCTGGGAACAGTCACAAAATGATGAGTACCCGTGGTTGCATGACTTCGGGATGTTCGGTTGGACTACTAACTATGCCGAAGGGAGCAAGGAAGAAATGTCTTGCACTGTTCATCGTGGTGACGGTTCACAGCCGGTTTGGCATCTGAATAACTGGCTTTCTAGCATTTATGGCCTACCTGACCCAGTATTGGCAAATGAGGTGAATGAATACGAGACCCTTCTGAACAGAACTCTGGAGTGCTGGGAAGAGATGGACAACAGGCCGACCTTCGTAGCAGTAGACTACTGGGAAGAGGGAGAGGTGACAAACGTGACAATCACGCTGAACAAGATGTCGCACTGGTCGGATGAAGTCCCTGCACATCCATGACTACTGAATCTCCTTTGGGCGAATAACTTCCCGGACCACCCACCCCCCACTAGATTCGGCTAATAGGACCGCGGTCGCAGTTGGCATGACATGCCATTCCCCAGATAGGTGGTTGACCAGCATCTCTGAACCTGGATTGTGACCCAGGATCATCGTCGTACCCCCTTCGTCCATATCCTCCAATACCAGCAACAAATCACTCACAGTTGCGTGATAAATCTCAGATTTGATTATTGATTGCACTTCGTCGAACCTATGTGACATCCCCGAAAGGGTCTGGAGTGTCCTCTTCGAACTGCTGACAAGAATGAGATCGGGGCACCAGCCTCTGTCATGGATGGCGTCTGCCATTAGTGGTGCGTCTCTAATGCCCCTCTTGTTCAAAGGGCGGTCATGGTCATCGAGTCCTGGCTCTTTCCAACTACTCTTAGCATGACGCATGACGATTAGTCTTCGGGGCACCTTACTCCTCCTCTTTGAGTCCGAAAGATGGCTCCCTCTTTTCCTTGAATGAGTGGACACCTTCAGCGAAGTCATCCGTCTTGGAAGAGGCGACCATCAATGACTGCTCGAAATGTAGCTGTGTTTCAAAGAATGTCGAAGTGGCTGCATCAAGCAACTGCTTCGTGCCTCTCCTGCTGTTAACGGACCACTTTCCCCACTCTCTTGCAACTTCCACGGACCTTTCTATCAGGTCGCTTTCGTCCACTAATTCATCTATGGCACCAAGCTCCATTGCCCTTTGTCCCGACCAGACCTCGGAATTGAATAGGAATCTCTTAGCCACCTGATTTCCGACCAGGCGTGGTAGCAACCAAGTCATCCCTCCGTCCGGAGAAAGGCCGAGACGGAAGAAAGCCGAGGCTAGCTTTGCCTTGGGTACGCAGACACGGTAGTCGGAGGCCAATGCCAAACCTAGTCCCCCTCCAGCAACGGATCCGTTAATCGCGGAAACGAACACTTTCTCCGATGTCCTCATCCTAAGCAACAAAGGATGTAGCTGGTCAGTCATCTCTTGGACCCTGTCCCCAATATCTCCATCCTGAATCCCATTGGCGAAATCGTCGATGTTTCCACCTGCAGAAAAGAATCTCCCTGAACCGGTTATCACCACTGATCTGCACAATTGATCGGACATCAATTCATCCAATGTAGTCAGTAGAGCGGAGAAGTTCGCTGGTGCGAATGTGTCTAAGGAAGCATCCGGGGACATTGTGACTAGGGCTACCCCTCCGTCCAGCCTGTCGGTAGAAACTGGCATGGCACTCGGGCGGGGCTCACTCTATTGAATCTGCATGAACATCATAAGATGATGCAGTTTGGGACAAACATGCACGAGCGGCAGCACCTCTACATCGATGGGGCTTGGGTCGAGCCAAATGGAGGCGGCACCATACAAGTAGTCAATCCGGCTAATGAGGGAATCATAGGCTCGGTTCCAGTGGGGAGCGAATCTGATGCAAATGCTGCCGTGGAAGCCGCTAGGGCGGCATTCGATAGTTGGTCAGAGTCTACTGTTGATGAGAGGTCGAATTACCTCAACCTACTTTCATCGGCATTAAAGGAGAGGGGGGAAGAATTGGCGGAGTTAATTACGTCTGAGGTGGGGACTCCGATTGAATACTCCCGAATGGCGATGGTCGGCACACCCAGAGTTGTCTCAAGGTCTTATGCGAAGATTCTGGATGGTTTTGTCTGGGAAGAGGAAGTGAGGAACTCTTTGGTAGTGAAGGAGGCGATAGGGGTGGTGGCGATGATTACTCCCTGGAACTTCCCCCTGCACCAAATTATCGGGAAGGTTGCTCCAGCTATAGCGGCTGGATGCACAATGGTGCTCAAGCCTTCTAAGGAAGCGCCGCTGAATGCATTTGTACTCGCTGACATTCTTGATGAGATCGGCCTACCTGCTGGGGTGTTCAATCTTATTTCCGGGCATGGCAGAGAGATAGGCGAGACCCTGGCTAGTCATCCAGAAGTGGACATGGTGAGTTTCACTGGTTCCACGAATGCTGGAATTAGGGTTTCAGAATTGGCTGCCCCTACTGTCAAGAGAGTTACCTTGGAGCTAGGTGGAAAGAGTGCGAACATTATCCTAGACGATGCTGACATTCCAAGGGCTGCTTCGTCTGCAATTTACTCCTGCTTCGGAAATTCTGGACAAGAGTGCTCGGCATTGACTCGATTATTGGTCCCAGAAGGTTCCAAAGAAGAGGTTGTGGAAGTTATCACGAACAAGATTGGTCGCTATACAGTTGGTGATCCTATGGAAGGCACGAGCAAGTGCGGACCACTAGTCTCGAAAAGGCAGCAGGAGAGTGTTTCCAGATACATCTCTACCGGAATCGACGAGGGTGCGACTTTGGTTGCTGGTGGAGAGGGCATGCCAGATGGGTTGGATTCGGGATTCTACGTCAGGCCCACCGTATTCGCCGATGTTTCTCCAGAGATGACAATCTTCAGGGAGGAGATATTTGGCCCGGTTCTTTGCATCACTACATACTCCAACGAAGAGGAGGCGATCGAGCTAGCCAATGACTCCGAATATGGACTCTCAGGAGGGGTTTGGTCTGGTAACGAGGACAGGGCCATGAAGGTCGCAAGGAAATTGAGGACCGGACAGGTCAGCATTAACGGTGGAGCATTCAATGTAACTGCTCCTTTCGGCGGCTACAAGAAGTCTGGACTAGGGAGGGAATTGGGCGTCCATGGGATGGAAGAGTTCCTCGAGACTAAGTCAATCCAGCGTTAGGTGATTCGATGGTCGTCCCTAGGCTCCTGATCATAGTCGGTACGAGCGGAGTTGGGAAGTCTACAATGTCTGCGAAACTTGCCTCTGCACTCGATTTCAGCAAGGTCGCCTCCACTGATACGGTGAGGGAGGTCCTCAGAACGCAGTTCACGTCTTCGGAAAAACCATCACTGCACAGATCTTCATTTGAGTCTGCTGGAGGATCGGCGGTTGAAGACTGGGGGGCGACGGTCGATGCTGTTTCTGATGGTGTGCAGGCAGTCATCGAGAGAGCATTGGAAAAGAGGGGTGACCTGCTGCTGGAAGGGGTTCATTATTCACCCAACAAGGATGTAATTGACAAATGGCGTGAAGCTGGAGGGATTGCCACGGGAGTGGTTCTCTACGTTACTAGCGAAAATATGCACAGGGGAATGATTGCAAACAGAGAGAAGCACAACGGCAAGCAAGTTGATCACTATCTGGGCAACTTGGACAGAATCAGGGAGATTCAGGAAAACCTGGTTGTTTCTGGCTCTCATTCGGGGTGGCTCCTAATCGATCCTACGAAGGAAAGCGAAGCTGCTGGGATAATATCCAACAGCCTCGGATAGGCACCCTATCTCCCGACCCATTCTGCCTCTGATCGTTCCAAGAATGCCCTGACGCCGACTTCCTTGTCCTCTGTATCGAATAAGGCCACGAACTCAGAGCGTTCCATTAGGACTCCTTCCGAGAAAGGCAATTCCAATGCACCCCTTACTACGCGCTTAGCGACCTTGGTTGTGTATGGAGACTTTCGGGATATAGTCTCTGCAAGATTCATGGTTTCGGATTCTAGTTCCTCTGGCGGAACCATTCTGTTGATGATCCCCATCTTGAGGGCTTCTTCTGCATTCACCATTCCTCCCGAGAGCACTATCTCCATGGCCCTCCCATATCCGATTAGCCGGCAAAGTCTCTGAGTCCCTCCCCCTCCTGGAATCAACCCAAGATTGATCTCGGGCTGGCCAAATGTGGACCTATCAGAAGCAATTCGAATATCACAGGAGAGGGCCAACTCAGTTCCGCCACCCAGTGCGAATCCGTCTACCATCGCGATAGTTGGCTTGGGAATGTTCCAAACCGCTTCCCAAGCATTGTCCTCGAAGAATGGGCGGACGTCATCAGAGTCCTTTCCCGCGAATTCTGAGATATCCGCTCCTGCCGCGAATGCTTGGGGTTTCGGCTTCTTTCCCTCCTCTGCTTCAGGAGGCGGAGCGCCTCTAATTACGATGCATCTTACTGAGTCATCTGAGTTCGCTCTTGCAGATTCCTCCTTGATGGCCCTATGCGACTCTGCATTGAGCGCATTTAGCTTGTCGGGCCTGTTGAGGGTCCATACTGAAATTACACCTCCCTCTGGACTAGTCCCCTCAACGACTATGTCCTCGACTGTCATTACACCTTCATCCATGATACGCCGAGCGAGGCATGTCGCTTCAACGTATCACAGATTCACTCTTCTGGGCCGATGGGCGGGGGGAGGTCTGGCAAAGGAAGTGGAGGCATGGGCATCCCAGGCGCGGGAGGCATGGGCATTGAGTCGGTTTCTTGCAATTCGCTGGCCTCTCCCTCGGGAGCGGGTGATTCTGACCTAGGTACGTCTAGAGAAACCCGGACCTTCAGGACCCTCTCATCGTCTATCCTGACATAAGAAACACCCTGCGGGATAGAGGGGTCTGGTTCTTCTGGTTCGTAAAAGACTGCTAAGCCATGCCCTGGAATACTCGTGAGGGTGGAAAGGTCTTCCCCATCCTCTATCTGAGTCCACTTTCTTACTTCTTCAGCCACTCTCTTGGACATTTCTAGTCGTCTTTCACGGTGAAGTCGTTCTCTGAAGACTTCTCTTCTCTCCCTCTGCTGAGCGAGGTAAAGATCTACTTCGGCTTCGGCTTGAAGCTCGGGGTCGGACCTCGCAATGTGGACTCTGGCCGTCCCTTCTACCTCCACATCTGATTCCGCCATTGTTGGAATAGGTTCTTCGATGCTGGGAGATGGCACTGGAGAGGGTTCAGGGATTGTCGAAATGGGAATCTCAGGGGAGGCCTTCCTCCTCCTGCTCCTCCTGATCTTTGAGGCGCGGACTTCTTCAGGGGACTCCTCCGAATGAACGGGGGGTGGCAATTCTATATCTCCGAAGTCGGAGTCTGGATCAATGGAAACCGTATCTTTTTTCCTTGCCTTCGGTATCGGCCTTCTGCCAGTGAAGAGGATCATTGAGACCATCAGAAGGATCAGCACTGCTCCTGCAGCCTGCATTATCAGTCCCTCTGGAACTATGAAAACAAGGTAAATTGGTACTGAAACGATGCTGATTGCAATCAGAAGAAGCCTAGTTGCCGTAACCATTCTAGTTACGTCACGGAGGACTGCTTCTATTCACTTTGACGGGGGATTGAGGAGTTCTGAGAGCGCCTTCAGGGCTCTGCCTCTGTGCGAGATTGATGATTTTTCCAGTGAAGACAATTCGCCGCAGGTCCTCCCATCGCCATCATCAGGAATGAAAATTGGGTCGTATCCGAATCCCATTTCTCCCGATATCTCATCGGATATCTCCCCTCTGCATATTCCAGAGGCTGTTACTATTTCCCCATCCATACAGGCAGCCGCAATTGCTCTGAACTCTGCTTCTCTTCCTGAATCTGGAGGCATTAGCTTCAGAATACCGGGCAATCCGATGGAGCTCTCTACATACGATGAGTAGGGGCCTGGAAAACCATTGAGGGAGTCTATGAAGAGTCCTGAGTCCTCTGCCATGATTATCGAGTTCTCCATCTCCGTCCCGATCACCAACTCTCTCGCTTGCTTGATCTTGGAAACTGCGACTTCCTCTATTCCTTCTGCTTGTGGCTCGATGAGTTCCGGGGCTTTTCCACGGATTAGCAATTGCTCTACTTCGTATCCTAGATGAGCGAGAATCTCAGATGCCTCGGAGACTTTGTTTTTGTTGCCAGTTGCGAAAAGAATGAGCATTTTTCCAACCCTAGCCGTGATATCTGACTCTTCCTGCGATTTTGCGAAAGCGTTCCAGCACATTTTCTGCACTTTCCCCGTCTTCGAGGGGGGATTCTGCTTCGAGATAACCTTCGCAGACCTTGTCTATAGCGTCGTCAATGTCAGAATGACTAGCGCCCAGACATTCCCTTAGAACCTGCAAGTCGAGACCCATGTGCTCCAATTCTGGAGATTGCCTGGACAAACCGAAGTCGATGAGATGGAGTTGACCGTCGTCAGATGACATTACGTTATGAGTGGTCAAATCGCCATGGGATATCCCAATCTCGTGTAGCCTGCGAATCAATGCCCCCAGGGAGAAAAGTTCGTCACCAGAGAAATCTTCGGATTTGAGCAAATCGTATAGTGTCCTTCCTTCTATCCTTGATAGGAGCATAGTTGAATTGCGCTGATCCAAGAAAATTAGTTTAGGGGAAGGAAATCCAGCGGACGACAGCCTAGATAGGACTCTGGCCTCTACTGCTAATCTTTGTCTTGTCAGCCTTCGATCCAGATCTGGGTGCCTGTAAGACCGTGCTCTTCGGCACTTGAGAACTGCTTTCCTACCCAGCCAAGAGCCCCCAGTAACGGTAGCCTCTGCCCCCTCGTGAAGAAGGTTCTGAGGCTTCCACATTGGGATTCCCCGGCTCGCCATGCAAATCCGATGCCAGATGACTTGAAAGCGGTTGCACTCGGACGATTGACCGGTCGACATGGTTCTGGATATGCCCGCCGCCCCAATTCCGAGGGTTTTCTTAGGTAATTTCGGATATTCTGACTCGGAGATAGACAAGGAGGCGGTAAGGCTCCAGTATGCAATCAGGCAGCCTATGAGATGGAGCATGGAGGTATGCAGATCACTAGCACCACTAACCCTCGAGATAAATCGACTAAAGAAGGAGAAGGACGTATTCCTAATCGCTCATTCATATCAAACACCGGACATAACGTACGGGGTTGCAGATTCTGTTGCGGATAGCTATGCTCTTTCAAAGGAGGCCCGTGATGCACCTCAGCAGACAATACTATTCTCTAGCGTTCGATTCATGGCAGAGACTGCAAAGATAGTCAGTCCGAACAAGACAGTACTGCACCCCTCCCCTGACGCTGGATGCTCTCTAAGCGATAGCATAGAGGCGGAAGACGTGATTAGGATTAGGGAGGAAAACCCTGGTGTACCTGTTGTTTGTTACATCAACACTAGTGCTGCGGTAAAGGCCGAGTGTGACGTATGCGTAACAAGTAGCAATTATCTCAGAATTTGTGAGAGTCTGCCAGGCGACAGGTTGATTTTCGTACCTGACAAGTTCATGGGCAGGCATTTGCAGAATTCTCTCAGGGGCAAGAAGGAGGTGGTGCTCTATGACGGCGAATGTGAGGTACATGCAGAATTCACTGGCCCTAAGATAAGGAATTGGAAGAGGAATATGTCTGAGAATGGTATCGATTTGAAGGTTCTAAGCCATCCTGAATGTGATTCGGAGGTTCTTGAGGAAAGTGACTTCGTTGGGAGTAGCGAGTTGCTGATGAACGAGGCAAAGAGGCTAGCTAGCATTGGGAAGAAGGACATGATGCTCATAACTGAGTGTGGCACTGCTGATAGAGTGCTAGCCGAGACAGAAGACAATCTGAATTTGATGGGTGCATGCGTGATGTGCAGACACATGAAGAAGACCCAGTTGGAGGATATCTTGCAGGCACTAATTGACCCCTATCCCGAGCAGATAATTGAGATTCCTGAGGACACCCTCAAGAGGGCCTCTAAAAGCCTAGATGAGATGTTCAGACTCGCCGAGTGATCTTCTCGATACTGTATGACTGGAGAGTCCATAGGAAGATCAATGGGATCATAGCCAAGATTGAGGCTTGTAGCAGAAGTGAGTTCCTAGGCTCGATTGTGTCTGTGAACGAGAATAGTTGGAGTTCTTTTTCCCCTTCTTCATTGATTTCAATCCAAGCTAACCTATCAAACAATATCTGTGGCTGAGTCTGAGAAATCTCTTCATCGAAGGTGTATTGACTGGTTTCCCCAGATTCCAGATCATGGACATAGACATCATTGTTCCTCGGAGAGGAGCTTGTGATCGAGAGTATGTCGTCCCTAGTCACTTGAAGAAAAGCAACCCTCCCCTCTCCGATGCTGGGAGATGAGGAATCCCAACGAGGGTTGGAAATTAGTGTCTGATTAATTGAGAGGGTGTCGACCAGTATCGTTCTGTTGAATGGGCCGACGTCAACCGTGGCAACGAGCCAATTAGAGTCCATTACCAGATCTACTATCGTGGAATTCTGGAAGTCGAGATAGGTTCCCGAGTTCACTATTGAGGCTTCGATTCGTTCCGAAGACCTTGGGTCTAGTGCAATGGAGATTGTTAGTTCGGAGTCAATGGAAGTGATATTGACTAGTGGCCCTGACTCGGATTTTTCTGAGACTGCAACAAGGGAGCCTGACGATGCGACCACCGAGGAGTTGGAATTGAGATCTACGAACGAAACTGAGTTGTCAGACGTATCGACTAGCTGGAGGTCAGTGGTTGTCAGAATTGCGAGGTGCTCTTGCCCATTTGAGTCGGTAGGTATTGAAATGTCTATTATCTCCTCTTCGAAACTCTCAGCGAAAATCGGCTGAAGGGCTCCAGACTCCTGATTATGTTCGAAGTAATCGACACTGTGATTGTCGAAGATCACGAAACTCCGGCCGGAAGAGACAACATCGGGAGTTTCTACCCACTCCTGCCCCCCTACGGTGCGGTTGGTCTGCGAAGTTACGTTTCCTGCTGTAATTGAAACTCCACCTTCTGACTCCTCGACCCAAACAAGCCACTCTCCTGAACCAGAGGCGGATGTGGGAGAGTCAGCCTCATCTATGGAGATCTTCTGGTGCGTAACGTCCCAAAGAAGAACGGATCCTGTCAAAATTATCAGGGACAGAATGATTGCCCCGGTCTGGTTCTTGCCAGGTTCCTTAACAGGATCAAGTTTCTTAGTTAACGAGCGGAGAGTTCGCTGCAATGAGCCACGAGGGTCTTCGAGGGTCCTAGCCAGCCTCCTGGTGAAGAGCCGCTCGTCTGCTACTCGCCAAATTGACTCGTGGGTCTTAGCAGTCAAATTCACTGCTAAGATTGCGATTATCATCCCACCGATTATGTCAACGAACCAGTGAATACCCAGGTAGACAATTGAGACTGATGTCAGTGCTATGAAAAAAATCAGGAAAATACGAAATTTCCCCCATCTTCCGTCTTCATCCCACCTGTGCATGGAAAGCCAAATTGCAAACGGCAGACCGATGTGCAGACTTGGCATCCCATTGGTGAAGGGGTCAATTCTGTTGAACCAATTATGGATTTCAGGAGTTAAGTCGTATGCAATTGTCTCCATTCCCCCAACATAGTTGCCAGTGACCTTAACATTCAGGAACAAGTAGAATGGGATAGCCAAAATGTACACCCAGAACATCGAGAGAGATACTCTGTCGGCCATGTGCCTGTCATCGAAGTAAATCGGATAGACGAAAGAAGCGAATGTAGCAGTCATGAATCCCATGACGTAGAAATGAGTCATGAAAACGTCCAAAAATTCGCTTCTTAGACCTTCTTGAACCCACATCACAGAGTCCCCCTCTATCGCATATACGAGGAAGGTCATGTCTAGCTGTGTGTTGGCCATCAAAACCCTGTCTAGACCGTCGAGCAAATCCTTCCATAGGTATACCGAGAAGACGACCACCATGTGCGCCCAGTATCTTCTGAACATGTCAATGAAGCCGTCAGCGGTGATTCTTGCATAGGGTGGTTTGAAAATCGGCATCATTGCTATACTGATCAGAATAGCACCAGTCACCCAAGTGATGTAGATGCCAGTTTCAGCAACCATTACGCCTTGTGGGAGTGAGACTATGTCATCAAGCCAACGCAAAGATTCGTGATCAAATTATCCTTAGAGTACGCTGTGAGCCCTTGTCAAGCTGCTCAAGGACGCTTTCGACGATCGATTCGAAGGCTCGTGCCGTTTCCCCCTCTGGCTCGGCGATAATCCTGTGGACACCATCGTCTCCCCCTCGGACGATTCCCGGGTCAAATGGAAGAGAGCCCAGGAATGGCACCCCCATCTCTTCCGATGCTTCCTCCCCGCCTCCTGACTTGAATACATCAAGGGTTATTTCCCACTTCCCGCTCTCATCAGATTGGCAATCTATTGGCACTCCGCCGGGACCCATTACTGAAATCTTGGAATTGGGCGAAGCAGTGCCCCTCAGGTTGTACCCCCTCATATTCTCGACTACTCCCAGAACTGGAACAGAAATCGTTTTGGCGAAATTTATCGATTTTCGACTGTCAAGAAGGGCCACTTCCTGTGGCGTCGTGACTATCACCACCCCGTCTATTCCCGGAAGACTCTGGCTCACTGTGAGGGGCTCGTCGCTTGTTCCCGGGGGGAAGTCGATGATCAGGGTGTCTAACTCACCCCAAGCAACATCCCCGATGAATTGTTGGATTGCACCGAGTTTTATCGGCCCCCTCCAGATTACGGGCTTGTCTGGATCCTCCAACAAGAAAGCCATCGAGATCACCTTCAGGCCACTTGGACCATCGGCAGGATGAATCTGCCCCTCCTCGACGTTGAGATCTGCCTCCTCTAGACCTAGCATCTTTGGGACGTTTGGACCTGTTATGTCGATATCCATCAACCCGACCTTCTTTCCCTGGCGAGCCAATGAAAGAGCTAGGCCTGTTGCAACTGTTGATTTCCCTACTCCTCCCTTGCCTGATAGAACCATTATCTTGTGCTTAATGTTCTCATCCATCTTGCTGATTCGCATCTTCCTCTGCATCTGTTGGTAGGCCTGTTCCATCTGAGCCCTCTGCTCATTGGATGCCTCCTTATCGGGGGATTCGGGGGATGAACCTGCCCGATGATGGGATACTGGGGAATCCGACATATCAATGCGTTTAGTGGGATATTATTGAAACCTATTCTGCACGATTCTTCTATAGGATATTGTCAATTGATTAATTAGTGACCCTGAAGAAGAGCGTTTGATGCGCTTCTTATTCGTTTGCGTTGGAAATACTTGTCGGAGCCAAATGGCTGAGGCCATAGCGAGGGATCTCGGGCATGAGGCTGCTTCAGCTGGCACTCACGCACCAGAATCGGGCAGAGTCGCGCAATACGCAATTGAGGTTCTTGAGGAGATTGGGATTGATACCTCTGGCCTCCGTCCGAAGAATATTGAGTCAGTTTACCCGGGGGAGTATGATGCAATCATCAGCATGGGTTGCGGTGTGAGTTGCCCATCTGTTCCAATAGACGAGGACTGGGGTTTGGAAGACCCCCATGGCGAGGAAAGAGAAGTCTACAGAAAAACGCGAGATGCCATACGAATACTTGTCACCAACCTAGTTGGCAGTTATACCGACGCTTAGAAAAGCCAATCTGTTTTGCAAGGAGTGCGCGAGTGTAGTGTAGCGGTTATCACCCCACGTTGCCAACGTGGGAACCCGGGTTCAAATCCCGGCACTCGCACCAATGCTATTCGAGTTCAGAATTCCTGACGATTTGTACGAAGGCAACAACGCCCAATGAGATAAGGACGAACATGGATGCTAGTACCAACTCCGTTGAGTGTTCAGATATCCATGATGGCCCTGTTTTACCCGAATCCGACTTGATGATGGATACGTTGTGCAATTGCTCTGAGGGAGGGGTCGTGGACAGGAATACGTCAGTTGCTCGGATCATCAATGTCATCTCGCCCTCACTCAATGATGACCTGGCTGAGAATGAGAGTGAGAAAATCCCATCCCCTGGGACCCTATCGGGTCCGGTCCCATCATCCACCAATAGAAGCCACTCTTCAGACTGGCCAATTGGGGCCAGGCGACCAATCTTGGCTTGGGCGGATGAAATACCGTCGTAATCATGAATCTCAACTTCCATTGTGTAATTCTCCTGTCCGCCAGAAACCAGGGAAGTCACCTGTGATACCTCTTTACCATCCTTTAGGAAGGTGAGATTGGTTATCGAAGGCGGTTGGTTCCCGATTAGGACCTTACCGGCCTGTTTTTCTGGGATGCTTGAGTCAACACTGCCAATTTGTGTAGTAGAAATTGATGCACCTGCGTTATCTTCCAGAAGAATAGGAATGTTCTGCCTCCCTGGAGACATGCTGGGGGGGACCTCGAACACACCAGTCCAGAGGTCGATGCTAGTGGTTGTTTGCTCGCCAGCGAGATTCCAATCCCAGTCCTCCTGGCCTGTTTTGCTCAATTCCACTAAGCCGCCTCCGATTGTCTGCAAGTTCACTGCCACTGACTTGATCCCATGGCCATCATATGCCCCAATCTTTACTTCGATGGACTGCCCTCTGAACGCAGTGTCGGGGGAGAATTCCACGTGTAGTACTCGAGGGGCGGCGTTTGCAATCTGTATGCTGGAGTTCTCCTGAACTGTTACCCAGTAATCTTCCATAGTCACAGAGATTGGGAGATCACCGCTCTGGAGACCGCTGTGAACGATTCTGGCTGTCCAGACATCATCATGGATCACCTCATCACCAAGAAGGCCTGAGTCCGAGAGTTCAACTATTCCTAGGCCAAGGGAAGAGAGGTCAACGCTGACTGATTTTGTGTCTGTATCGACGTCATTCACCACTACCTCGAGATGCGCTACGCCACCCTCGGTCGATAGGGGGGACTCACGGAAACTTATCGCTGACCCCGAGTCACCATATAGCGACGGGGGGGTGTTCTCATCAAATGTCACAATTGATGGTGATAGGATTCTATCCATTCTCTGGTTCTCGATTAGGGAGATCTCGGAACCCTCGTCGAGTTCGATTCTAACCAGTCTGCTTACTTCGTTCAGGAGTCCAGATAGTGGTCCTTCGTTGATGATGCTCCCGTTTGCTGAACTCATGTCCCCGAAGGAACCCTCCCATTCAGCAATCGACACAATGTGGCCATCGATTGATGCTGTGCTGGCTCCATTTACGGTTACATCCAGAACCATCTCGGGATTTCCGATAAGGGAGAATGAGTCTCCGACGGCCAGTATCTGAGGGCAAACCCCAGTCTCCCTAGAGATGTGAGTGGAGAAAATAGGGTTAGCCTCGGGTGCCTCTGGATTCTGAATTATTGGTGAGTTTTCGGGGTATTCGTCCTCGGTGGAGCCATTGTCCTCTACGTATGTGTAGCGAATTGTTCGGTTAATCCAGTCATCCTGGGGGACCACGTACTCGTAAGTCAGATTGTGTTCTGCCCTAAACTCCTGATCAATTGGCCCAAACGGTGTGGCGGAAACATTGAACCAGAACTCATTCCTTATTTTGTCAGCCTCGAAGAGGGCCCCGGTTGCATTCTCGAAGACGCCCGATTCAACTATTTGGCGCACTAAACCGAAAGTGCCCTCCGCATCGCCATCATACGTACCATCTACGATTAGAGTGTCAGAGACGGTTTCACCGCCCTCAGATTGGAAGTGAATAAGTGGTATTGTTCCATTGACTTCGATGTATGGGGAGTCATCGGATGCGACAAAATCAAACTGCCCGCTCCCGAATATTCTCGAGTACTGATCCGTCCTGACTCCCTCTTCCCATTTCTCTCTGAAAATTAGTTCATCGAGTTCGAAGGAGAAAGGACCCCCCACGGAGGAAATTCTAGCCGAAGCATTTGCCTCAACCTGGATATCCTGTAATCTTCGGAACCCATCCTCGTCCCATGTCTCAAAGTATAGCAAGAAGACCTCCCCGAAGACGCCTCCTGAGCTATCATTATCGCCGCCATTGATGGAAATCCATCCGTTCCCCTCAAACATCATCCTTTCAGTTACCTTTCCATCTTGATACGACCTAAGGACATAGGCATCGGTTACCTCTGCGCTAATTGATGCGCCCTCCCCACCTTCGTCTGTGTTGAATAAGAGACCCCCGGAGCCCATCATCTCGAAATCTTGGCTCATTAATTCTGTACCATCATATGACTCATTGAGCCAAATCCTGTCCAGCACGAGGTCGATCGATGCGCCATCTGTTCCATTAGACATATCCAGTACCAGAGTCCCGTTCCCTAGTTCGTTTGACTCCAGAATACTGCCTGTTCTTTTTTGCCAACCTCTTCCGTCAAAGGTAATTCCTTCATCCGCCCCCTCCATTCCAGAAAGGGACCACTCAGTCTCCCTGGTGACCTCGTGATCGGATATTGGTTGGTTCCAGTTTGTGATATTTAGAGCTCGGCTGCAAGAAGACTCTGCGGTTTGGACGTTGATAGAAAAGGAGTCTTCGAATTGTGGTTCTTCTTCTACGATTATTTCTATTTCTCCTCCAGCAACAAATACTGAAGTGTTGGCTACTGCAGATTCCGAACCATCCCTGAAGTGATTAATGGAGGCATTGACTTCAGTAGGAGAGGAACCGTTGGTGAATGGGGGGTCGAAAACTACCCTATACCTATGTATCAATGAAATCTCGGACTGGTCTTCGTCATTCCATTGCCACTGCTGCCCCCAATCTGCAATAATCTCGCAACTGCTTGACTGGCTATCTTGGTCTGAAGCAAGGGAAGAGGGGGTGTATGAGGCTAGCATGAGTAGGACGACTAGGACTGCCAATCCCCTATTCATGTACGACTCCACCCCCAGAGGCATTTCAAACAATTCCCGACATGCTGACTGGAACTAACTAGAACAGAGGTTCCTCATAGTCGTCGTCAACGCCCGACCTTTCTCTCCACAGGCCAGCGGGCATACCATCGTAGATGTCAGCATAGGGGTCTTCGTCTCCCTTGTCCTTTTCGTTTTGCATAGCCAAGTTAGCGAAGTTCTCCGCGTTCGGTTTGAATTTCCAATAATGAATCCGCCATTCCCTACCATCCCATAGGGTTGTCTCCTCTGACTCGGTTGTAAGCAAGTCATAGTCCTGCAATTGGTAGAACAGGTTCCTATCTGTGGGCTCGAGTGCATTGTCGATAATCCTGTTTGAGAACCCGAAGAAACCCAAAGCGTGTTCTGCTATGGACTCCGCGACATGCGTCTCCATGCTTGTATCGACCTTGCTCTTAATCGCTTGAGTCAGTTGTGCCAAGGTCAGTCCCATCTCCCCACCGGGCTACGTTAGGTGCCGAGGTTATTTCAAACATCTTGCTATTTGCTCAGATTACCCGGTCTGGGACTCCCGAAGCGATTAATCTTGGCGCACTTCTCGAACCCCCATGGAAGAGTCCGGTTCCAGCACTTTTCTCGGCCTCCGAGAATCTGATACTGGGCCATGGGACATCGCCGTTTTGCAAATTCCACTAGAAATGACTTCTAGTTACGGGGAAGGAACCAAGCAAGGCCCCTTGGCATGCATAGAAGCTAGTTCACAAGTCGAGCTCTATGACGAAATTCTTCCAGAGGAGCTCCCGTGCGGGACTGAGATCCACACTGCAGAGCCTTGGGAATCAGATGCTCCAACCCTGAGGTCTCAGTTGGACTCGATCAGGGAGTACGTCAGGCCGTGGATATCTGGTGGCCAATTCCCCCTAGTTCTTGGTGGCGAACATGGAATACTCCTCCCCATCGTCGAGGCGTTGGCTGACCACAATATGATTTCCGATTTCTCCGATCTTACGATTGTCCAGATAGATGCTCATGCAGACCTAAGAGACAGTTTGAATGGTGAGGAATTCTCACATGGTACCGTTATTCGCCGGGCCCTTGATCTTGGAGTGGGGAAGGTGATCCAGATTGGAGTAAGGGCTTTCAGTTCCGAAGAAGAATCTCTGATTAATTCCGACGATAGGATTCAGACTTGGTTTGCAAGGGATCTACTCTCTGTCTCAGATGGAGGTCTAGAGTGGGACAGGATGATTGGGGGACTAGCGGAAATAACTGGCCCGGTATGGCTGACCTTCGATGTAGATGGCCTGGACGGTTCATTGGTTCCGTCGACGGGGACTCCTGTTCCGGGAGGATTGAGTCACTGGGGGGCAGTTGATGTTATTGAGAGTCTTTTCTCTTCTGAGAAATGCAAGGTCATCGGGGCTGACGTCAACGAAATAGTCCCAGGCACTGAAGGCACTCTCACACAGTTTAGTGCTGCGCTAATCGCGACTAAGATTGTAGCCTGCCATATTGCTGATTTTTCTAACAGAGGAGAGTAAGGATTGTAGCGTATCGCCTACTAAGCGGCGCTGTGCGCCGCTCACTCGCAATTATGGTCCTGGCCTCACTGGTGGTAGTATCGGCATCGCCAATGGCCTGTGGCCAGATTAGTCAGCCAGACATTGTCCAGGAACACTGGTACCACAGTTATGCGACTCTAACTCTTGACGTGAATGCATGGGCAGACGAATATCCCGAAATTGTTGACCTGGTAGTTGCAGGGCAAACAGAGCTAGGTAGGAACCTCTGGGTTCTGAGAATCTCGGACTGGAGCGTGGAAACCAAACCAGATGGAGCCGAAAAGGAAGTTGTGTACATTGATGGTGGCCATCATGGCAATGAGCATCTGGGAACAGAGTTGGCTTTCCTAACTGCCGAGTTCTACATCGAGGGGTGGGCTGACGGCGATCAGGACGTAATCAACGTACTTTCTACCACCGAGTTGCACATTCTAATAATGCTCAACGCTGATGGCAATGATTTCGACACCCGGTGGAATGTCAACCAAGTGGATTTGAATCGGAATTACGACCACTACTGGAATACCTGTCCAACCACTCAACCCGGGAGTGCGGCATTCAGCGAATCCGAAACCCTCGCGAATTCAATCTACATGAACACTGAGGTTCCAGATGCAGATCTGTATGTAACGATGCACACAGGGGTTTGGATTATGCTCTACCCATGGGGGAAATGGCCTGACCAGCCTTCGGATTGGGAATTATTCCACTTCATCAGGGACGATGTGAATTCGGAAATTTCGGAGATCCCAATTCGCAACGCAAATCAGGGCCTTTACCCCAACTGTGGAACCAGTCGAGACTACGGCTACGGAGTTATGGGCTATCCCACGTTCACATTCGAGACTGACGACGAGCAATTCTTGCTTGGTACTGTGGAGGCATTGTCGGAAAGGCTGGGAGAGGAGCTGGAAGTTATGAAGTACCTGATCGAGAATGTGTGGTACTGGAGGGCCCGCCTTGTTGTCGATTCCCTGACGGTGATGGATGGGGTGGTTCATCTTGACGTGTCCAACCTTGGACGGGCGAGCACGGCAAATGCCACACTGACGTATTTGGCTGAAGATGGTGAGATCTGGTTCCCCGACGGTGAGGAATGCTTCGGAACGGATGCGGAATACAACTACTCGGCCCATGGGTGTGGCTTTGGAGTCAATGCCACGAATGGCACTAAGGTAACGTTCGATTTCGGGGGCGCCCCCATTTCAGAGGAAGGAGGCCAGTTCCACCTATTCTACCAGAAGAGGGTGATAGA
>MDTE01135395.1_pt1 | contig 34554 bp, 32 predicted proteins | sample 811231 | NCBI WGS metagenome assembly MDTE01 (sample SAMN05326651, study PRJNA326480) | marine metagenome | isolation source: seawater | place: Indian Ocean: Red Sea | collected 2010
GCATCGGGTTCACCATAACCATCGGCATCACCACCGGCATCTCCACCCGAATCCGTCGGACCGCCATCCGCGTCGCCACCCGCGTCGCCACCGGAATCCGTGGAGTCTCCATCTGCATCGGGTTCACCATAGCCGTCGGCATCACCATCGGCATCGGGTTCACCATAGCCATCGGCATCGGTCGGATCCACGTCCGCGCCTACGTCTTTGGTCGGGTGTTGCTGATTATAGCTACCCACGCAGGCCGATACGGAGAGAACAAGCCACAAGGAAAATATAAAACGTACATATCTCATGGAGCACCAAAGGCATCGGTGTCGATCAATCGATGCAGCATACGGTTCACGGAATAGTCATCTTCAGGAAGAGCCTTCCAGATCTCAGTAAAAGACTCCTGTTCCTGGGGATCGGGACCTCGATCCAGAACATATTGGAAAAACATATCGGCCAGATTCCGCTTGAATTCGTCCGATTCGGATGCCACATGCGCCCATTCGACCAGATCGTCCACGGGCTGACCCAGGATTACACTCTGTGGGTCGTTCCAACCTGGAATCTCTACATTCACCCGATCGGGGCGGTTCGGATCATAGAGGCCCGTCAGGTTGCCATAAATTCCATGGTAGTAGGTGAAGGAATAGGACAGAGGATCGAGCGTGCTATGGCAATGGGAGCATGGCGCTTCTGCGACTCCTTTATTGTCAATATCGATGGGCTCGTTTTCCACCGGCAAAAGCCCCTCACTACGTGCGATGTCCATACCTAGATAGGAGCGTAGAGCATGTGCTGCACTGGTGCGGGGAAGCGGACTGAACATGGTGTTGATGACCAGAAACCACTGGGTGGTAATCATTCCGGCTCGTCTCTCCACCTGCAGGGGTTGACCCGGTGCAATTCCGGCCTCACCAGCAAAGCTACCTGTCACGACCTCCAGGTCACCATTCAGATCTTCCTGCACATGGTAATCAGCCGTAAGCAGGTGCCGAGCATCGCGGTCACCCGTCAGAACATATTCGAATAGATAGTAATCCCAATAGTAGTCCGCCAGAACCAGACCGATAGACGAATTTACGCCCGCTGCGGTTAAGGGCCGAATGCGTTTATCCGCCATGGACCACAACGCAGTCCTGCGCCAGTAGACGGTATCCAGGCAGTAACCCATGTAGTCATGCAGGCGCTCATCCAGGAGGGCTTGTCCCTCTTCTGTTCCGGGATCCACTCCCTCCTCAAAGGCTATAAGTTCCTCGTAGGTCGGGGATTGGCCGCAAAAGATTGCGCCGACACGCCGAAAAGCAAATCGGTAATCAAAAGAGCCTACTTCGTACCAGGAGTTGCTTAGACCGATCGGTGTCGGGGGATCAATCCACACACTCTGTGCCTCGCCAGGCATAGTATTGGAGAGAAGCTCTTGAAGGTTGGTCAAACCATCCTGGTCGCTATCAATATCCTCGATCGTCTGAAGAGCCGTCGCTAATCCCTGCTCATAGGGCTCTCCGTTCAGGGCGACCCAGACATCCAAACCGTACGCATTCCAGGATGTCGGCCAGGTGGAATCATGGCAGGTAGAACATGCCACAAGATTGCCCTGGCAGACCGGCATCTCGGGATAGGTCTGACAAAAGATACCTGGCCCCGTCGGCTTGGCTTCCGCGTTGGGAAGCATACATACAAGCATCAAAAGCGTCGCAGCGACGACGGTTAATAAGGATATTTTCGAACGTTGATTATGCATGGGACCATCAGAAATTACCCGTTCCAGTGCGGTCCCCAGCAGGCTTAAGATGAATGTTCGGAAGTCCCGCGAAAATGTTTAGAAAAAAAATCCTCTGAACAAATTTCCGCCATATCCAATCGGTCCCCGTACATGGTAGCGTGGGAGATATAGAGGCCTCATATAGGATTCGAAATGCCCACTCTTCGCTGGAAATGGACCTTTTCTGCCACCCCCATGGCTGTTTGGACCTACATTTCCGATATGCAACGCGTCGAGCAGGCCTCGGGTATGCCCAGTGTGGCGTTCAAAGATACGCCCCACCCGGAAGGGGGATCCACTCTACACGGTCGTACACGGCAACTCGGCTTATTGCTCGTCTGGAATGAGCGGCCCTTTGAGTGGGTGGCAGGGGAGTATTTTCGTGTGCAGCGAAACTATACGAAAGGTCCTCTCGAGCTCGCCGATAATCGGGTCACCCTGGAAACAACCCCGGAAGGAACCCTGCTCAACCACAGTCTTGAGCTAAAGGGAAAAAACTGGTTCTGGAACCTCGTAGCCCGCTTCTTCGTCGGGATCCGTATGCGGCGTGCTTTCTTACGGGTCTATAAACAAATAGACGCCTATCTCAAACAAGACGAACCTCTCGCTTTTTCTAAAAGAGCTATGCACCGTAGCAAGGTGAACCCGGCCAAGTTGCGCTTCTTGTCTCGTCGGCTGGCAGACGCTCAGACCGCAGATATGGCACAGTTGATGTCCATCCATCTGCGGGAAGAGGCCGACCGTGACCTCCACCATATGCGCCCATTTGCGGTGGCTGATACGTGGGATGTTTCCCGGGAGAAGACACTCTCCCTCTTTCTTCATGCAACCAATGTAGGGATGCTAACACTGCACTGGGATATTCTCTGTCCCCTTTGCCGGAATTCCCCCGAACATTTCGACAACCTGCGCGATATTAAGACGCAGGTCCATTGTACCGCGTGCGGAATCGATTTTGGTCCCGACCTTGCGACAAACGTTCAGGCCACATTTTCACCTGTGCCGTCGGTACGAGAGCTGGAAGTAGAGGATTTCTGTACGGCGGGCCCCCAAACAACACCCCATATTCTTATACAACAGCTGGTAGGTCCTCAGGCGTCAACGACTGTCCGCATCCGGCTTGAGGAAGGCCATTACCGCCTTCGTGGTCCACGGTTTTCCGGAACGACGCGCATTCAGATTGAGAGTGCAGAGGCGTCCAACCTACACTTCAGGCCATCCGAAAACCACGAGGAGCTCTCGAAGGTTGGTGGAGATCTTACGCTTCATCTGGAGAACCCTGGTTCCGATGAGCAGGTCATTCTATTGGAGCGGGACGCGCACCGTGCCGATGCGGCGACCGCCGACCTGGTCATAGCCGACCTTGAGTTTCGTCACTATTTTGCCGAACAGGCCCTTGCTCCTGGGCAAAAGCTCTCTATTTCTCGTATGTATTTTCTATTCACGGACCTCCAGAATTCCGTCCGTCTCTACGAGGAATTAGGCGATGCCGAAGCCTATGCCATGGTCCGAACCCATTTTAAGACTCTGGCCGGGATCATCGAAGAGTTCGGGGGGAGCGTAATCAAAACCGTCGGTGATTCCATCATGGCCGTATTCTCGGAACCGACCGCCGCAATCTATGCGGTCGAAGAAGCGCATCGGCAAACAAAGCTCGATTCGTCGGATCGATTGACCATTAAGTTCGGCATGCACGGAGGGCCATGTCTGGTCATCGATGCCAATGGGGCCATGGACTACTTCGGGCGTACAGTGAATATGGCGTCACGGTTTCAGGATCTTAGTCAGGGTGGCGATTTTGTGATCTCCATGGATATCGCCAATAACCCCGAAATCACCGCCTTGCTAGTCGAACTGCAAGCTGACTGCACCGACGAAGAAGCGATGTTGAAGGGCTTTAACGACCCCGTACCCTTCCAAAGGGTGCGGTTCGCAGATAAGCCGGTTTAAGGGAGCAGCGCTCCCCAAAGTGTCCCGGGACAGTGGGACACTCTGAGACGGAAACAGCCTCCCCCAAAAAGACGTTTCCCTTGTGATTTCAAGACGTTGTGACCATGCGCCCAGGTTGGCACACGGCTTGCTCTCTAATGGCCTGTTCATGAAACGGAGGTCGTTATGACAATCACAAATACCAACACTTTGATATCGCATAAGAACCAGATGTATCGCTTTGTATTTCTTTCTCTTTTGTTCTCATTCGTATTTGTAACCCTCGGCTGTGAGCCGGCCGAAGAACTCGATGAGTACGGTAACGAAACGGGTGCTCTGGCCCCTGACGAGGTACAAGAGCAAGACACTCCTTGCTTCGATCGCAAGCTCTCCACTGGAAGTTCCGATTTCTGCAAGCCCGAGATGTTCTGGGAAGCTTACGCCGAACAGACCTGCTTTGTCGCCGACCGGAAGGTCGCCAATCTTCGTCTCGTAGGAAAATGTAAGAATGGCTGGTACTGGTCCGCGCAGGTCACCTGTTGCACCCCACCAACCACCGCACTTCGACCCCTTCGTCCGAAACGTCTACACACCGATGATATCGATGCAACGGACGAGAGCCAGCGCTCTGACGAGTGGCAACGCAGCTCCAATCTCGAAGATTTCTTCATGCAGACCGGTGGTGGCCCCAACGCTCTTCCCGACAATCTCTGTTCTGTCATCGCCGGTACCGGTCCGTACGGTGTATGCAAAGATAGCGGCTGCAAACGCCGCGGTGGTAAGTGCAAAGCCAAGGATATCGACGACGATGGCTACTACGACGAATGCAACTGCATCGCGGTCAAGAAGCCAAAGACCTCCAGCACAGATGTAGAGAACCGGCATCGCGCCGACCACGCCGAAGACGCGGCGGACGATGGTGACCAGGACCTCGACACAATGGAGAGTCAAGAAGCCGACGCTCGACTCCGCAAGGCCCGTCTCATCGAGCTGTGGCCGGTACCGGAACGCGACAGTGTAGATCATGACCGCGCCCTGCGGTTCGCTGGACGCCTGATCAGTGACGACGCCGACCTGTCTGCGTCCGATCTGCTCGAGCTGGCCGACCGCATCTGTGCCAAGAACGGCCTCCTTCACATCGCTTTCCGTGACAAGGGTGCCGACCACGCGCTCGACTTCCTGTGCGCAACCAAACCTCACCGTTTAACGACACAATCCCACTGATTCCCAACTCCCTCCCGTTCCCCAAAGCCTTCTTAATCTCCCTTGCAGGCTACAGGACACCCGCTTCGAGCGGGTGTCCTTTTTTTTGGCTAGCGCAGTCCGGCTCCGCTCGCGAAATTTCCGATTTGAACATAGAATACCCGTCGTAGGAGAAACGATGCGCGTCGTAAAACCAGTCTTAGTCAGCCTCCTTGCATTGAGCTTCTTAAGTACAATGGTGGTTGGTATTTCGCAGGAGACACCTGTCTGGGAAGCTCTCAACGAATCGACCACATCGAATAGCGAAGACCTCCCAGTTCGACTATCGGGCATCAAGTTCTCAACCGGGCAGGTGCCGAAGAATCCATCCAACCCGGACTATGTCGCGCCCAAGGCCCCATTGGCCCGTATCCACGATGTAATTCAACAAAGGGGCGGAGAGGACATCGAGAAATGGCGTAATGACGCCATCGAGGACGGCCTATTGTCCAACCTGGTTCTTTTCCAGCATATCGCCAATAATCGAACTCGATGGACAAAGGTGGCAAGTCGCTTCTTTGAGACGGCGTGCCTCCTCTCTCTCCTATTATTATTGGGCCCTTTCTGGATACGACGACGACTCGAGGGCCAGGCCGATCGCAACCAACGAGCCTTACAGAGCGTCCCCTATTTTCTGGTGGCGAGCGCCGCAACAATGCTCATTACCAAGCAGGTCGTACAGATGGTCTTCAACCTGCAGATCATGCAGATCGTCATCGCGTCGGTGGGCTCACCTCCTATCGCTCTGACCAATGATTTCATGCTCTATTTCTTGTGGATGGGGGAGGCCAAAATCGCTATGATCGACCAGCTCAGCGCTCAGACTGAAGCCCTGGCGATGACCGACCCATTGGCTGCCATGGGTGTAATGCAACATCTATTCTCGGGCATGGAGCAGGCGCGGGACTCGGCGTTACTCGGCACTGCGTTCCAGGTCGCAGGCTGGTCCTCCAATCTCATCAGTTTGTACGGCCCACTCCTGGCTTTAGCCACTCTGGTTCTGCTCTATGGGGTTATGTCCCCCTTAATCCGCGAATTACTTCGTGCACCAATGGCCGTGGCGGAAGGGCGCGAAGAGATGCAGATATGGCCCCTGGTGAAGAGCATCCTATGGATCTTCTGGCGCGAATTTCGCGCCATGCTCTGGACCATTTTGTTCCTCACATTCGTCCTACTGTTCGGCGTTATCTTCGTCCACCTACTATGCTTTCCATTAACGGTGGCTGGCGTGGAGACCATCAGCGCAGTATTTAGCCTCGTCATGGCATCGGAACACTTCCCCGACATCGCCATCTTCTTCGCCCTCCTATCGATGGCCATCTACCTATTTGTGGGCTTTGTTCTTTTGATGGTGCCCCTCGGGCTGGCCGCGAAACAGACCTTTCTGGTCACGCGCCATCGAGGCCTCCACAAAGAGAAGTTCCGCAACTATCCGAACTACCGCAGCCTACTTCGAATCATCTTTACCCGACTCATTCCACGTACGTTCCTCTGCGCCTGCATTTCGTCGCTATCCTATGGCCTGGGGCTTTACGTCTTTTCGTCCGGAACGTTCATTATCTGGTGGTCCGCTATCAGTTTTTCACCGCTATTTATTGCAAGTCTCTGGCTACTTAAACCCGGCAAGGGCCTGTGGAATAGCTATAAAGACGATCCCGTTCTTACGGCACATGCTGCAACGGAAATCGCAGCCGTTTCGGGCTAGAAACGGATCGGAATCCTCTGGCCTGAGTATTGACGGTTTCAACACAGCCTCCTAGGCTACATCGATACGTCATCCTCTTGGCCTGGAGTCCCTATATGTCCGTATTTCGCCCCCTCATTCCCATTGCTCTCGTGCTGACGCTCATCACGCTTATGGCAGCCTGTGGCAGCGATTCCGACACCGTTCCTGTGCCAGATGTAGCGGACGTGCCGGATGTAACACCAGATACAACACCGGATGTCGTGCCCGATGTCGTGCCCGATTCCGTGCCCGACGTATCACCGGACGTGCCCGAAACCAACGATGGGGGTCCGGACGTACCGGAGGTCGCAGAAGAGATCAGCGAAGATACAGAGACCACCCCACCACCACCGAGCTTCTCCATTGCGATCACCAGCCCCAGCGGAGAAGAACTCTATGAATTCGGTTCGAATGTGGATTTCGCAGCGAAGGTGAGTACCACCGGGCAAACCCCCCTGACCGACTTCAACGTCTCCTTCAGTTCCAATCTAGATGAGGTTCTGATGGAGATGAACCCTGCCGAAGACGGAACCGTCTCTTTTTCCACCGATACTCTCAGTGCTGGCTCCCATCTCATTACAGCTACAGCGCAGAGCCCTACCGGTGAAACGGCCAGTGATAATGTCTGGGTTGGTGTCTGTACCTGGAGTACACCAGAGCTTTTTGACGTCGATATCGAAGGGTCCGGTTGGACCGTCTACGGAGACGGCTATTGGGATAATGATGGTGGTACCAATGGCTGGCTCGAAATGACCGGTATCGAGCAGTCCTCTGCAGGAAAACAGGGGGCCATTTTCAATACGACGGAAAAGATCACCCCACAGGATGTACATATCTCGTTCAAAATCGCGACGGGAGGGGGCGTTAGCTCTTCGTGGGAAGGCGGCGCGGATGGCTTTGCCATGAGCATTATTGATGCCGCATCGATCACCGAACTCGAATCGATCGTCACCACACCGGCTTCGGGTGGATGTCTGGGCTATGGAGTGGCATCTCCCGCCTGTGGAGGGCTCGACATCACCGCCTTTCATATTGAGTTTGATACCTTCCCGAACAACAACAATCCCATCTCCGATCCGAGCCCAGCCTCTGACCATATCGGTGTCATGCTCAATGGTGACGCAGGAACACATCATCTATATGCAGCCCTGCCCGACATCGAAGATCTCGAATGGCATGATGTAACGGTAGAGATCAACGGCACCACGGTGCGCGTAACCTTCGATGGGAATGAAGTGATTAACGGCGAGCTACCAAATCTCGACTTCCGTGGGGGCTATATCGGCTTCTCTGGAACGACCGGCGGCAAAACCAACTACCACCGTTTCGACGAGCTGGAGATCACCCAGCAATGTCTGGTTCAGTAGGGACTCAATTTCCGATGGTCTCATCCAGAAACGATAGGACATCGCTCCAGTAGGGTTCGCGCACTTCAAAGAAGAGCGCGTGACCATCGGAACAAAACGCCGGATACTCAATCAACTCGACGTCTTTGTCATAGTCCATAAGCGCGTCGTAAACATCCGTGGCCAGCTGAATATGATCGGCCTGAAAGAGATCATTGGCCGAGACGTAGACGCGAACGGGTGCGCTGATCTGCGCGACGTCCTCATCAAGAGCCGACGATAATGACAACATACCTCCTCCGGGAGCCGGAGCCATCAAAACCACCGCCTGCACATCCGAATCTCGCTCAATCGCCACATGCAGACTGAGTAGACCGCCTCGTGAAAACCCCAGAATCCCCACTCGGCTCGTATCGGCAAGACTATGGCCGCGTAGGGCGTCCAGCCCATCGTAGACCTGCTGCAAATGCTCTGGAAGAACCAACGAACCCGGGCGATATTCAGCACGTGCGAGATAGCCTGCGTTGGCCAGCGCCGTACAGGTGCCCTCCAGGTTCCCACCCACCACGTTGTTCAAACCACCGTGGTTGTAGAGTACCGCCGGGAAGGGACCTGTGCCGGGAGGCACACATACAAAGGTCTGCTTATCGCCATCCGATGGATCGCCCAACGCGTTCACAACGACTCCGGTCGCCGCCACCTGGGCCTCGGTGGTCTCCGGACAGAAGTGTTCCACCACATCGGATGTGTCGGCTTCGGCCCCTTCGTCGACGACAGTCTGACCCAGATCGATGTTCGTTTGACCCGGGTCGTTCGCTGCCTGGCCTGGATCAGAAGCTGTCGTATCGGTCGCGTCCAACACATCGGGACTTACCGACGTGTCGCTCCCATTGGTCGTTCCACTGCAGCCAAACAAAAGGCTCACAAGCACCATCCACCCGATCTTCATCCCCGACTCCTCTCCCCTGTTGAGAGCGATTCTAGAAGGGCTTTCGATGGGAAGCAATGGGCAAATTTCGGCGGTTGGCCTGGTCTCGGATACACTAGAAAGGCCGTATATGCACACGGAGGCCGCGTGGATCCTGGAACCATCATCGTATTAAGCCTATTCGGATTGATGGCCGTCGATGTGGTCCTAACCCCTTTTGGCAAGATGGTCCTCGACAACCGCAAAGGTGGGGCGAAGGTTCGCTGTCATGACTGTGGCTTTGTAGGCAAATCACGCTCCGATTCTTCTCTATGGTCGACCTGCCCGAAATGCGGGTCCCATGACTGTGTGCGAAACATTCTCGATTAGTCGTTCTCCTATACTTCGGCACCATTTCCCTTCCTCGAGAGGGAACGCTACAATCGGTCTATCGACGGGTAGGGAGCATGAATATGAAAGGTCTTGGAGTTCTTGGGTTCGTCCTATGTATCGGCTGTAGTGGCACCACATCCCCAGCGACGGATACCGGTGGTACAGAGCCAGATTCGGCGGCCGAGACTATGAGCGATACGACGGTTGATACCGGCGCTCCGGACACCACAGAAGAAGACATCCATCTCCCCACGGAGCCCTATACCATCACCGCCTTCGACAATATCCGTATCAACAGCACGGGCGAGGTAAACGTTCGAGATGTAGTGGCCGAAGTAGACCTGGCCGGCGCATCATTCGAGCAGGTCACGATGCGGGTCGAGCTGGATTCGACCTGCTACCCCTTTGAATCCTGGACGCAACCTCCTCCCGGCCATAATTGGCCTGCCGATTGCGACGCTTTCGACCGCAACTTTGAGTTCACCCTGGACGACCCCCAAGAGGAGGGCGACCCGCCCGCCTTCGAGCTGGTACGAGCGATCACTCCCTTTGGCGGTCCCATGTCCTTCGAAGTAGACCTGACAGATCTGGCGAATGCTCACCCCGGCCAGCATCGTATTCGCGCCCATATCAGCACCTGGTCCGATGGCGCCGGGCAGGTCTCCGGTTCCGCGGGAGGTTGGAATGTGACCACCCATATCGACGTCGTGCCGGGAACGCCACCCCGTAATGTTTTGGCCGCTATCCCATTGGTGAATGACTTCCACGGCAAGCAGGACCCCTTTACGACCAGCCTCACTCTTCCAGAAGGGACCACGTCTACTCGGCTGGAATATCGGGTCACAGGACACGGCGGTGGTGATCCCGATCCCTATCCGACCTGTATCGGTCCAGCCGAAGAGTTCTGCCAACGAACCCATATCGTCTATGCGGATGGTGTAGATATCGACCAATTTCTGGCCTGGCGTAGCGATTGCGAGAACTTATGCACCCTGGAGACCCACCCGAACGGCGGCTTCGAATATTGTGTGGAAAACCCCTGTGGTAGCGTGCAAAGCGTAAAGGCACCGCGAGCGAATTGGTGCCCCGGAGATATCACACCACCCTTTGTCTGGACGCCCGAGCAATGGACCACCGCCGGCCCACACACATTCAGCTACTCCATTCCCGAGCAGGGCAATGGGAGCTGGCGTGTGTCAGCCACCGCCTACGCCTATGGGGATTAGACTGGGTCCGCCCTGAACGGCCACAGTCGAGGTGCCTTTAATCCAGGACCAGGCCCGGACAACGTTGTTCCAGCTCCTCCTTACAAGGGGCTGTATATTCTTCATAGGAGAGGAGCGCTTCTGTCGCCTCACCACAGTCCGGATTGTCCTTGCGAACGGCCTTTAGCATATCTTCCGTGACATCCAGGTATTCGTTCAAGCAGGTTTCAAATTCGAGCACCGTGACGTCACAGCCACCCAGCGCTGTGGCATCGAAACACTCGTCCTCTTCTTCTTCACCTGGATCGCCAAAACCGCTGCCGCATGCCGCCATCACCTGGTCACACATCTCCTCACCGCCCAACATGGACATGGCGAGAGCAGCCACCGTACAGAACTCGTCCTCATAACGGTTCCCAAGATGCTCACTTTCGGCGTCAAGCTGGTCGCAAACGGCATCAAGATCGGACTGGTCCAGTTCTCCAAGCGTAGTATCATCTTCCGCAGCAATATTGACGGCCCCACCGCCGCCGCCGCCGCCACAGGCGAAGAAGAGAAAGGGAACCAGCGCAAAAATCTGGATCGGTCGAAATACTGTCATGAAATTCTCCTTATCAATCTCTCGGTTCGTGTCCTTAAAATCATCGTTTCTACAACGTCCCAAATCACCCTCGGGCTGTCATCAGTTGAAGATACAGAAACCAAAATGACATGTTTTCCCACTCTCTGAGGGGCAATCGGAATCAGTATTACAACGTGTACCCAGCCCATCGCAGAGATATGCCGTTTCCAGACAATTATTCTCCGCAAAACAACTCAATTTTTCTTCGCCTGGGACGTCCTGGCATTCTCGACTACAGTCGGCAGCCAAAACCGTACAATTTGCACAGTCGGGTGTCAGGCCGGTCCCTGACGCCAATTCGTTGGTACAATCGGGTATGCTTTTCTCTTTCACGCATACACCGGCCCAGACAAGTAAGTTGCAATCCAGATTTTCTCCACAGGTTGGAGCCACCGCCGGATTCCAACTCGCACAGCTCCCATCTACACATGTATGACCGCCAAAAAGAATATCCAAGTTACCGGCGTTGATACAGTGGCATTCACTATCGGGAGGACAGGTGGGGCCCTGAGGAGAAGCCTGATCCGTGCCGATATTCGATGCATCCGAGCCGGCACCAGTGTCTGTATTGGTCGGCACCACCACATCGGCACAGCTCCATGCAAAGCCGCTAATGCTGAGTAAACAGATGAGAAACCCTAATCTTCGTATCATCCCCACATCACTCTCCCTATCTCGCAACGAAGTATACCAACAGGGGTGTCGTCCAACAACCGGCCCCCATGGCTCTTAAGAGCGCGATCCGAAGAGTCCCAGGAACCGCTGCATAAGCGTCGGCGGTGGGTTGAGAGCGCGCTCGATCAATGCCCGGTAGGTGGGCATGGGACTACTCCCGACAAGCTGACCTACAACGTCAGCCCCTCCCTCTCTCGGTTTAAGCAACAAAACCGTGGGGATGGATTTAACCCCAAACGCTCGCATCAATTGCTGGTTCTTATCGGCGTCGACCTTGTAGAAGTCGACCTGACCCTCATAGGACGGAGCCAGCTCCTCCAGAACGGGTCCTACACTAGAGCAGGGGCCACACCAATCGGCCCAGAAGTCCACCAGGACCAACCCCTCGGAACGATGTAACATCTCGTCAAAATCGGTTTCGGAAATCGCTTGCATCACAGTCTATACTCCGAGGATTCGACCGGGTTGCGGTCGTCGAGATTCGTACCTTCTAATTATCACTCGGGCCAAAGCCGGGGCAGATGGCATCAATCTCGAACACACATGGGGGGTCTGGAGGGCTACCGTCACCCAATAGAGATGGGTCGGTCGAACAATCCGCATCCAGAGCAGGCTCAGCAAAGACTCGCATACTCTCCACCAGATCGTTCGCGCAGCTCTCCACCTGAGCCAGTGTCGCCTGGCATGTCGTCAGCTCGAGCTCATCACAATCGGCATCAATGGTTTGTGATGGCGGCTCGTCTTCCATACAGCTAGCGTAGATCTGTTCGCAGGGACCTCGGCCTTCCTGGGACATGAAGATCGCTTGCAGCATACATACGTCGAGTTCGCTGATCTCTGCGTTCATGGCATCCGCCGTTTGCTGACAATAGCCTTCCCATTCTTCGGCCGTAAGGTCCGACATAAGGCGAGTGTCATCGCCTGCGAAATCGATGTCGATGTCTCTCGGAGGGACATCACCCCCGTCTCCCGACGAACCCAGTCCCGGACATTTGGCCTCAATTTCCTCCATGCACGGGGCTTGGGCCGGTTCACCAATGGATTGGATCTCCGCGAGAACCGATGGATCGCTGTCACAGCTGATATCCGAGTAGGGCCCATAGGTCTCAGCCAACAGAGCGTAGGTCTCGTTCAGACAATCCTCCAACTCCGCAACCGTCGCCGTACAACCAACAAAGTCGTCGTGCGCCTCCACACATGGATCCTCGTCGGGGGTTAAAGCGGACTCGCCCGCAGCGACACATTCTGCGACGACTTCATCACAATCGCCGAACCCCGCCTGCTCAATGGAAAGTCCCTGCATAACACACATGAAATTGCCATCCCCAAAGGCGGCCTGTGTGCCTCCCATGGCCTGCTCGCATAAGGCCATCGCCTCGGAAGGCGTCAGATCAGAAGCCAGTCGGCTATCATCACCTGGGATATCTACTACCTTGTCATTATTCGCCGTATCTCCAGAGCTACCGCTGCAGCCGACGACCAGGACGGACAGCAGAAGGGAGATAAAAAGTAGCCGTGTTCTGTACATCAATGCCTCCAAACTACGGTCTGGTACTCAAGACTGAGGGCCACGCCGTTCGATGACAGCGTGGTCATTTCGCATCATTCCGGAGGTTCGGGCAGGGAGGGCGGACCATCGTTGGGTGGCGCGTCGTCGTCCTTAGTTAAGCCCGGACATTTGGCCTCAATTTCTCCCATGCAGGCCGGTTCCTCCGGCTCCCCCATCGATTCTAACTCTTGAAGGATGGCCGGATCACTGTCGCAACTTATGTCACTGTAGGGCCCGATCGCGTCCGCTAAAATCCCGTTCTGTTCGTTCAGGCAATCCTCCAGTTCCGCAACCGTTGCCGTACAATCCACCAGATCGTCGAACGCGCCCGCACATTCTTCAGAGATGGAAGCGCTATTATTTTCCGACTCGGCAAGACATTCCGCAGCCATTTCCTCACAATCACCGAACCCAGCCTGCTCCATACCCAGCCCCTGGGCCACACACATAAAGCCGCCGTTTCCCATAATGGACTGGCCGGCTTCTATTGCCTGCGCACATAAAGCCGTGGCTTCCTCTGGGGTCAGATCCGATACCAGCCGGCTATCGTCACCGGGAAGATCGATCGCGTTCGCTCCCCCGCCGCCGCCGCCGCCGCAGGCAACAAAGAGGAAGGGGATCAGTGCTATTGGAAATGCCTTCAGAAAACGCGTCATCACTCTCTCCATATTCGAATTATCAGGTGTGGGGCGGTGTGGCACTCCCCTAATCGTCCTCATCATCACCCGCAAAACCAGGGCACTTGGCCTCGATTTCAGCCAGACACGCGGGCTCGGGTGGTTCCCCCATAGATTGGAGCTCTTGAAGGATGGCCGGATCGCTGTCGCAACTCAGATCCAGATAGGGGGCAAGGAACGCTTCAAAGCCCTCGTTCATCTCGTTCAAGCAGCCCTCCAGCTCCGCAACCGTTGCCGTACAATCGATGATATCTTCATGCACGTCTGCACAGTCCTCTGCAGGATCGGACTGCATGTCGTTTTCCGGATCGGCGACACATTCTGCGAAGAGTTCATCACAATCGCCAACTCCGGCCTGCTCCATAGATAGCCCCTGAGCCGCACACATAATGTTGCTATCTCCCAGGATGGCTGCTGTCATCTCGCTAGACTGCATACACAGAGCCGTAGCTTCCTCTGGGGTCAGCTCCGATACCAGCCGGCTATCATCCCCCGGAAGATCGACTCCATTGGCTCCACCGCCGCCGTCGTCGCCGCCGCCGCAGGCAACAAAGAGGAAGGGGATCAGTGCTATTGAAAATGCTCTCATAAAGCGGGTCATATCGCTCTCCTTATTCGATCTGTTCTGACGCATACCCTTGCATCACAACGAGTTCGTCGTTTTCGTATTCACGTCATGTCGTCATTCTTAGTCTGTGACGAGCACTCCATCGCATTCGAAGGGAAGTCCCGGACCACCGTTCTCATCGGGCTCACATACCGCATCAAACGCAGCTTCGCAGGCCGGCCATGCGTTGGCGTCAAACGAAAGGACATTGTCACAGGCCCCTGCAGCAAGCTCGTCAGCGACACAACTCTCGGGACTAATGATGGTCAAATCATCACACATGAAACGATTGCCACACTCCGCCGTGATGTAATCGACGCATTCATTGTAGAAGGAATACTCGTAGCACGGGCCATCCACACCACAATAGTAGCCTTCGCCACATTCCTCGTCGGTTAGGCACATCTCGTAACAGATGCCGTCCACCTCGCAGTATTCACCCTCATCGCATTCGTCGTTGCTGAGGCAATAGAGGTAGCAGATACCATCATCCGCACAGTACGCGTCGTCTCCACATTCCTCGTGGCTTGTGCACAACTCGTAGCATGCGCCGTCATCGGCACAGTAGGTTCCGTCTTCACAATCGTCATCGGAGACACAGTTGTCGTAGCAAAGACCGTCCACTGCACAGTAGGTTGCCTCCGGACAATCATCGTCCGAAACGCAGAGCTCGTAACAGAGTCCGTCGATGTCGCAATAGGTACTTTCGGGACAGTCGTCGTCGCTGACACAGAGTTCATAGCATCGACCATCGGTCTCGCAATAGGTGCCCTCGGCGCAATCATCGTCCGAGCCACAGTCTTCGTAGCAAAGGCCGTCGTCCTCGCAATAGCTGCCATCCGGACAATCCGCGTCCAGGATACACAGCTCGTAGCAGAACCCATCGACTTCACAATAGGTGCCTGTGGGGCAGTCGCTATCGCTTACGCAGTACTCGGTACAGAAACCATCGACTTCGCAGTACGTACCATCAGGACATTCCGCGTCGGCTACACAGTATGCCGTACAGAGGCCATCTACATCGCAGAAGGCGTCTAGACCACAATCTGCATCTTCCAGGCAGGTATTAGACTTCACAACACATGCCGAAAAGAACAGCAGAGCTATTACAAGAATCCGTTTCATTTTCTCTCCTCAGTTACTCGAGATTTCTAAGTTTTTAATAGAAGACGCCATCGCATTCGATTGGCTGTATCCATTCACCATTGGTTCCCACTTCGCAGACCGAATCCGCCGCATAGAGGCAGTCGTTCAGATCAAAGGGAGAATAGTTGAGTGGGCCATCACAAACGCCCGTAACCAGATTGTCGGACACGCAACCATCCACATCATTTACAAACGAGTTGTCACACATGATCGCGTTCTGGCAGACCGCAGCCACATAATCCACGCAGTCAGAATAGGACCCGTCGTAGGTGCAATAGCCATCTGTATCGCAGTACGAGTCGCTAGAGCAGTCCAGATCATCAAAGCAGGCTACCCGCTCGATCACACATCCCGTGGCAAGCATACAAACGCCTACGATAAGAGCACCCAGAACTTTCCTCATCCCCAACTCCTTTGCCCATTCGAAACGACAATATAGCCCATAACAGTAGATCTGCCTAGTAGTCCGATGAACACTAAAACACGCATGGAGACAACGAGACGCCTTCCCTTTGAGCAAACCACCACAAAACATGTACCATGAGGTACAGCAAGGTGCCCTGAACAAACCACCACTTATCTTTTTATTTCAATGAGTTATAATATTTTTTTTGACGTTTTAAGCATAATAACCTTACTGTACCACATGGTACCTTAAGGAGGGTTGCTTCTATGTTGAAAATCGATCGTTTCACACTCGATAAAGGGCTGAATCCCGCACTACAGCTTGCCATCTGTGTTGGCTTGTTCCTGTTCGGATGTTCGGTGCCGGAGACAGCTCTCAACACCCTACCTCCTGGTATGGCAACGGCCGAAGACGGGCCCGTCGTAATTCGCGCGGACGAGTCCACTAGCAAAGATAACGTAAGTCGAGGGGAGTCTGAAGAGACGGACATCTGCATAGAGGGGCCAAATAAAAACCCAAACCTTCAACCGAAGATCTTTTACGGAACCAATGCTCCCACGGTCGTCCCCATGTCTTTACCGCAGACATGGGCTATCGGTACCTTTGGTGGCTGTACCGGTCTTTTGATTTCTCCCACATGGGTGCTTAGCGCCTCTCATTGCAACTTTCACTGGCATGGTGGTGACTTCTGTATTGGAAAGAACCCCGATGATCCGGACCGATGTATCCCGATTAAAGCAGGATATGATCACCCCTATGTCGATCTTGCGGTCGTCGAGCTGGAGTGGGACGCACGGACCGTACTTCCTGGCGTAGAGCCCGTGCCGATTCTCACAACGGATATGGACGATGCATGGCTGGGTCGAATCGTCGAAGCAGCAGGCTACGGCACCCAGGAAAATAACGGCTATGGCACCCGGCGGTTTACGGCTGAACCCATTGCCTGGCTTGATGATCATGAGGTTACCATCGACGGTAAAGGGCAACATGGTGCCTGTTTTGGAGACTCAGGCGGACCGCTCTTTACGCTGACCAGCAACGCAGAAATCCGTGTCATCGGGGCCTTAAGTAATGGGGATGACTCCTGCGTTGGCCTGGACAACTATACTCGTGTGGACACCTACCGTTCATGGATAGAAGATCATACCGGCCCCACGCCTCCATCCGGACCACAGCCCTGTATCGGAGTCGATACCAAAGGTTCGTGTAATGCATCGAACACACAAGCAACCTATTGCGGTGCAGACAATCTGATTCAAATCGACACCTGTGACTCCAATGAGCTTTGCTCGTGGAGCGATGTGGGGTGGCGCTGCGTCGAGACGCAAAACGACGTTTGTATGGGGATAACATACGCCGGTTCCTGTGACGGGAATGTACTCACCTGGTGTGATGAAGGAGGGCTGTCCACGCGCGACTGCGGTGCCTGCGGAGAAACCTGTGTGTCCGATGACGCCGCTGGCTTTATCTGCGTCGAAACCAACTGTGGTGATCTGACCTACGAGGGGCGATGCGATGGAGATGTCGCTGTATGGTGCAATAGTAACGGTGAGATCGAGAGCAACGACTGTAGTGACCAGGGCAACGCCTGTGGGTATGTGGACGACGACCTGGGGTATTGGTGCGTAGAGGGCGGCTGTGGCGACACCGATTATTACGGACATTGTGACGGTTCTATCGTGGAATGGTGCGGCGCGGACAACGATCTGGAAACGATTGACTGCGCCGAACATGGCCAGGCCTGCGGCCTATTAAACGACGAGCAGGGCTACTACTGCCTACCCATCGAATGTGGTGAAACCGACTTCTTCGGAGCCTGTAACGACAATGTCGTCAGCTGGTGTAACCGCGAAGGCGAGCTCGAACAGCTCAACTGCACCGAATCCAATCAGAGCTGCGGACTTTTGAATTCTGCGCTCGGTTACTACTGCGTGGATTAAAGGAAGCTATGCAACGACAACAAAGCAAAATGCACTTCCTTTCAGGCGTTTTCACGCTCCAGGCACGGGATCTCCGGCCTGTTTCAAACTCTCTTTTCAACAACGGCATGGATAGCTGGCTCAAGGGAGCCAATACCCTGTCGTCCCTGCACATGGATGTGGAGCAAAAGCCTCCGATCCAAACCTTTCTACCCGTGGAGAATAACCAATGAAATTGACGCAATGTACCCCACGGCTCCGCATATCTATCCTTTTCATCGTATCTTCCTTATTCATCAGCTGCGCGGCAGACAATATGGAAGCGGACGTTATCGTATTTGGGCAATCCGATGACCCCGCCGCTCCACCATATACAGAAGACGCGCTCTCCTCCCCCGACATCGCCACACCAACACCACCAGACAAGCAGACCGAACCGACCTGCCCTATGGCTGGTGACGCAGGGCAGCTCGCCGAATGCTGCGATCTAGGCCCCGCGAAATGCGTTCCCATGGAATTCGTTCCGGACGGCCTGCAGAACCAATTGGCGACCTGCGGTTCCAATGGCGGCTGCGTGCCGCAGCGTATTATCGACTCCCTGAAAGCAGGGAATTATACACCAAAGGTGTGTACATCCCTCGGTGGTTCTGAAGGAGCGTGCATCTCTACCTGTATCCCCAAAGTCGCTGACTTTATTACCTTTCTCCCACAGGACATCTGCGAAGACGACGAACGATGCGCTCCCTGTATTGATCCCTTAACAGGGGAAGATTCCGGAGCTTGTGGAGATGGGATTACCTGCCAACCACAAAGCGCTTCATCCGAACCAGAACCGGAGCCGGAACCAGAGCCGGCTCCGGACCCCTTCAGCTGTGACAACCTCCCAAGCGAACCTATCGCCGACGTAAACCTCTTCAACCCCTGCTGTGACGGTGCACATTGTGTACCGTCCGCTCTGGTTCCCCCCGAAGACCAGGAGTTTTTGGCGACGTGCGATAACAACACCGGGTATTGTGTTCCCGATCCCATCATCGAGACGGGAGGCTTCTTCGTAGCGGAGACCTGTATCTCCATTGGAGGAAGTGAGGGCAGATGTGTGTCAACTTGCGTTCCCGAAGTCGCTGAAAAAATGGATAATCTGCCGATCTCCACATGTGCGGCGAACGAGCGCTGTTCTCCCTGTTGCGATCCCTTTACAGGCGAGGAGACCGGTGCCTGTAGCCAAGGCTGCGATACCGGCCCCTCCCTGGGGTATTGCGCCGGTCCATCGCTCCCGACCTGCTGCTCCGGATTGGGGCATTGTATAGAGCAGGAGCTGGTCCCCTCCGACCAACATGAAAACCTTAAGGATTGCGGTGGCGACCTGAAAGATTTCCTCTGCGTTCCCGACGAGATGCAAGACCCTGCCTATGCTGGTACCCCCTGCAGCGGAAACAGTTTTCTTCTCGGTTCCTACGAGGGAGTCTGCCTTCCAGGATGTCTAAAATTGCCGTTAAAGTTTACCTTCGATAAAACTGTATGTCCGGAGCATCATACTTGCACCCCTTGCACAGATCCTTTCGGAGGTTCTACGGGAGCACCAGGATGCCCTTAACCTCTAACCAGGAACCTATATGCGAAAAACCCGCAAAAATAAGCGGGAAGATATCCTTCAAGCCACCGCTGATCTGGTATGCGAACATGGATTTTCGAGTACCAGTATCAATATGGTGTGTGAGCGGGTTGGCGTAGCAAAAACGGCCATCTATTGGCATTTTGGCAACCGAGACGGCCTGATGAACGCCGTCATCGATGAGTTAACCCACGAATTTATCGCGCAGGTTCGATCCAATGTGTTTTTAAAAGGAACGCCACTGGAGCGACGGGATCAAATGATCGCCGGTATGCGCGATATCGTGGAAAACCAGACGGAACGTTTTCGAGTGCTTGTCATCGCGAGTATCGAGAGTGCCGAATTGGATCCCCACTTTCGAACGGCATGCCTACGGTTGACCGATGCCACCACCCAGGCCATCGCCGATGGCTACCGTTCAACCCTTGGGTTCGATCTCCCCGATATGGACCTGCTCGGCCATACGTTGATCGCCCTTATGGTCGAAGCGTTACGACGAAAAAAGATGGACCCGGAAGGTTGCAACCTCGACCGTCTATTCGAAGACTTCGAGCGACTCGTGGACCTGATGGTCCGCGACCGAATCCGCCGCTATACCAAGAGCCAGGAAGAAGAAAATAAGTCCTGAACCGATTCAGGGCTGGCCATAGGAGCCATCCGGTAATTGGGTCGCCAGCTTATATTGTGGATCGGTCAGCAGACTGTAGAGATCGGGATCACCGCTTTGCACCAACTCGTTCGAATAGAGCTTCCATTCGTGACCGATCTCGTCGGGCCGTCCAGGATATTCCTGGGCTCCAAGAATCGACGTCAGCCCCCAATAGAAATATTCGGTAACCATACAGGCGTACGAACAGGTCGGGTCGTCGTAGCTGTACCAGGCCCCAGCCGGGTACTCTCCGTTGGGGGGTAGAGCGCATTTCCCACTAGAAAAGTTCGAGTTGGGCCCCGAACTTTCACAGTCATCAAGACTGGATTCCTCGTAATGCCCACCACGTGCAACGTCCATAAGGTTTGCAATTGTAGAGCCCGACACCTCGCCAAAAACATCGGGGTAGACCGGTGCATACCCATGGACGGTGATCAGATGCAGGACCTCTTCAAGGGTCGCATCAAAACCGCTGGAAGGGCTGCTCCCATTCGGATGAGTCTCGTCACCAAATAGCAGTTGCCCTGCTTGTGGTGGCGGTCCCGTAAATTCCTGCTCTATGACCTGCTCAAACTCGGATTCGGTGTTCGCCATAAGCAATGTGGCATAACGCGATACCAGCGCCTGAACGACGTCCGGATTGTCCGTGATCCCATCCTCGTTATTGTCGAGATATTGCGCCATGACTCGAGCAGCATGAAGCACTTTGCCGTCTGGGGTACTGGCCGTGGCGAAAATATGCACACCAAAGACGTTTACGTATTTGGAAAAAAGCTGCGCGAACCCGGGGTGATCTGTCGTTACCGACTCGATCGCGATGGTAATGGGTGCGGCCCCTCCGGTATCTACAGATGCGGAGTCTTCTTTGGTTTCAGTTCCCAGATCATCTACCGAGGTATCACTACTCATCGAGTCCGACGCACCGCCAGCCGACGAGCAACCGAACCCAACCATACAAGCTAGAAATATCCATCCCAAACGAACCATGATCGCTCTTCCTTTTTCCGGTGAGGAGGTTCTCAAGCCTAACGATTCATCCCCCGTAAGACAAACACGCTACGGTTGAATGAGAAGTCCTGGAATGGTAATCCAACGGGTCCAAAGGAGTAGTTATGAAAGAGCTGAAATACGACTGGACCAAAGCAGAAGTGGACGCCCTTTTTGAATTGCCGTTCTTTGAACTGGCCCACCAGGCGCAGACCATTCACCGGCTCTGGCACCCTGCGTCCGAAATCCAGCTCTGCACCCTCTCGAATATCAAGCAGGGCGGATGCCCAGAAGACTGCGCCTATTGCCCACAAGCTGCTCGGTACCATACCGATGTAGAAGCCGAGCCATTGCTGTCGGTATCTACGGTCTTAGATCAGGCCCGGATCGCGAAAGAACACGGTGCATCACGGTTCTGTATGGGAGCCGCCTGGCGACATGTCCGAGATAATGAAGAATTCGACCAGGTTCTTTCGATGGTACGCGAGGTCGCAGATATGGGGCTGGAGGTCTGCGCGACCCTCGGAATGGTGAACAACGATCAAGCCCAGCGACTCGCAGATGCAGGCCTATACGCGTACAACCACAATATCGATACCAGCCCCGATTTCTACGATCAGATCATCAGCACCCGCACCTTTGATGAACGTATCGAAACACTGCAAGCAGTACGGGATGCCGGCATTACAGTCTGTTGTGGCGGTATCTTGGGAATGGGCGAGGAGACGACCGATCGGGCCGCGATGCTCCATGTACTGGCCACGATGGACCCACACCCGGAATCGGTGCCCATCAACCGCCTCGTAAAAGCTCCAGGGACGCCCCTCGAAGACCAGGACGATCTCGACATCTTCGACTTCCTACGCACGATCGCTGTCGCGCGCATTCTTATGCCTGGATCCATGGTTCGATTGGCAGCCGGTCGTACGGAGATGTCCCGTGAAGCCCAGGCCCTGGCCTTTTTGTTAGGGGCCAACAGCATCTTCTACGGCGAAAAACTCCTCACTACGCCAAATCCAGAGGCCAATGAAGACCGAGAACTCCTGGAGGTCCTGGGACTGGAACCACGTCTAGCACAGCCTCCAACCCGGTAGGTTCCATTATGGATTCCCTCTCCATACAGCTGGATGATCTTCGTCAGCGCGGTCTGTATCGATCCTTGCGTGAACCAACGGGAGTCCCTCTATCCAGCAACGACTACCTGGGGCTCAGCCGATCGCCGGAAATCACCGCAGCGCTGGTGGATGCCCTACAGGAGGGAGTCGATCATGGAAGCACCGGCTCGCGTCTTCTGACCGGACATCGCGGTAGGTTTGATCGATTGGAGAGCGACTTTGCACGCTGGCAGAATCGACCGGCAGCCCTGTTTTTTGCAACAGGGTACAGTGCCAACGTTGGTTTATTAAGCTCTATCCTCGGCCCCGACGACGTGGTTGTCAGTGATTCTCTGAACCATGCCAGCCTGATCGATGGAATCCGCCTCGGTCGGGCCGAGCGGTGCATCGTTCCCCACCTGGACATTCAAGCGGTAGAGGAAGCGGTTCGAACACCACGAACCGGCCAATGCTATGTGGTGGTCGAATCCGTCTATAGCATGGACGGAGATCTGGCCGATCTGAACCGGCTGAACACCCTATGCGCCGAACACGGCGCACATCTGATCGTCGATGAAGCCCACGCCACCGGCCTTTTTGGGCCCAGGGGAGCAGGCCGTATCACCGATCTTGGAATCGAAGATGCAATCTTCGCCAGCATTCATACCTGCGGTAAAGCGCTGGGCCAATCCGGTGCTTTTATCTGTGGTTCAGACGCCCTGCGACAGACCCTCATAAACCGGGCCCGATCCTTCATCTACTCCACAGCCCCGCCACCCTTTCTAGCGGCCGGCCTGGCAAAGGCCATCGAGCTCGTGCAGGCCGATCCGGAGCGACGACAAAAACCTCTCCGTCTCGCACAGCAGCTACGAAACCGGCTGAAAGATTCCGTATCGATCGGGAGCAGCGAGAGCCATATCGTTCCATTGATCGTGCATACAGCCAACGCATCGATCGCTCTGGCTGAGATGTTGCGTGGTCTCGGATGGGACGTCTATCCCATTCGTCCACCGACGGTACCGGAAGGCGAGTGCCGGATCCGCCTGGTAATGAACGCTTCCCTGGAACCACACCAGATCGACAAACTGGCAGACGATATCCTCACTGGATGCAACGAGTTGGAGCTATGAGTCCTGTTCTTCCCCCTCGATTCTACCTTAGCGGCACCGACACCGACGTTGGGAAAACCGTCACAGCGGCTGTCCTCTGTGCAGCCCTGGACATTGCCTACTGGAAACCGGTGCAAGCGGGGCTTGATACGGAGACCGACTCGGCTCGTGTCGCGCGTCTTGCTGGTGTGAAGGTGTATCCAGAGCGATACCGGCTCAAGCGACCCGCATCGCCCCATAGAGCGGCAGAAGATGAGGAAATCTGTATACAGCCCACAGATTTCACAATGCCAGAGGCTGACCAACTCCTCGTGGAGGGAGCTGGGGGCCTGATGGTCCCCTTTGGTCCGCAGTTCTGGCAGACCGACTTGATTCAGCACCTGGACCTAGGGGTCATACTGGTCTCCAGAAGCACCCTGGGTACGCTGAACCACACCTTCCTAACCCTTGAAGCGATTCGGGCACGCCGGCTGTCATTGCACGGCATGATCCTGGTGGGTCCCGAACATCACGAGAACCGGACAGACCTCCAAGAAATGGGAGATTGCCCTGTGCTGGCACAGCTACCCCTGGTGGACGATCCAGATCTCGCATTCCCAGAGCTGGTCGCCTCTATGAAACGACAACTCGCAGGAGTATAAATATGACAACAACCGGAATCTGGCACCCCTTCACACAGATGAAGTCTTTTGAGCCTCTTGGCGCAGTCGTTGAGGCCAAAGGTGCATGGCTAACCCTCTCGGATGGACGACGGATCTTAGATGGTATCTCCTCCTGGTGGGTTACAAACCACGGACATAGTCACCCGAAGATTGCCAAGGCGATCTCCGACCAGGCCCATCAATTCGACCAGGTTATACTGGCGGACTTTGGACATGGACCTGCGGCACAATTAGCGGAGCGTCTGGCGGACATTCTTCCGGGCGAACTGCAACATGTCTTCTATTCTGATGACGGTTCGACCTCGGTCGAAGTTGCCATAAAGATGACCGTGCAGGCTCGCGCCAACCAGAACGAAGGCCATCGGAAACGAATCGTTACCTTTGATGGGGCCTATCATGGAGATACGGTCGGAGCGATGAGTGTCAGCGCTCGAGGGGTCTTCAACGAGGCCTTCCAACATCTACTCTTCGATGTGGATTCTCTGCCGTACAACGACATACCAGCGCTCCAATCTTTTTTCGCAGAACATGGTGCAGAGGTGAACGCTGTCATCGTAGAACCGTTGATTCAGGGAGCGGGTGGAATGCGGTTTTCCACTCCGGACTTCATCGCAGAGCTCGATCGCCTATGTGAACAACACGGGGCCTACTGGATCGCAGATGAGGTCATGACGGGGCTGGGCCGCGCCGGTACCATGTTCGCCGTACAACAAGCCAACGCGGTTCCAGACGTGATCTGTGTCTCCAAAGGAATCACAGGGGGGACTCTTCCCCTTGGCCTCACTATCTGTAACCCAGAGATCTACGCTCGCTTCCTGGGGGCCGATAAATCCCAGGCCTTCCTACACGGCCATTCGTATACAGGAAACCCCATTGCATGTGCGGCCGCCCTCGCGAGCCTGGAACTGTTTCAAGAAGAGCAGACCCTCGACCGTGTGGCCCAGATCACATCGCGCTACGAGCATATTGCAAGCCAATTTGCCGCCCTTCCCAACACGAAGAACATACGCTACCGCGGTGGTATCTTCGCCTACGAAGTCGATGGTGGAGGGGGTGGATACCTCGATCCAACAGGACGCAAGATTCGAGATAAGGTGTTCGAGCAGGGCTTGTATATTCGGCCGCTAGGGAACACGGTCTATCTGATGCCACCCTTCTGTATTTCAACCGAAGATCTGGACTGGGCTCTTGGCCTGATGCTCGAGGCCACACGCGACCTCTAGCCCACAAGGTAGGAGAACGCTACAATCGGATGAGGAGGTAGAAGATGTATCGATTCCTTGCTGTAATTCTTCTTATGGGGTGGGCGTGTTCAAGCGGAAGTTCCAGCGACACGGACACATCCGGAACGACCGACTCGGGAAATAGCGCGGACGTAGGCGCGGATGTTCTGAGCGCAAACCTGCCCAGTTGCGATCCCCATGGGATCTATGATCCGACGAGCCTGAACATCGCGGCCGCGGAATACGCCTTCAGTCTCCCGGACGACGCCACCGAATGTGGTTGCGTCTATCTACCACCAGAGGACAACGCGGCAGCACTCCAGTCCCTACAATGCCTTTGCGACGCCTGGGCATCCTGCTCCTATGCTCATTTTCGATTCATCACCAATACGATCGAAGGTGATCCCATCGCAGACGACTACTTTATTCGCCCCAACGCCGACTCTGGCTGTGAGGTCATTCACCTCACAGATTGGAGCCAGGATGCGTTCGGAGGTGTCGAGGGGGTTTCCACTGACTGGTGTGGCGCCCTACAATGCGACGCCAGCCAGATGCCGCCGACCATCTTCCCGGACGAGTGTCATCCACTCAATTGATCAATCGCGACAGATCAGCGTCCACAGAGGGTCATCCACCTTTTTGTTGGGGGTGCTGTAGTTGTCTGGTGGAAGAAGATAATACCCCCCTGCTGGGCGAGGTTTTACAACCAGACGCCCCCCAAAAAACTCCGCATAGAGCGCACTACGTAAGGGTTCTTTTGTGAAAGATTCTATACTTGGGCAACCACCACCGCTGTCCTGGATCTCACGAAAAACAAGATGCGTGCGCATGGCCACAAGAGTCAACGGCCCCAGGGCACGCCTTTGAAGATAGCGATGCTGCAAACCACCCAGTCGAACCTTAGCCAGAGTCACGGTAAGTCCCTTCTTCGTGTCGGTTTCGGTGGCGGGGTCCATGTCGTCCTTCAGATAGTCGTCTTTGATGGAGTCATGCACCCCGTACAGGCCCTGAATACAGCGAAACCAGAATGAGCCTTTAGGGCAAGCCTCTGCAAAGCGGTCTGCAGTCTCCTGGGTCTTATACCAGGTCTCAACCAGGGCCCCCTTCGTCGCAAGATTTTGCATCTGCAATGCCTGTCCGTAACCCCAGCCACCCGGTGGGACCCACTCCTTCCCCATGATCGCAGGCATTACCGCCTTAACCGTCAGATTCAGATCTTCGGCCTGAATATGGGTCGATGGATGCGGCTCTTCTGCCAGAAGAGAGTCTATCTCTTTCGATATTTGCTTGAAGTCTGGGCCATCCTTCTCCGTATTCAATATCATCTCCGCCACAACGGAGAGTATGGTTGCCCAATGGCCCACAGAGGTGCTCGCTGTCTCCCAGTCTACCCCTCCACGGGCTGCGTCCTGATACAGCCGCGCGCCATCCAGGATCACCTGGAACGCCTGGGTTACCCGGCCATCTCTCGCGAGTCCACGAGCTCGAAGACTCATGGCCCGGTAGATGAGAGCGGCGCGGTAGGTCCAATTGGCATCCGGCATACCGTGACGCCCAAATTGGAAGGGGGAACAACTCGATTCGTGCAATAAGACCGTCTGGATTTCATCTACGAGGCCGATACATAAGCGCTCCGCTGTACGAACGTCGGGCATATCCGCGATGGAGTCGTCCAGGGCGCGCGCCACCGGATCAATATTGATCCCAAGCCGGAGATCCGTACGTTTCAGGGAGCGCACCGCGCTCAAGCATTCCTGGTTGGTCTTAGGCTCCATATAGATGGATAAGAGTAATTCTCCGCCATCACCCGAACGTGCTTCACCACGCAACACCGGACGCTTACAGACCTTCGTCTGGTTCGCATCCAATACCGAAAGGTGACCCTCCTTGAATTCATTGAATTCCTTGGAGTCGCGGACCTTTTTACAGGTGACTCCAGTCAAAACAAGGCAGAGGACGACTAGGCCTCCCCCAATTTGGCGGGTCATGCGTAAAAGCAAAAACTTCTCCCTAAAGTTCGAATCCCCTAAGGATCGATTATACGAAAGACTACGTGAATCACCACTTCTTTCGCGAATTCATGGGGTTCTGTGTACAACATCTTGGAATTCGCGTCACTGTAGTCCTTCGGGGTCAGAAAAGGCCGTATTCGACATAAAGCCGTCATCGTTCAGCGCCTTCAAGAACACAATGATCAGGTCTCGTTCCTCATCCGTCATATCAATTCCGAGGCTACCATCGTCTCGACGAAACTCCGCATCCACGGTGTCCGACTCCGCGAGATGGAAACGGTAGTGGTCCAGTACCTGGGTGAGGGTCATAAATCGTGCGTCATGCATATAGGGCGCGGTAATCGCCACATTGCGTAAGGTTGGCACCTTGTACTTACCGATATCGGCAGGGTCCAGAGTGATGCGCGCGCGCCCCCACGCTAGCCGTTCATGATCCTCTGGGAATGTATCGTCCAACCCATTATTTCGATACGTATAATCCGTAAAATGATCCGGTACATGGCAATTGGCGCATTTCTTCTTTTTGAAGAGGTCAAAGCCCAATAGCTCGATGGAGGTCAGGCCACTTCCCTGTCGAATATGCAGGTCATAGGGAGAGTCTGCGGAGATCAGAGTTCGCTGGAATTGCGCCAAGGCGCGCACCAGGTTCGGAATGGTAATACCGTCCTCAGGGAAAGCCTTCAGAAACATCTGCGGATAGTAGGGATGATCTGCCAGCTCCTGTTCCAGTTCCGATAGGTTCTGGTGCATCTCGTCTACATGTTCCAGGGGACCATACACCTGACTCTCCAAATCAAAACTACCACCATCCCAGAAATAGCCGTCCATCCAGGCCAGGTTGATCAGCGCCGGCGTATGGCGCAGTAGAAGGTTTCCACTGACCCCGGCCGTGCTGAACTGCTCTCCATCGGAGAAGGCCAGTTCCTGCTTATGGCAGCTGGAACAACTCACCTGATTATTTCCCGATAGTATCGGGTCATAGAAGAGTGCTCGCCCCAGCTCTACGCCGTCTACGGTGAGTGGGTTTCGTTCCGGCGAAGGTAATACGGAACCCAGATTCTCGGGCACCGGAAACAAGGCCCCAGAGTCCGACGGTGTACACGCAGGTAGAAGCAGCAAAAGGCCCACGATCCGTAGCCAACCTGTCGGAGTCAGAGTCATGCTCTTTAATTCTTTCGACTCCCCGTCGATTGCACCGAGAAACAGCTCGCATAGTTCTCTGCCATCGTTCCAGCGGGGCTGTCCTCCGAACCACCCACAATCGAGTGATCTACGGTCATATCCATATCGTCAAAGAGCATCGATGTTTCCGCCGATAAAACGAGTCGCCCACCATGGGTCTTATCCACCCGAATCGAACCCTCGAGAGAGATATCGACGGTCTTATACAGGTCATCAAAACCAAGATGCGCTTTGAACACATTCATCGTCTGTTCCACGTCATTCCAATAGTTGCCCTCTGCCTTCAAGAAGATGAAACCGGAGCTCCAGCTCCAGCTCATATCCACGCCAGCATCCAACTCGCCCACAAGGGTGTCCAGGCTATGGTTATGATCAACATCAACGCCGATAGAAAAGGTCACACCGGTGTAGTCGCCGGGCGGAACCCCCGTAATTATGACGCTATTGCGAAGCCCGGTGCCCGTCTGCTCAAAGAGATAATAGGATTCTGGGACGGCAAAACTAAGCCCTTCTGCATCGGTAAGAACCACATTCGACACCCAATAACGCAACTGCGTGAAGTTAACCGTAAGGCCAGCCTCGGTCGTATAATCGACGGATAGCTCCAATGGCGTGTCGTTAAAGACATGTTCGATGGTGAGCGTAAACGTGCCCGACTCGGGATCGACCTCCTCTACGGTGTCTGCATTACACCCTACGAGCCCCACAAGAAGGAGGGTCGACACTATCCATACGATTCGCTTGGTCATTCTAGTCTCCATTTCCTATACACCAGGTCCATGAGAGAAGATTATGGGTCCGTGTGGTCCTCAGGGATACAGACCTTACCCGCGTCGGGAGTCCAGGTAAGTTGAGTGGTCCCCAGGGTAAACGTCGGGATCTGATCTCGAATCGCCGGATCAAGGTCTCCAGAGGCGATTAAATCATCCAATAGATCGAGCCCCATTGAACGGATGCGCACCCGCATTTTGACTCGCTCAGGCTTGACGTCTCCGAGTATATATTCGCGTTCCTGGTGCACATCTTTGTACTCCGGATCCAGAACATTGAATGTATTGGGGGCTTCAAGCAGGTTGCTGACGACGCTGTCGACCTCCCAGAACATATGAACCTCTTCCCCCGCAGCGTTATAGGTCCGATCCCCAATACGCCAGAGATTCGGGTCGTCGAGCTCGGTCAACGGCTGTCCCTTGGCCACCACACCACTTTCAAAGATGACTTCATCATCGGCACCATAGGCCACCACCTCGACCCAGGCCCGCCTATCTTGCGTCGCTCCACTGGGCCAGGAATGACCGGCCGCCATATTCTCCAATAATACCCGCACCCGCGCTGGTTCTTCGTCATCGTATACACAAATTCGCGCATAAACCGTGGTGCTCAAATCTTTCTCGATGGCCGCCAGCTGGCTCTCCATTTCGGGAAACGGAGTCAACGCTGTGTCCACACCGACCATCTTATGGTCGTGGACTCGGCGAAGAAACACTCCATCGTAATCGGCCGCTACATCGTTACGCCCCGCCATATGGCAATCACCACAGGTCTGCGGCGGTGCGATATTTTCATTGGCGAACAGAGACTCCTTCCATTCCAGGAACGTGCGCTCCAGATGCACACCAGAGGGTGTAACGATGTCATGGCAACTGCCGCAGAGATCGGCCGAATCCTTCGAATTACGGTCCAATAACGACGAATATTTCGAGGCATGTGCTGTATTGGGAACAGGGTCGTCGTAACCCCCGCGCATCACCAGATCGCCGCTCAGACGTAAGGGTGCATTATGACTGCCTTCGACCGCTTCGACCGTATGACAGAAAAAGCAGGTGATGCCCTGTGCGTATTCGGGCACATCCGCCAGATTCAACCCATCGGTTGTCAGGCCAAGACGCAGAGCCAGGGGCGCATGACATTGGACACAAAAATCTCCCAACGCACCGTTGGTTTCGCGCTGTCCTCGCGCGTTCATAGCAAGAAACACAGGGTCCTTTGATGCATACGCGTGCATACTACCCGACCACTCAATGTAGTGTTGCTCGTGGCAATCCTTACATGCGGCCGGATCCATCATGGCCGCACGATCGAGATATTGGGGGGCGCCGTCACTACACGCAAACGCCACAAAAAGCCCGAGGAGTATGCACCTCTTAATCACCGTTTCGCCCCATCTCGAATCCAGGTCATGATCGCACAACGCTCGATCTCGGACAATGGGCTACCCGGTGGCATAACCTGACCCGGTTCGGCGGCCTCCAATCGCCACATAAGAGGGCTACACTCCGGATCTCCCGGAATAACCCTCGCCGACTCCTCCACCAGATGCTGGTAGGCCGTATCCGGGTCATCAAGAACAAGGCCTCCCTTGGCTCCCTGACTGGTATGGCAACTCCCACCACCGACCGAACAGCTCGCCTCCAACGTATTGGAGTACACGTTCTCGAAGGTCGGCTCGTACTGTGGCACACAGTCCACGGGTAACGGGTTCAGACACTCCACACCGGGGTCACTACATGCCCCTGGTAGCAACAATGCGATACACGCAGCGATGCGCACCATTCCAACAGATCTGCGTGATCTGGCAGCAGGATCTTCAACCCTCAAGATCGAAGTCATAGGCCACCTCATCGTCGCCGTCTGCAGTCGTGATGCGAATCGTCACCTGCCACACCCCGGGCATAAATAAATCCATATCGACCAGCTGGTAACTCCCACCGCCTATCTCTACAGCGTCCGTAAAGGGTGGAAAGGTACCATGACCATGGCCCGGCATGCGTGGTTCCGCCACGACCGTGGCTCCCGTAATGGGTTCACCATCAAGGTCCACAACCTCGACCGTCCAGGTATAAAGATCTGTGTATTCCGGGATCGGAGTACTCTCCATCAAGCGAACGTGTACAAGGCCGTTGACTCCACTCTTTTCAAGCCCAGCCACATAGGTGTCTACCGGGCTGTGTGACGCCATATCGTGGCCCGTCATACCGTCCGGGCTACCGGACACATCCTCTCCTGGGGCGTCGGTACCTCCACACGCGAGGAGGACGGCTATTACTACGAGGTAGGGAGACCAATTCATGGGGTGAAATTTCCTTTCTAATTGCCGTTCAAGCTACCGGATCGCCTTCTTCACTTCAAGCAAAGCAGGTGTTTCCAGTCTGGAGCGGGATTCAATAGATGGTAACGACCCGACTACCCGTATAGTAATGGGAAAGGATCTCTTCTTCCGTACTTCCACGTTCGGCCATACGCATCGCCCCATATTGGCTCATGCCAACCCCATGACCAAAACCTCCGCCAACGAACCGCCAACCCGTCGACGTACGGTCCACCACAAAAAGTCCGCTTCGGAGATTCGCTAGAAGTCTTCTCACAGACAACTCCCAACGGACTTCCAGGCTCTTCTTTCGACCAATAAAGCGTACTTTGCGCACGCGCCCACTGATTCCTCTTTCCACCACCTCGATGCGGCGAACAGGACCAATGCGCTTCTTTTTATTTACGAGCCGATTCAATTCGGCTCGGTCGTACTCCCGGGTCCATCGATATAAGGCCCGAGCCCCACGACCTACCGCAGAATAGGACGGAGGTCGCGTTTGTAGAAAATCACGTAATTGCCGCTCTGTGGGTACCTGTCCCTGGGGCCAGGGTAGCGGCGTATTCGGTGGAGCATCCGGTTTACCACGTAGGGCGTCATCCTTTCGGGTTCCCCATACATGTTCGTTATTCTCGGTAAAGCCCCCACTATTGGAGTGGTACACGCTTTTTACGAGTCGCCCATCGGCTCCAAAGATCACCTTTCCACGCGTCTCCTGCACCGCACGATTGGTGGACTCTCGTTCCTTGGTGATCCCCCCATACACCTGACAAAGCTGCGTCGAACAGGTCACATAGGGGTCGGACCGATTTCGTAACCCGATGGGAGCGAAGAGTTCGCCGCGGGCCGTAATCGCTTGTGCGCGAAGAGACGCCGCTGGTGCCGTGGAAAAAATCTCCGAAGGAACAACCCCCTGCAGTAGCAATTCAGCCGATAGACGATTGACCACAGCTAACTTACCGGTCTTATCAACCGCCAGAATAATATCCCCGTGGTATCGGCGATCTTCAAACCCATGCTTCGCATAGCCCTTGGCAAACTCGACATTGTGCACAGTGATTGGACCACCATCCAGGGCGGATATCGCCAACATCTCCAATTGGCTCACAATCATACCCGTAGATCGTTCGCGCACTTCGATGCGCCCATGGGGGCGAGTGAGCGGCTCCGCCATCACTTTTATCGGTGCGTTTAAACCGAACCGGCTTCGCAGCTCCTCGGCACGAACCTTCGCCGCAGCCGAATCATGGAAATGGCCCTTATCCAGAAGAAGAACCTTTCGATTATCCAGAGGCTTTTTAGGAAAGCCGAGAAAGCCTCCGATCTCGTGTACCTCGTAGTCTACCTTCCGTTGCTTCCATCGAAGTCTTCCCTCTTGTACCTCCGATAAGCTCCCACCCGGGAATGCGTCTAAAATCACACGCCAACGTGTCGTGGCTGGAGTCGTATTTCGAACCCGGCCAACCAGCACGCTCTCCGGACCCGTCTCAATCACACCACCAGCCGGACCCGCCAGATGGATCTTGAAGCCGGCAGCGGCCGATATCGTGGCCGAATCCTGCTCATCCATCAGACCGACGGTGACTATCGGATCGCCATTTTCCGCAAATTTCAGCTGTGTCGAATATAAAAGCTGCGCATCATCATGCAGTGGCGGCGCAGCCGAAAAAAGAAGCCCAACAATGAAGTAAGATGTTAGAATCACTGAACTTTTCTATCCAAACTCAGCTTTGAGATCTGGTGTGAAAGTATGCCCCGGGGGGCAATTATCGTCAAGAATCACGGTTATGTAGCGCGTTTGCGCTAAAAATGATTCCCAACTTGGACAAGGGAGAATCAGGTTGAGGGGTATCTACTCTTCAAAACCTCGTACATGGCGCGGATGGCCTGTGCCTCGGCTCCAGCCGGACGACCGGGACTGGATCGGTCGGTCCATGCATACACATCAAAGTGTACAAATAGCTTCGCCGATTCTACGAATTCCTTCAGGAATAGCGCGGCCGTAATTGACCCCGCATACCGTGAACTTGAGATGTGGTTGATGTCAGCGATCTTACTATCAAGAAAGCGGCGATAATTGCGCCAGAACGGCATGCGCCAGACCGGATCGTTAACGGCTTCGCCCTGTTCGCACAGTTCGGCAGCGAACACATCGTCTGTCGTATAGAAGGGTGGGAGATCGGCCCCCAAGGCTACGCGGGCTGCTCCCGTGAGAGTCGCCATATTGAAGAGGACTTCGGGAGACTCCGAATCCGCCAGAGCCAGCGCATCGGCAAGAACCAGTCTGCCCTCGGCATCGGTGTTACCAATTTCCACTGTGATCCCTTTGCGGCTCGGCAGAACATCGCCCGGCCGATAGGCGCGCCCACCGATCGAATTCTCAACCGCTGGGACCAGCACTCGTAAGCAAACCGGCAGCTCCGCATCCATGATGAGGCTAGCCAACCCCAGCACATGGGCCGCACCACCCATATCCTTCTTCATTTTCAACATGGAGCTACCCGGCTTGAGGTTCAGGCCTCCCGTATCAAAGCAGACGCCTTTACCCACCAGGGACACACGAGGGTTCGAAGTGGAACCCCAACGAATATCAATCAAACGCGGTTCTCGAACCGAGGCGCGCCCGACAGCATGGACCATCGGGAAATTCTGTTTGAGCAGGGAATCTCCTTTGATGACTTTGATCTTCGCGCCATGGGCCTCTGCAAGATCCCGAGCGGCCGCCTCCAGCTCGTCGGGGCCCATATCGTTGGCGGGCGTGTTCACAAGGTCCCGTACAAGGGCCGCCGCATCGTAAAGACGCTCGACCTCGGCCACATCTGTACCTGCGGAAA
>MDTE01079341.1_pt1 | contig 34470 bp, 29 predicted proteins | sample 811231 | NCBI WGS metagenome assembly MDTE01 (sample SAMN05326651, study PRJNA326480) | marine metagenome | isolation source: seawater | place: Indian Ocean: Red Sea | collected 2010
AGCCGGTCCCAAGGGTATGGCTGTTCGCCATTTAAAGTGGTACGCGAGCTGGGTTTAGAACGTCGTGAGACAGTTCGGTCCCTATCTGCCGTGGGCGTTTGAGATTTGAGAAGAGCTGCTCCTAGTACGAGAGGACCGGAGTGGACGAACCTCTGGTGTTCCGGTTGTCACGCCCGTGGCATTGCCGGGTAGCTACGTTCGGACGGGATAAACGCTGAAAGCATCTAAGCGTGAAGCCTCCTTCAAGATGAGATCTCACTGGAACTTCGAGTTCCCTGTAGGGCCCTGGAAGACTACCAGGTTGATAGGTCAGGTGTGTAAGCGTTGTGAGGCGTTGAGCTAACTGATACTAATTGCCCGTGAGGCTTGACCATATAACACCCAAACTGGTGTATAAACAGTTATGACATACGAACAGGCAGCCGCCGGTTCGCGAGAGAATCTCACTCATGTATCCAACCTAATTTTTTCACTTTGGCACGCTTAAGCGATAAGACCGAAGAAGTGAAAAAACCAGTTTGCTTGACGACAATAGAGCTGTGGAACCACCTGAATCCATTCCGAACTCAGAAGTGAAACGCAGCATCGCCGATGGTAGTGTGGGGTCTCCCCATGTGAGAGTAGGTCATCGTCAAGCTCTTATTCAAAACCCCAGCAGGGTAACCTGCTGGGGTTTTTTCTTATCTAGGGTTTATGCCAGGTTGCCTGCTGGGGTATTGGGTAGAATACGATAATCATTTTTACTACCTATCGGGCAGCGAAGCGTCATGTGAAAGGCGATGCACCGGAGGTGCCAGCCTTGAGCGCCGCAGGCGTGGCGAAGCCAGACAAAGCGTAGCTTTGGACTCCTTGACGATGACCTACCTGCTGCGCAGGTTCAGGTCATGGTGCAGTTGGCTTCGCCGATCAAGCTCTTATCCAAAACCCCTGATCACTAACGTGGTTAGGGGTTTTTCTTGCCCGTAAGAAAGTTAACCGTGTAGGAGCGCTTCAGCCAGCTTGCCTGGCTATGCGCGATGCGGCGCTTCGACAGAAATATGTAGGAGGGGATCCTATCCCCGAAAGCCTCTGCGACCCAGACGCCATCGGGAAGACGCTTCCCTCCTACAGAGTCGCACAAGCATCGCGTTACGATCTTTCGATGGATCTTGTCATACCCGTGTAGGAGCGGTTCAGCCAGCTTGTCTGGCTATGCGCGATTGCGGCTCAGCGTGAGACAAATGGCGTCTATTTAAGAGTTTATGCCGTTGATGCTCAAAATCGACGGGCCACGAACGTCTTCTCACTGTAAAGAGTACGTTCGTACCGCTATTACCCCTTGAAGCAAAATCCCTAGCGAATATCCTATACGTAACAAGTATTCCAATAATAAAAACAAGCTGTCACCGAATATCTATCTGTCCTGATATAGACTGGTTCTACAGTCGAAGCGGTGTCTCTTGACCGACATGTGAGGTCGTGAAGTGAAAAACATTCTCCGCCATCCATTAACAGTTGCATTGACCGCTATGTCTCTGCCAGCGCTTTCACTTGAGGCGATCAGTGATCGCGAGATGGCTGATGTTGCTGGTCAAGCCTTTATCACCATCGATGCATCATCATACAGTGACGGCACTGGTGAATGGGCAGGGCAGTATGAGTTCACAAAGGTGAATCTGGGCTTAGATATCGAAACCCTGATGACCATCGACACGCTTAAGGTTGGTGAGTTTGAGCGGACAGTAGGTGAAGACGGTACTGTGCCAATGACGGATTCTCAGGGTAACCCTGTGACTCAAAATGGGAACTTGGTGGCCCATGATGCTGATTTGATTATTGAGAACTTCGGTCTTGGCCGGGTCACTAATTACAAAGATGCCGTTAATGCTGGTGTTGAAGAGTTTAAGATCCGTGATCCTTACATTGAACTTGCGTATAAAGTAGAGAGCGGTGTCCGGAAGATTGCAGGAGTACGTATCGGCTTCTCGGAAGCTCAGGGTTGGTTGTCAGGAGATCTTATCTCTTTAACAGGTAATTTGAATGGCCGAATTGAAGGGCCTGCCTCGGTGGTATATGACCAGAACTGTAATGGTCAGGGTACTGCGAGTTGGTTGCAGTGTATTGAACTAGGTTTGGCAGATGCTTTGGGTACGCAGTTGGTAAGTACAATCGACTTGGTTGATGGTGCTGTAGGTACCGCTGGTTATAGTTATGGCGCTGGTCGCGAGTTAAATGAAGATGGTGAGCTTCAAAACCCCGATAGCCCATATCTGGACGTCCCTTACCTTAAACGAGCTTCCTGGGCGGGTGTTCCGGGGGGTAGGAGCTTCACAGCTCCAGGTTCTGCGCTTGAATTTATTATTCCCGCGCTTACCGGGTCTGAAGACTGTACTGTTACGGGTACTCCCGCTTGTTTCCCTCTAACTAACTTTCAGAGTGTCTATGTCGGCGATGAAAGTGTTGACTTTGAGAATGGCGGCGGAGCTACAGGTGCGTTTGTATCTCTTCAGACTACTTCTGTTCCGTGGGAAGATTTTTCGGGTATCGAAGGCAGTGATCGCGTATTAACTCAGAGAGGAGCGTTTTTGAATATCGCTAAATTCGATTCTGGCTCTGGTGTGAAGTATCCACTCAACCTTGATTTGTTCAGTGCAACGAACGGTACGCCACGTCAGGCTACCTGTGTTGGTAGCCTGAAGGGGTGCTAATTATGAAAATCTTGCGATCTATGTTAATCACCTCGATGGTTGTCTCTGCTGCGGCATTTGCTGACTTGCAGGCTCTTGATGATAGCCAGATGAGTGCGGCAACTGGTGAGGGGCTTGGGTTTGCCCTTGAAGATTTCGTTTTGGACACGGAAGGAGCTGAGCTTTCAGTAACAGGCATACAAAGCTCTGCGGGCGAAGAGATCGATATTAAGTGGACTAGCCTTTATGTTATGGGGGAAGGCAGTGACGAGGGCTCTATTCGCACACCGGGACAGATTGGTAGTTACCTCCATCCGTACGTAATTCGTTCATTACGAGGCAGTGGAGGCCTCGATCCTAATGATCCTTTGTATAACGAAAAGTACGGTCAGATTAACAATGAACTGGCTCTACTTGAACTTGCAGCTGATGAGTACCAATCAGATGTCCAGAATAGCGCAACTTTTGCCACATTCTCGTACTATCAGGGGTGTGTTTGGGGGCAGCCTGGGTGTGACGACTTGGCAACGGTTGGCTCTAACGGAGTCGCAGTGCAGGCGATTACAAATGAAATTGATGCCCTGAATTCGTCCAGAGCGCAAATTGTAGATACCTATTCTCTGGCATTAGGCGCACTAGAAAATCAGATGAATAGTTACTACTTGAGTGAAATTGTTCCAAGGGAGGCCACTGTTGCACAGGAGCAAACGGAATACGACGCCGAGGTTGTTGAGCTCGGTCAGCGTCTGACTACGGCATTCGATGCTTATGAAGCTTTTATGGCTATTCGACCTCAAGCTGATTGTGAGTTTGGCGATAATTGTACCGGATTGAATGGTTCCGCATGTCCCGCAATCGGGGGAGGTGCTTGTCGGGATGCTCGGACCGCATACAACAATTCTTACGACTCCTACGAGGAACAGCAGTCGGTACGCCAGGATGCATATAACGATCTTATTGAAGCACGTATAGATCTGGCTGCTGCTAATAATGATTCTGAGAGTTTTGGGCCAGCAGGCTCTTATATTGAAGCGGTCAATAATGTAGAAGAATTCAAGGTGCTGTGTGGTCTGGATTCGAGTGACTTTGGCTCGTGCGACGGTGGCCTGATCACGCGCAAGGGAGAAACAAAAGATGGTATCGAAAGTGTTTCAATAGCTTTGGCAAGTGGTGTGGAGCGCAGGGATGGCCTGGATGTGGGTGCATCCTTCGAATTCGCAGTGAACTCAGTAAATCCAAATGGCTCAACCAGCCCGCGTACTGACTACATCGATATCAACATGAAAGGGCTGTTTATCGATGGAACTGCGTTCCGTCTTTGGTCTGCTCCGGACGAGCAGGGTGACGATGAGCTGAATGCTGAGATTCGCTTGAATTTATTTATCAAAGAGTTGGATATCAGTGTTTGTGATCCTTCGGTTTGTGACAATGATCCTGTAGCCAAGGAGGCTTCTACTCTAAACTTGGATAACATGTTTGTCAGTCTTAACCTGGGTTACGGCGAGATTCAGCCAATGCGTCTGTCTGCTACGTCGGATGGTAATTTCGAGTTTGAGCTGACCAAGCTCCGTCCTGGTGATGATGTCGACACCAGTAGCCAAGAAGCTATGCAGACTTTCTATGATGATTACTATGAAAACTCACCGAAGAGCTTTATATCTATCAGCGACGTGCGTATCGGCAACAGTCCTGATGCCAGCCTCGGTAGAATCACGGTTGACGGTTTGCGTGCTCAGTACCTTAAAGTTACCAGTCGCGACCTGTAAAAGGTGGAGGTCAGAATGACATTTAATAAGTTAGTACTTTCTATATCCACATTAATGGTCGCATCTTCGGCAATGGCCGAGATGAAAGCAATTGATGATTTTGACTTGTCTGAAATTTCAGGTAAGGGTGGTGTTTACCTATCCGGTGAGTTCGCGATCAACAAAGATGGTGGACCCCTTTGGGACGATCCCAATGAAGTCTCAGGCTTCACTCCAGGTTCTCGTCCTATATTCGACGGTGCCGGTAATATCGTTGGCTCTGAAGAATGCGAAAACGGCATCTGTGGTTTGCGCCTTGCCATCAAATTGAATGAGAACAGTGAAGGTTGGTACGTTCTGGATGACGTGTCTGGCGGTATGTCGTTCGAAGGGTTGACGCTTCAGACGGAAACACTGACGACCGCAACGAACTACGACGTTTGGGTTGATGGTGGCTTCGAAGAAAAAGCGGTTGACGACGAAGTTTTGAAAATCGGGCTACCAGGAACCATTACCTTCAACGATTTTAAGTTTAAGTTCGCTGTAGCTAACAATGGTGAATTTGGTGTGCCTCTTCAGGATGGAACCGCATTTCGGCAAACCGAAATCTTCGGTGTCCAGCTGGATGGCGATATCACTGTCGGTGGTAACTTACTCCTGTTTCCGGTGGATTGATTATGAAAAAGACTACTTTGACGTTAAGTGCACTCACGCTCGCGATTCAGGCTGTATCAGTATCGGCACTGGAAGCGCTTGATGATGAGAGCATGGCGAATGTATCTGGTCAGTCTGGTGTGACGATTGAACTTGACCCTGGGCAGCTGGATATAGGTGAAATTAGCTACAGCCAGGATGGTGTTGCAGCCAATATGCGTGACATCAATATCAACTCTGGTATTGGCTCTGCCTCGGTAACGACGATAGATATTGACTCGGATGGTACCCTTAATCTGTTCAACCAGCTTGGTGCTCGCGAGTTTACCGTTGGCGGCGTTGGCATGACCGGCACTACTGGTATTACCAACGATTTTTTCAGCCTGCGCGGTGCGACTCAGGCGTATAGTGATGGCGGTACTACGGGCGACCTGACTGATGACACTGGGGTTTTTCGTCTCAACATGGGCGATGACGGTAACGGAAATCTTGCCTTTGATGGTTCACAGGTCGGCCTGTTCTTCGACGGTTTGCACTTCGGCGATGACGGCATGGAGTGGATCATTGATGATTTAGCAATGTCAGCCATCATTAACTACGGTCGCCTCATCGTTAATGACGGCAATGTCGAGTTCGACTTCGGTACCTTTGATAATCGAGGCCTACGCCTGACTTATGAGGCAGCTGCGATTGGTCTGTCTAATGATCCTAATATCGCTGTGGGTGATTATGGCGACCCTAACTCAGCGGGTTATTTGTTGGGTGACACGTTTGGTTCACTCAGTGTCGATCTTGAAGCATACGGTACCTTCACGATTGAAGGTGGCGGCGCTGATATCGGTGAGGGTATTACCTTCATACCTGCTCTTACGCTTATCAATGATGATGACGATCGCCCAGCGTTCAAATATACGGACGACGGATACGTGATCCTCGCTCGTAACTTCCGTGGAGACTTCAGTACAGAGTCTGGTTTGACGCTCGATTTTGAAGAAGACGATGCTAACAACCCCTATCTGGCATTGCGTTACGAAGATCTCACCTTCTCATTCAGCTTAGATGACCTGATTCTTGGAGATGAGAATGGAGCTGCACTCGGTAGTTTCCGTGGTCAGGTGCTTTTTCAGGATGGCTTAGTTGATGGGATTGAGCGTAAAAACTATCTACATTTATTTCCAGGCGGTGATATCGCTAGTGCCGATGGCTCAACGCAGCAGGGTATAAGGGCGCAAGTCGGATGGAATATTGTGTCTGCGGCGCCGGAAGCACAAGATGGTGAAACCTTTACCACACCGGGAAGTTTTGCAGGTAAAACTGCAGCTGAGAGTAATACTTATTTCGCCATGAACGATGATGGTAACTGGGTTTATTTCAACGGTTTTAACGGCTGGGGTGAAGGTGAGGTAACACTTGATCTTACTTCTGGCCCAGATATGGCTTCACTGCCTTCTGATTATTATGCTAACCCTTATAATTCAGCGACGGGGCAGTTTGATGCCAACGTTGGCTATGACCGTGAGAACAAGGTTGGTACTTACGATGGCCTGCGTATCGACTTCAAAGATTTACGCGGAGAGTACAGCTTCTCGGGCGTAACTGTTGGTACTAGTGAAGAAGAGGCAATGGACTCCCCTTACATGGGTGGTACTGAGCTGCTTCTGGCAATGGAAGTATTCCCATCGTACAGCTTCACACTCAATGGTAACCTGACGATTGCTCCGGGTGGTCAGATTAACAGCGACGGCGTTGGTGGTACTCAGGGTCTTACGCTTAATGGTGATCTGCGGATCACTGATGGTGATGCTGCGATTACAGTGGATGAGTTCGGTCGTGGTGTCTGGTTGACAGGTGTAACCTATGACCTTCACATGCGCGGTGCATCTATTGACGTAACCGAAGATGGCTTGACCTTTAATAAAGGGCTGACGTGGTCGACCATTCAGGTCGGTCAGTACAACAGCGCTACAGGTGAAATCGAGGGTGGTATTATCTTCGGCTCGCGCGAGGATGGCGACAACCTTGGTGCCTTCACGCTCGAACGTCTAGAGGATGGCACTACGATTTCAGTAGCGTCGGGTGGTGCAGGTCAGGTTTGTATTGGCGGCTCACTCAACGCTGGAGGCACTGATTGTGCGGGCGCTGGTCGTTTCGAAGATCGCGGAGAGCAAGGGCTGACTATCAAAGTTAAGGCGAAGTTTGCAGAGGCTCCTACTGACGTGAACGATCCTAATTATTATCGCTACCTTGGCAAAGGTAATCGCTTCTCTTGGACACAGACAAATGGTACGACCCTGACTCTTGATAACTTCAGCACCCAGGATGGTCCTCAGGGCGGGAACGACTACGGTCTGAATATTGATCTTAAGCTTGATGTTGCAAGAACAGCAGTGCGTGCAAGTTTTATTGATGAGGACGGTGACGGTAATACGGACAATGACTTTGATGGTGATGGTCGTCCTGATTTGATCGATACAAATGGTCAGTATATTCAGGAGTCCGAGATCCCGGAACGTGGCCCTCTTGGCTTTGCAGTATTCGGTCGGGTTCACTTTAAACAGCTGAACATCGATGGTCTGAAGATTGCTGCGACTCCAGACAGTACGCCTCAGACGCTGATCAGTCAGATTGTTGTTCAGAATGCGGATATTCAGGCTAACCTGACGGCCACTCCAATCCGCTAACCTTCCTTTGCTGCGATGTCCGATGATCAGGCGTATACTGTACGCCTGAATCATCGGCATCGGAGTCTCTTATGAGCCAGCAGAATCGCCTGGTTATTTTCGACACTACAATGCGTGACGGCGAGCAAAGCCCGGGCGCATCAATGACCAAAGAAGAAAAAGTCCGCATCGGTAAAGCGCTCGAAAAAATGCGCGTCGATGTTATGGAGGCAGGTTTCGCAGCTGCCAGCCCCGGAGACTTTGCGGCTATTGAGGCCGTTGCCTCTGCTGTGCGCGAGAGCACTGTATGCAGTCTTGCACGAGCGGTTGATCGTGATATTGAACAAGCGGCTGCAGCGTTGAAAAATGCAGAGCGTGCTCGTATTCATACCTTCATTGCGACTTCACCTATCCATATGCAGTACAAGCTGCGTATGGAGCCAAATGCCGTTATTGATCAAGCAGTGCGAGCGGTAAAGAAAGCACGTGGATTGGTTGAAGACGTCGAATTTTCTTGTGAAGACGCGGGCCGCTCAGAAATCGATTTTCTATGCCGTATTATCGAAGCAGCTATTGATGCTGGTGCCAGCACGATTAACATCCCTGATACCGTTGGCTATGCGATTCCAGAAGAGTTCGGAAATACTATTCGAACACTGATTGAGCGTATCCCTAACGCGGATAAGGCGATTTTCTCTGTACACTGCCACAACGACCTGGGTCTGGCGGTAGCCAACTCTCTCGCCGCAGTGACTAATGGTGCTCGTCAGGTTGAGTGTACGATTAATGGTCTGGGGGAACGCGCCGGTAATGCCTCTCTTGAAGAAGTGGTCATGGCAACCCGCACCCGCCAGGATCTGTTCAACATCGAGACCGGTATTGATACAACTCATATCGTGCCGACGTCGCGGCTCGTTTCGAGCATCACGGGTTTCCCTGTTCAGCCGAATAAAGCAATTGTGGGTGCCAATGCCTTTGCTCACGAATCCGGTATCCACCAGGATGGTGTTCTTAAGCACCGCGAGACCTATGAGATCATGAAGGCAGAAGACGTAGGCTGGGGTGCGAACCGCATGGTGATGGGCAAGCACTCGGGACGTGCCGCCTTCCGCAGTCGTTTGCAGGAGCTGGGAGTTACGTTTGAGACGGACGCAGCTTTGAATGACGCTTTTGCTCGCTTCAAGGATCTTGCTGATAAGAAGCATGAGATCTTCGATGAAGACCTGCAGGCACTGGTCACAGAAAGCCGCTCGGCCTCTCTGCCTGATGTCTATAGTCTGGTATCGCTTGAGAGTCACTCGGCTACCGGTGAAACGCCTGTGAGTGAAATCGTCATCAGCAAAGATGGCACCGAGCATCGCAGTAAAGCGGAAGGTAGCGGCCCTGTGGATGCAGCTCTGCGTGCTATTGAAGATGTCGCTAAGTCCGGCGCTAATCTCTTGCTGTACTCGGTGAATGCGATTACGGAAGGCACTGACTCTCAGGGTGAGGTGACTGTGCGTCTTGAAAAGGCGGGCCGTATTGTCAACGGCAGCGGTGCGGATACCGACATTGTTGTCGCATCAGCAAAGGCGTACATCCATGCACTGAATCTTCTGGTCAGCACTAACGATCGTACGCACCCTCAGAACGACGGCGTTTAACGGCGTATGTTAGAGCAGCGTCGGGTCGATTATCTCAAGTCGATGGGCATCACAGTGTGGCTGCCCAGACGAGAGCTGCCTCATGCCCCAGCGTCTCGCTGGATGGCCGAGGACTCGCCATCTGAGCGACATGAGCATATTCATATTGAGTCGACGCATGATCATGCCCGCCCGGTAGCCGCAGCAGATTTGTTGCGGGCGGGGCAGCCTATGCCAGCTCACCCTGAGGTGGCAGAGGAAATCGTTAAAGAAACGCCTTCAGAGCCTGTTAAGCCTGCAGCGCCGGTCAGTACGGATTTAGCACCGCCGGCTGAGGATACCGTCGTTGCTTCTGTTGGTGAGCCGCCAAGGTTCGCGCTGGAGTTTATGCAGCTGAGTGGCTCAGGGATCTGGGTTGTCGATGCCAACATACCGCTGGAGCAGGTGGCCCCTTTTGCTGGCAGAGTGTTAGCAGCGTTTGGCATGAAGCCCTCGGTTGTACCTCAGCCAGTCTCTTTTCGTTGGCCATTTATCGAGTCCCGCCACCAGGATCAGAGTGAAGCTGTTGCCGTGCAGGCACTGAGGGCCCAATGGCAGTATTTCAGCAGTCAGGGTGCCGGCTACGTTATCACCGTAGGCGCTAACGCACAGAGCTGGATGAATAAAATAGACGTTAAAGAGCACTTCCATATAGCGGACCTCGAGGCATTAATGTCGTCGGCGTCCGCCAAGCGTGCTTTATGGCTCTCATTGCATGGTCTGGCGGAACGGTAGATGCCTATGAGTGATATCCGCGCGGGAGGCATCGAAGACCTCGAAACGGTTATGGCAATTGAGCAGGCAGCTCATCAGTATCCGTGGTCTGAAAAAATCATGACGCGCTACCTGCGCAAGCCAGATTCTGTCTGGGTACTCGAAGTTGCCGGCGAGCATACGGCTCATGCGGTGATCTCTGCCGTAGCCGATGAAGCGGAATTATTGATGATCAGTGTTCGTCCCGAGATGCAGGGGCGGGGGTATGGCAAAGCATTGCTTGGTCGTGTCAGCCAATGGTTGCAGATGAAAGGAATAATGTCTTTCTTTCTCGAGGTTCGTGAATCAAATGCAAGCGCAATCGGTCTGTACGAGTCGCTTGGATTTAACGAAGTTGGCAGGCGCCCCGGTTATTATCCTCATCCCGATGGCCGTGAAGACGCTCTGATTTATTCGCTGGAGCTTTGTGATTAATGGTCTCTGAACTCAGTAGTCATACTGCGTTACTAGTTTCCTGGCTGATATCAGCCGCCCTTCTTTTTTATACGTTCAAAACTATCAACTGGGCGGCATTCTCGCGCCACTCAGGTGTACAACATTTCTTTCTCGGAAGCTTGCTGGTCGTATCCGGATTCTGGTTTATGCGGGCGGGAGTTCGTCCGGGACTCGATTTCCATATTATTGCCGCAACGGCGCTGACGCTCCTGATGGGCTGGCGTCTGGCCTTACTGAATATGGCTCTGGTGCTGGTTGTTATGGTGTTCTTGGGTGTCATTGAGCCAGAAGCCTGGGCGCTCTCTTTTTTGCTGGGGGCTGCAATTCCAATACTGGCGGCTTACCAGTTTTTTCTTCATGTCTATCAACGTATGCCTCATAACCCCTTTATTTATATTCTGGTGGCAGGCTTCCTGAATGCTGGGTTTACTCAGGTTGTATACGCTTGTTCTGTTTCCGGCTGGTTCTGGCTTGAAGGTATTTATACTCTGGAGCAGATCTGGCGGGACTACCTGAGAATGCTTCCGTTAATGATGTTTCCGGAAGGGATAACAAACGGTATGTTTATCGCAGGGATGGTGAGCTTCCACCCCCGCTGGCTGAGCACCTTTGATGAAGATTCGTATTTTAATTAGTGAGCTTCATTAACGGGGAGCATACTTTTGCAGCTTTCGTTGCAGAGTCCGGCGGTGCATATTTAAGGCCCTTGCTGTCGCTGAAATATTCCCATCGTTTTCGTTCAGTACTCGTTGAATGTGTTCCCACTCCATCCTGTCGACGCTCATTACTTCAGCTTGCTGCTGATCCACAGACTTACCTTCGAAGGTCGAAATAAGATCCTGCAATGTTGCAGGCTTGTGCAGATAGTTGTCGGCACCGCGTTTGACCGCTTCTACAGCGGTAGGAATGCTGGCATAACCTGTAAGTACGATAATAGAAGCTTCAGGCCAGCGCTGTTTTATCGGAGAAATAAGATCGAGACCAGAGCTGTGCTCAAGGCGCAGGTCAAGAATAATTCGCTGCGGAGAATCTTCAACGTCTCCCAGTTCTTCCGGACTGCGGATGAAGGTGGCTATTGCGCCACTTCTTTCAAGGCTACGACAAAGTACACGACCGAAATGTTCGTCATCATCAATGATCAGGTAACGTAACGTCATGCGCTTTGTCTCCGCGAGGCTATGGGCAGTTTCAAGTGGCTCAGGCTGCCGCCCGAATTCAGAGCTTTTAAGTGAATGCTGCCACCAAACTGCTCAATGCTGGCGTTGCTCAGATAAAGTCCGATGCCCATGCCATGTTCTTTCTGGCTTGCGAATACGGCCTCTTCGCTGATGTGACTGGCTGCTTCCGGGTCAGGCTGAATAATATCCAGCTCCCAGAAGTCAGAAGTTACTCGGGAGCGCAGCTGTACAGGTTTCTGTCCGGCTTCTGCGGCGTTATCCAGAAGGTTCAGTAATGCCTGGTCCAGAAGTGGCGAGGCGGGGATGATAGCTGATGCTTTGCAATCAAGCTCATCCCATAAAGCATGCGGTTTACTCAAACGCCAGCGATGGAGTTGGCGCATCAGCCACTCCTCAGCATCGTGTTCTGAATGGGCGCTACTTTGTCGGCCCGCCATCGCCAGCTGCTGAAGCGAATGTCGGCACCGCTCTACCTGCTGGCGCATGACAGAAATATCTTCATCGCTAACCTCGTGCTCGGTGGCTTCGTCGAGCAGCATATCGAGGGTCATCAGAGGCGTGCCCATTTCATGGGCGGTGCCTGCTGCGAGCGTAGCGATACCAATGAGTTGCTCGTTCTTGAGCTGTCGCTCCCGGAGAGACTGGATCTCAACAACATGCCGTTGTCGATCACGTACCAGTGCGGGCAGAAACGCAGCGATAATGAGTGTACTGAGAACAAAGGTCAGCCACATGCCACCAAGGTGCCAGTCAAACAAAGAGCCTTTGCCATCCATGCCCATCGCCAGCGGTGTATACCACTGCGTCAGTACGCTGTAATCCAGAATCAGTGTGCCGGCCACTATAAGTGCGCGATACCGGTTAAGGCTGTACGCTGAGACAACCATTAACACCAGAAAGTACGAGATCACAGGGTTTGTCGCCCCTCCACTGAAAAACAGCAGTGCCGTCATCAGCTGGGTTTCCGCGACAATATTGAGTAGCAGAGCATCCTGCCCCATTCGTCTCGAAGCCTGCCAGAATGGCAGGGCGATCAGTGGGATATAACCTGCGAGCACCCACCAGATGATAGGCGGCAGATTAAAGCCCACGAATGCAAGCCAGAATAGCAGTACGAGCCAGATCAGAGCGACCGAAAACCTGAGCAGGCCGAGGCGAGTGAGCGTATTACCAAAATTCAATCCGATGACCCCTGACTTCCGGACAAAGTGGCATTTTCATTGAATTTACAGCATACCACTTACAGGAGGAGTATTCTGAAAATAGGTCATGACCTGAGTCATTCCTGCGCTTCATCAACGTCTCTATGGCGAGAACAGCGCGCAGCAATTGTCCGCCGGAGAGCTGTTGCGAAATATGCACAAGTATCGCGTATCCCGAGTGATGTCGGAGGCAACTATTGATGGCGAAGCGCCAGGGTTTTCGGGATTGTATGGCGTTTCGTTCCTGACGGTTCTCTGATACAGCGTAACGTCGGGACTCGGGCGTTGTTGTGTGCTTCAACCTTGGCGTTAATTTTGCGATAATCCGCCCCCTTCTGAATAACACACTTCTCCGGGCCGGATCTCTATATGAAACCTCAGATTGCCGAGTTACTTAGTGCCGCTGTCAGCGTTCTGAAAGAACAGAATGTACTTCCAGCAGACCTCGAACCGCGAATTCAGGTCGATAATACCCGCGATAAAGCACACGGTGATCTGGCAACGAACCTGGCGATGATGCTGGCAAAGCCTGCTGGTAAGAATCCACGTGAACTCGCTCAGCTGGTGGTCGACGCTCTGCCAGAAAGTAGCCTCGTCGAGAAGACCGAAATTGCAGGCCCAGGGTTTATCAACTTCTATCTGAGTGATGAGTCTACGTCGTCACTGGTCAAAGCTGTTCTGGATCAGAAAAACGAATATGGTCGCTCTGATGTTGGCCAAGGCAAAAAGGTGCAGGTCGAATTTGTGTCGGCCAACCCGACCGGTCCTTTGCATATTGGCCATGGCCGTGGAGCCGCCGTCGGTGATTGCCTGTGTCGCCTCCTCGAAGCGACAGGCTGGGACGTCACCCGTGAGTTTTACTACAACGATGCAGGCCAGCAGATTAATAACCTTGCTTTGTCGGTTCAGGCGCGGTGTAAGGGCCTGACCCCTGACGATGCAAGCTGGCCAGAAGACGGCTACCGCGGCGAGTACATCATTGATCTCGCCGAGAGCTTTATGCGTGGTGACACCGTATCGTCTGAAGATCAGAGCTTCACAGGCACCAAAGACGCTGAGGACCTCGAAGGTATTCGTCACTTTGCAGTCGCTTATCTGCGCAACGAGCAGGATCTTGATCTCAAGGCATTCGGTGTCGATTTTGACGTCTACTTCCTTGAATCCTCGCTCTACACCGAAGGTAAGGTTGAAGAAGCCGTTCAGACACTGATTAAAAATGGTTACACCTACGAAGACGGAGGCGCTCTCTGGTTGCGCACCACTGACTTTGGCGATGATAAAGACCGTGTCATGCGTAAAACAGACGGTGGCTATACCTACTTCGTTCCGGATGTCGCCTACCACCTGAACAAATGGCAGCGTGGTTTTACTCTCGTAATCAACGAACAGGGTGCTGATCACCACTCAACCATTACCCGTGTGCGTGCAGGTTTGCAGGCGCTGAACGCCGGTATTCCAGAAGGCTGGCCGGGTTATGTACTGCACCAGATGGTGACCGTAATGCGTGGCGGTGAAGAAGTTAAGATCTCCAAGCGTGCGGGAAGCTACGTTACTCTGCGTGACTTGATCGACGAAGTCGGTCGCGACGCCACCCGTTACTTCCTTGCAGCCCGTAAGGCCGATGGACAGCTCACCTTTGATATCGACCTGGCGCGCTCTCAGTCGTCAGACAACCCTGTGTATTACGTTCAGTATGCGCATGCGCGGGTATGTTCGATTTTCCGTAAACTGGCAGAAGCAGGTCAGAGCTGGGATGCTGAAACGGGCCTTGCTGCTTTGGGCGCGCTGACGCTTGAAACTGAAAAAGAAATGATGGTTAAGGTCGGTCGTTTCCCTGAAATCGTTCGCCGCGCCGCCGATGCCAGCGAACCTCATCAGATTGCTAACTTCCTGAGAGAACTGGCGGGTGATTTCCATACCTGGTACAACTCAGAAAAAACCCTGGTAGAGGATGCCGACCTGCGTAACGCGCGCCTGGCTCTGGCTGAGTCTGTGCGTCAGGTTCTGCATAACGGCCTGTATCTTTTGGGCGTCAGTGCACCGGAAGAGATGTAATCGGTCACAGTAATACTGAAAGAGTATGGTAGTGTGATCGCGAACGTATTTCTCTGGGTAAGTTGATGTCTGATAACAGCTCTAAAGTACCGGCCTGGGTGTGGGTAACCACACCCGCTATCGCTATTGGTTTTGTCGGTTTTATTTTTTATCTCTCGACGATTCCGGCGGGCGACGAGCTCGAAGCCGTTCGCGGTGATGCACGTAAAGTACTTGAAGAAAGCGCGGCGAAAGCCCGCGAAGATGCGGCAAAAATTGAGAGTAAGGTGAAACCTTCTTATGATTTTTACCGCCTGCTGGAAAAGCAGACCGTTGAAGTCCCAGACGTTGAAGAGTACAAATCGACGCCTAAGGATGCCGCAGCCAAGTATGAGTATCGTCTTCAGGCTGGCTCTTTCCGCTCAGACAGTGATGCGGACCGGATGCGAGCAGAGCTGATTCTTGAGGGCTTACCTGCCTACCTCGAAAGCAGTGCAGTCAACGGTTCGACATGGCACCGGGTATTTGTCGGGCCGTATACCGACCGCTCCAAACTTAATAAAGCGCAGGACATCCTCGTCAGCCGCAACGTCAGCCCACTCGTGCTGAAACAGAAAGTCAGCGACTGAGATCAATTACAAGCTGGCTTTGCCTTGCCGGGCTCACCGGGCTGTGTAACATTGAATACACCGCCCTCACAGGAGTCGCTCATGGCATTGGAAACCCACACTCACTTCTACAGTGTTGAGACACCAGAAGGTCGCAAACAGCTGGCATTCCAGATGTGGCAGCGGTCTGCCTCTGCGACAGCCCCGGTTCTTATCTGTGTGCACGGCCTCACCCGTAATCGCCATGATTTTGACGAAATAGCGTCTGCGCTCGCATCACACTATCGCGTGGTTACGGTCGACATGATCGGTCGCGGCGACAGTGACTGGCTGAGTGACCCCAGTCACTATGGGTATCCGCTTTACATCAGCTTAATGCAGCAGCTGATGACTCATCTGGCAGACATCACCGGCGAAGACCGTTTCGATTGGCTTGGCACCTCTATGGGAGGGCTGATCGGAATGATGATCGCGGCCAGTCCGGCGACTCAGATAGACCGGCTGGTACTCAATGATATCGGCCCCGAAATCCCTGTGGCAGGACTGAAAAGACTGGCGGATTATGTCGGGCAAGCGCCTGCCTTCTCGTCTTTGGGAGAGGTGGAAGATTATCTACGGGTCATTGCTGCCGGGTTTGGCCAGTTGAGCGATGCTCAGTGGCGTACCATGGCGACTCACGCTGCGCGAAAGGACGAATCAGGCAACTGGCGGCTGACGTACGACCCGGCGATCAGTAATGCGTTTGATGGTCTTAGCGAGGATATTGACCTTACCGGTATCTGGAAGCTTGTATCCTGTCCGGTCTTGGTGATCCGGGGAGAGCAATCAGACCTGCTGACGGAAGAGGGCTTGGTGCGGATGTGCGAACGCAAAAACACCTACCATGTAACTATCCCTGACGCAGGTCACGCGCCGGCGCTGCTGTCGGGCGAAGAGATCTCGACAGTGCGCGATTTTTTGACGACGTAACCGAATGTAAGGCTCGCAAACAACAAAAAGCCACAGACGGTTTCTGGAAGAATTAGCGCTCATGGTTCTTACTATAAACAGTCGTTCATGGTTTCAGGGTTGCGGGCAATGGAAGAAACAGAACTCAGCCAACCGGCGTTTTTACATGTTCATATTATCGGTGCGTTCGTGTCAGCCAGCATACTCATGCTGGTGATGTTAGTGGGCTGAAAAGGGGAGGGGGTAGCGGCACCTCCTTGTGCCATAGCTTGCGCCGAAACGCTTATTAAGGGTTAGCATCTACCGTTACTGTACCGTCTGTTTCGATAGTAACCACCGCACTTACGAAGCTGAAACCTTCGCCCTGACCAAATTCTTCGTCATCTACTTCCGGATCATCCAGTTCAGCCTGACACGTCACAGCGACAGTGTAATCGCCTGGTGTCAGGTAAGACGCCGTGTACGAAAGTTCAGCATCAACTGACGCTGTTGCCACTGGCTCGCCGTCGGTTCCCAGGTCGTCTGGTTCTGTAACCTCACCTTCATAGACATACACCGCTTTCGTGTCTTCGCTGTTGCAAAGTTCAGAAGACAATGTGCCGGTAATCGCACCGTAATCGGCCAGATCAATCAAACGGATCGTCGGACGTAGCTTGTAATCGCCAGTGCCTGTCACCGTAATCGCTTTGCGCAGATCGAAGTCCAGCATGAAAGAGACTGATTCGTCGGCCGTCACGGTGAAACCACTGACGAGTTTCAGACCCGTCTGCTCACCACTTGGAATTTCCAGCTCAAATGAGCCATCAGCAAACGAGATATAAGTGTCATTATTTCCTTCGGTATCTACCATCAGGCGGATTTGAGAGTACTCGCCAGCTTCTACTTCGAAATCGGTAAACAGTTCTACACTATTGCCCGCTTGATAATCTAACAGGTTAATCTGCTTTGGCTCATCGAACGTCAGCTCTTCCTGTGTTTCATCATCTTTAATCAGAACAACACCAGAGAACTGTACGTATACGCCAAGTGCTGAATTTACCGGCGCATCAGTCACACTCATGGATACTTTACCGGTCTCGCCGTCATCATCATTACTGCTGCCATCACCACCGCAGCCAGTCAGAATTAAAGCCGACGTCGCGACTGCCAGAAGTGACGGTTTCAGTGAACCAGAAGAAATAGACATACATACTCCAAAATCAATGAGGTTACTTATCTGTACGCGTATTTATCTAAAGGTTCCTATATTTTTTTACGGAACTTTTCGTTGAAGTGGTGTGGGTCGATCTATCATCAAGCAATACACGGCTGTAGGCAGCTCTGCTCACCATTCGTCGCGGTGGTTTGTCTCAGGCAATAAAAAAAGCCCGTATATTTCTGTACAGGCTTTTGGAATAGGCGGACAAATCTGACGGGATCAGATTTGCACGGCCGCAGGCCGCCCGGAGGGGCAAAGCCAGGGATGGCTTTGATGAATCGAACGAGTTCGATGGAGTGTTTCACTTTCTTGTAAGCAATAAAAAAGCCCGTACATTTCTGTACGAGCTTTTCGAATAAGTGGTGCCCAGAGGCGGACATCGAACGGGGGCGCCCAGCTCACCGACACGGGTGGCGGTGGTCATATTTCAGATAACAAAAAGCCCCGCAATTGCGAGGCTCTTTGTAGAAATAAGTGGTGCCCAGAGGCGGAATCGAACCACCGACACGCGGATTTTCAATCCGCTGCTCTACCGACTGAGCTATCTGGGCATCTCGTCAGGACTGTGTGTCCGTTGAGTGGCGCGTATTAAACCGCGCTCGTCGCATACTGTCAACAGCTATTCGGCGATTTTTCTTAATTTTCAGGAACATAGCCTTCAGCCTGATCGAAATCCCCACCACTGAGAAACTTCTCGCGCTGCTCGGTCAGGTACTTGCGGGCTTCGGGGTCCATAACGCTCAGGTGCTTCTCGTTAATCAGGCGCTTTTGGTGCTCGATCCATTCTTCCCATGCTTTTGCAGAGACAGTTTCCATGATTTTTTCACCGGCAGGTCCGGGGAAGGGTGGAGTGGTCAGAGCGGGGAGTTCTTCACCGTATTTACGACAGTGTACCGTGTTGGCCATGCTTACTCCTGAGTGATCAATGTAAGTAGTTTTTTCACCGGTGCAGCCAGACCAATGGCGCTGGGTGAGGAGGTATTGTACCAGTGGACGTTGTTTTCATGCACAGTCGCAGCAGGTCGTTTCAGTATTACGTGCACTGGGGTGATATCAAGGTGGTAGTGCGAAAAGGTATGTCTGAAGGTGTTCAGAGTCTGACTTTCAGCCTCTGTGTGGCCAGTCTCGCTCAGAATAATCTGCTCCGTTTCAGCGGTGTTTTCGACTTCGGGAAAGCTCCACAGCCCGCCCCAGATACCACTTTGAGGCCGCTGCTTCAGTAGTAGCTCACCCAGTTCGTTCTCCAGAATTACCATAACGGTACTTCTTACTGGTTTTTCCTTCTTTGGCTTGCTGTTCGGGTATTGCGTTGGATTACCTTCAGCATACCCCTGGCAGTCAGGCTGCAGCGGACAAATGCCGCAAGCCGGCTTTGAGCGTGTGCACAGGGTCGCGCCCAGATCCATCATCGCCTGTGTATATTGCTGGTGGCTGTGTTGGGGCGTCAGCCGTGTCGCAATATTCCAAAGCTCTTTTTCGACTGCTGTGGTACCGGGCCACCCGGAGAGGGTATAAAAGCGGGTAAGTACTCGCTTTACGTTGCCATCGAGAATCGGTGCGCGGATGCCCATACTAATAGAGGCGATAGCCCCAGCGGTTGAACGTCCTATGCCCGGCAAAGCACTCAGGCCCTCTACTGATCTGGGAAACTCTCCGTCGTATTCGCTAACGACTGTCTGAGCGCATTTGTGAAGGTTTCTGCCGCGGGCGTAATAGCCAAGCCCGGTCCAGTGGTGAAGTACGTCATCCTGGGTGGCGTTGGCCAGAGCTTCGACCGTGGGGAAACTTGCCATAAAGCGTTCGTAATAGGGGATAACGGTGGCTACCTGAGTCTGCTGCAGCATGATCTCAGACACCCAGACATGGTATGGGGTGATGTTCTGTTGCCAGGGAAGATGCTTTCGCCCGTGAACCTCATACCAGGCGAGCACAGTTTCACTAAAGGCTGAGTCTTTCATAGTGTCCGGTTTCTGTTAAAACGGCGGGCAGTATGAAGGATATGGCTCAGATTTCGTAGCTGTTGCTGCGTCGCTCGGCTGAGACAATCAGGTACTGGTGTAGCTGTCCGAGGGATAGTGGACGGCTGAACAGGTAGCCCTGACCTTCATCGCAGTTATTCAATCGCAGATACTGGAGCTGTTCATCTGTCTCGACGCCTTCGGCAACCACGTTCAGATCGAGCTTGTGGGCCATTGCGATGACCGCAGCGGTGATTGCCATGTCGTTTTTGTCATCCGGGATGTCCATGACGAAAGAGCGGTCGACTTTAAGCACATCAATCGGGAAGCGCTTGATATAAGACAGCGAAGAATAACCAGTACCGAAGTCGTCGATGGCAATGGATACCCCTGTCGATTTGATTTCCTGCATGATGCGGATGGCTTCTTCAACATCATCCATCAGCGTACTTTCGGTGATTTCCAGTTCCAGGCAGCGCGGTGGAATTTCCGTGATCTCAAGCACATTGCGAATACGGCCTGCGAGATCCGGATCGGTGAACTGCTTGGCTGACAGGTTAACCGCAACCTTGGCATCTGCTGGCATTATGTTCTTGCGGATAAGGCTACTGATCTGGCGGCATGCCTGTTCCAGCACCCAGTTACCTATATCAATAATCTGGCCTGTTTCTTCGGCGACCGGGATAAAGTTATCCGGTGTGATGATACCTTTGTCGGGGTGCTGCCAGCGAATCAGTGTCTCGATGCCTGTGGTACGGTAGTCGAACAGGCTGATCTTAGGCTGATAGAACAGGGTGAACTGATTGCGTTCTATCGCTTCGTTGATCTCTTTCTCGATAGCGAGGTGTTCGAGAATAGAGTGATTCATCTCTTCAGAGAAGAACTGGAAGTTATTCCGTCCCTGCTCTTTTGCCGAATACATGGCCAGGTCTGCGTTCTTCATCAGCACGTTGGTGTCTGTTGAATCATCAGGCGTCATTGTGATGCCAATACTCACCGACGTGAGAATATCCTGACCTTTTACGCGGATAGGTTTTGACATGGCGCGCAGAATTTTTTCTGCGACGGCACGAACGTCCTGCACTGAGCTGATATCTGTCAGCAGGATCGTGAATTCATCACCGCCGATTCTGGATACTGTGTCGTTTTCGCGCACGGTGTTGCTCAGGCGGTTAGATACCTCCTTGAGTAGAATATCACCCGCATCATGTCCCAGGGTGTCGTTCACACGTTTGAACTGGTCCATATCCAGGAACATCAGGGCCATGGATTTTCCTGAGCGGATAGCCCCTTTTACTGAGGTGACCAAACGATTCTTAAACAGGCGCCGGTTCGCCAGCCCCGTCAGTGGGTCGAAGAAAGCGAGGGTTTCCATCTGCACCTGAGCCGCTTTCAGTTCAGAAATATCTGAAATTGCACCTAAGTAGCCGAGTAACTGACCGTCACGATCATGCAGCGCACTGGCCATCAGATGAATCCATGTATGCGCCATATCCGGACGGGTCAGGCGGATTTCCAGCGCAATGCTTTCTTGATCCAGAACCAGGCGGTTCCAAGCCTCCTGAACATTCACCAGATCTTTCGGGTTGATCATTTCAAACCAGTCCTGAAGGTCGGGGTGCTCGCTTGTCAGGCCATGAATGTCGCGCCAGCGCTGGTTAACGTATTGCAGATTCTGGTTCGGATCGACCTGAAAAATACCTACCGGAGATAATGCGGTCAGTTTTCTGAACCTTTCTTCCGATGCTTTTAACGACTGGTTTTCATCATCGATGGTCGTCAGCAGGCGGTTAAAAAGATCAACCAGATCACCGAGTTCATCGTTATTCGTTTTCGTTGCCCGAATCGAATAGACCTTTTTGTTCAGGATCTCCGTCAGCGTATCACTGAGTTCGCGCATCGGTCTGGAGATCACATCTTTAAGCTTATTGGCGAGAAACAGAGCAAGTGCGAATGCCGTCAGCATGATGATGATAGAGAACACCAAAAACTGAAAGAAACGTTCGAGTAGTTGGTCGCGGCTGCTTTCGATGTACAAAGTGCCTATAGGTTCTTCAGCTCGGGTAACGGGGAAGAAGCGTGAAAAATTGTAGGTCTTGAGGGTATCGACTCGTGGCAGGTAATTCGGACAATCAATACGCTCATGTGCCTTCGAGTGGTAGCTGGCCGCAAGTGTCTGATCCTGGCGATAAATACAGCCACGGACTATTGCGCCGTCAGACTGAAGGGTGTTCAGGTTGCTCTCAAGCAGCGCCTTATCGTTGAAGGTCAGTGCGGCAGTGATACGGTCTGAAATAACGTCCCCTAACACCTGTAGCTTGTTCTCTGTATCGCGCTTGGCAAGGTAGTACTCGAGCGAAATATAGGCGAAATTAGCCAGCAGCAGTGTCAGACCCGTTGTAATCAATGAAATAAGAACAAGGCGTCGGCGCAGGGACTGAGTTTTGAAAAGCGTCATGGCACTACTCTCCCAACGGGAGTGTTGTATGGCAGCCAAGGAAGCGCTCCTTCCTGAAGTGTCATTGTGATGTACATTCTGCTGCCAATCATACTGTGCCGGTAATCCGAATAAACGCGCTCTACAGAGTGCTGCGTCAGTTATGTGAATGCAAGACGGCCAATACGGCCTTTTAAAGGTCATCTTTTATTAGATGGCGCATTTTGATGCGCTCTAGTGGAAAACCCAATCAACTCAGTTTAGTACTAATTCGTTGATTTTACCGGTGGCTGGTCACAAAAAAAGCCGCTGTTCAGCGGCTTTTTTGGGAGAGCCAGTGGCTTATGAGCCAGCCTGAAGCTCTTCAGGATCATATGGCTTGACGGGTTCGCTTTCCAGTTCGGCGATAAGTTCGCCAATGCTGATGCTCTGCAAGCGGTCAGAAAGCTGTGTGCGGTAGGTTTTCACCATACTCAGACCAGAAATAACAGCGTCGTAGACCAGCCAGTTGCCTGAATCTTTGTCCTCGTACAGGCGGAAATCCACAGGGACTTTATTGCCATTACTCTGGGTGAACTGGCCTTTCACGATAGCGCGGCCACCGTCTGGGCTGTAGCGGGTGTCTGAGAACTCCAAAGATTCACCGCTGAATGCCTTAAAAGCACCGCCATAGGTGCGCAACTGGCGATCACGGAAAATAGTAATGAAGCGCTGCTGCTCTTCTGGTGTTGCACGGCGCCAGTATTTGCCCAGTGCGCCCATTGCGATCTTTTCCTGGTCGATTGCCGGAAGGATGTATTCTTCTACCAGGCGCTCAACCATCTGAGCATCGCGCTCTTCAGGTTCGGTTTTCTTCAGTTCAGCGATGACACCGTTGGTGGCTTGCTCAACCACTTTCAGTGGCTTGTCGTCACTGGCGAATGCCTGCGTTACCGCAAACATCATCAATGTAAAAAGGGAGAGTATTTTCAGCACGGTTACGTCCTTATCATTTTTCATCAGTATCTAACGATACGTATCAGCTGCCTAGACGGATGTTCACAATTATTTGTTACACCTGTGCAACAGTGGCTGCTTATTTAGTCCTTTTGTAGACCAGAAGGTCACCCTGACGTTCAAAATTTCGTCGCAGGATGGCTTCGGACAGTGAGTCTTCACTATCGTTAAACTCCAGAGTCAGCGATTCTTCATCCGCCCATTTGCACAAAAAGTGCAGCATCTGATGCATAACACCACGGCCTTGAGTGATTCGACGAACGCCTGCCTTCGACAGCCTCACGTGGTCGCCAGTCCGCTCTGCCAGTAACGCGCCAATAATGCGGTCGTTAAATCTACCACCAACGATCCAGCGATTCTCGGTAATCCATTCGCGCAGAGGCTCGTCGACCGCAAGTCCGTGAGGCGCAGTATCATTGCGGATTTTCTCAAAATCGACGAAGTCGTCTTCGGTTGGCTCTGTCAGGTGCTCCAGTTTTACCGGCACATCAGGCTCCTGTTCTTTGGCTTGTTCACGGTGTGGTGCATCAGTCAGGCAGGATTTATTACTTTCACAAGCTTACGGCCTACTTTCTGGTGCGCTTTGCTTTATAATGCTTTCTTTTCTGTTTTGCGAGAGTCCGGAGACAATCTCATTATGGCACGCACGGCGTCAGTAGAGCGTAACACGCTGGAAACCCAGATCACCGTTAAGATTAACCTTGATGGCACGGGTCAGGCCAAATTCGATACAGGTGTTCCGTTCCTTGAGCACATGATGGATCAGATCGCGCGCCATGGCCTGATTGATCTGGACATCACCTGCAAGGGTGATACGCACATCGATGACCACCACACGGTGGAAGATATCGGTATTACGCTCGGACAAGCGTTCGCGCAGGCAATCGGCGATAAAAAAGGCATCGTTCGCTACGGTCATTCATATGTGCCGCTGGACGAAGCTTTATCGCGTGTTGTGATTGATTTCTCCGGGCGTCCTGGTCTTGATATGAAAGTTGATTTCACGCGCGCTGCTATCGGCCGCCTTGATACCCAACTCTTCTGGGAATTCTTCCAGGGGTTTGTAAATCACGCCAAAGTGACACTGCACATCGATAACCTCAAAGGCTTCAATGCGCACCACCAGGCCGAGACGATCTTTAAGGCGTTTGGCAGAGCGCTGCGCATGGCGGTAGAGCAAGATCCGCGGATGGCGGGTGTGACACCATCGACCAAGGGTAGCCTTTAAGTCATGACCAGTAAGATTTGTGCCGTTATAGATTACGGCATGGGCAACCTGCACTCTGCGCATGGTGCACTTCAGAGCGTGGCACCTGATACTCAGGTCCTGGTGACAGGTGACCCTGAAGTCATACTCAAGGCCGATCACGTGGTGCTACCTGGCGTGGGTGCAATCCGTGACTGTATGGCTGAAATACATGCGCAGGGGATAGATGCGGTTGTTCGCGAAGTCGCTGCTACTAAACCATTGCTCGGTATCTGTGTTGGTTTGCAGGCCATGATGGAGCGCAGCGAAGAGAATGGTGGTGTCGATTGCCTTGGCCTGTTCCGCGGCCAGGTTAAGTATTTTGGTGATGACCTGAGAGAAAACGGTGAGCGACTTAAAGTGCCTCACATGGGTTGGAACACTGTCTCTCAGGGTAAACACCCTCTCTGGACAGGCATCGCAGATGATACCCGCTTCTATTTCGTGCATTCCTATCACGTGAAGGCAGAAGATGAGGAGCAGGTGAAAGGCCATGGTCATTATGGGGTCGACTTTGCTGCAGCCATGGGACAGGACAACGTCTTTGCCGTGCAGTTTCACCCTGAAAAAAGCCACAATGCCGGTCTCGCATTGCTCAAGAACTTCCTGAACTGGGATGGCCAGTCCTGATCTGGCTACCCGGTTAACGATTCAAATTTAAGGTTACTCTTTTAAGGTTACTCTCATGCTCGTTATTCCCGCTATTGATCTCAAAGATGGCCAGTGCGTTCGCCTGCGTCAGGGCCGAATGGATGACTCTACCGTGTTTGGTGATGATCCTGTGTCTATGGCGAAGCGTTGGGTCGATGCGGGCTGTCGTCGTCTGCACCTCGTCGATCTGAACGGTGCCTTTGCTGGTGAGCCGGTAAATGGCGAAGCAGTCACCTCAATTGCCAAAGCATTCCCTGACCTGCCGATTCAGATTGGTGGCGGTATCCGCTCACTGGAAACCATTGAGCATTACATCAAAGCGGGTGTGAACTACGTCATCATCGGTACCAAAGCCGTCAAAGAACCTGCGTTCGTAAAAGAAGCCTGTGATGCTTTCCCGGGTCACGTGATTGTCGGTCTGGATGCGCAGGACGGTTTTGTGGCGACAGACGGTTGGGCTGAAGTCTCTGAAGTTAAAGCCGTCGATCTGGCGAAACAGTTCCGTAACGATGGTGTATCAGCCATTGTGTATACCGACATCGCTCGCGACGGCATGATGCAGGGCGTGAACGTTGAAGCGACCGTTCAGCTGGCGGAAGAAGGTGGTATCCCTGTGATTGCTTCAGGCGGTGTTACCAATATCGAAGATATCCGTCAGCTGTCGAAAGTGGCGTCCCGCGGTATTCTGGGTGCGATCACCGGCCGTGCAATTTATGAAGGCACGCTGGATGTTGCTGAAGCTCAGGCTCTTTCAGACGAACTCACAGGTAAATAAACATGGCTCTGGCGAAGCGCATTATTCCGTGTCTGGATGTTGACAAAGGTCGCGTTGTAAAAGGCGTGAATTTCGTTGGTATCCGCGATGCGGGTGACCCGGTCGAAATTGCGAAGCGCTACAACGATCAGGGCGCTGATGAGATTACCTTCCTCGATATTACGGCCAGCCACGAAGAGCGTGAAACCACCGTACACATGGTTGAAGCGATTGCCGAGCAGGTGTTTATACCATTAACGGTCGGCGGCGGAATTCGCGAAATTGCCGATATCCGCAATATGTTGAACGCCGGTGCGGATAAGGTTTCGATTAACTCTGCCGCGGTTTATAACCCGGACTTTGTTCGCGCAGCGGCGGACAAGTTTGGCTCGCAGTGCATTGTGGTCGCGATTGATGCTAAGCAGGTTGATGATCACTGGGAAATTTTTACCCACGGTGGTCGCAAACCAACTGGCATTAATGCGGTGGAATGGGCTGTAAAAATGGCTGATTTTGGTGCCGGTGAAATCCTGCTGACCAGTATGGATCGTGATGGAGTGAAAACCGGCTTTGATCTGGGCGTTACTAAAGCGATCTCTGATGCGGTCAATATCCCTGTCATCGCCTCTGGCGGTGTGGGTAACCTCGATCATCTGGTTGATGGCGTCAAACTGGGCGGTGCAGACGCTGTTCTTGCTGCCAGTATTTTCCATTTTGGCGAATATACCGTTCAGCAGGCGAAAGAGCACATGGCTGAAGCTGGCATCGAAATGCGCCTTTAATTAAGTTTGTCTTTATTTGCCACACCTTGGTGGCCTGACTGGCCACCGAATTCCTGCCAATCCTGATAAAAGCGTCTACTCTGAAGGCAAAGCTGCTTCTTTCTTTATGTGAGAGCGGCACACCTTCTAACTGAACTCTGCCCGCAGGCTGAGAGTGGCGCAATGACTCAATTTCAATCCGTGAAGTGGAAGATACTGACGCCGATGATCCTGGTTTTCCTGCTGATCATGGTGTTTATCAACCTGTATTCCTCACATCAACAGAAAGCGCGTCTTTTAGAGACTACCGAGCAGCATCTTAACCAGGTGCTCGACAATTACCTTGATGGCATCAATATGTTGATGCTGACCGGCAGTATGGCGAGCCGGGATACTCTGAGAGATAAGTTCGCTCAGCAGGATGGGGTTGAAGAGGTCAGGGTACTGCGTGCTGAGGCGGTGAATAAAGTCTTCGGCCCCGGGTTTCCAAGCGAGAAACCTCAGGACGAATACGACCGTCGCGCCTTGAACGGCGAAGCTGTGTCGTTCGTCGAGACCGTGAATGGCGAACGGAAATTAACCGTCATCGAGCCTTACATTGCCGTTGAAAATCGTCATGGTACCAATTGCCTCGGGTGTCATCAGGTTGCAGAAGGCACCGTCTTGGGAGCCGGACGTATTACCTACTCTCTGGCAGCGGAAGACAGTCAGGTGCTGGGTGATCTTATCAACAGTAGCATGATGAATGCTGTGCTTATGATCGCCGGACTCTCCGGGATTTACTTTGTGATTTATCGGATCGTGATTCAACCACTTCGTCGTCTTGAAAAAACGATGGGCCAGATAGGCACTAATTCCGATCTGACATTGCGTGTAAACCTCGGCACCAATGACGAATTCAGCCGGGTAGAAGAAGCCACAAATCGCATGCTGAATAGCTTTCAGCCGGCAATCAGTGATTTGTCTCATACTATGTCTGAACTATCGGGGGTGTCAGGCGAGCTGGCATTGATCACCCGTGAGACACGGGATGGTATGGGTGAGCAGCAGCGCGAAAGTAAAGATCTGCTGGTGGCGGTAGAAGAGTTATCGGACGCTGCAGGGCGCGTGAACGAAAGTGCGGTAAATGCTGAAACAGCGGCCGTATCAGCGAAAGAGAATGCCGAGGGCGGTAGCGAAGTCGTTGTTCAGGTGACAGGTACGATTCAGGAGCTGGCGGCAGAAGTTGAGAACGCCGTGACGGTTGTACGGCAACTCGCTGAAGATACGCAAGGGATTGGCCATGTGGCCAAGTCGATCAATGAAATTGCAGAGCAGACTAACCTGCTTGCCCTGAATGCGGCGATTGAAGCGGCTCGTGCGGGCGAGCAGGGGCGCGGCTTTGCGGTAGTTGCTGATGAAGTGCGAAGTCTGGCAATCCGCACTCAGGATTCGACCAAAGAGATTAATGATATTATCGAACGACTTGTCAAAGTGTCAGAGAAAGCGGTTCAGGTGATGGATGCCAGTAAAGACCGTGCGCAGCAGGGCGTGCAGGATACTGAGCGTGCACGCGAAGCGCTTCATCAGATCGCAACAGGCGTTGAAAATATCCGATCAATGAACAGCAGGATTTCTGCGGCGGCAGATAACCAGAATAATGTGGTGTCGCGAATTAACGAGAATATTCGTGTGATCAGTCAGGCATCAGAGCAAACCCTGAGTGCATCAGGAAGAACCTTTGAGCACAGCAATGATCTTGGTCAGATAGTGCATCGGCTGCGGGAAATTGTTGAGCGTTTCAGGGTGTGATTCATACGTTCTGATAATAAAAATGGCCGCGATTGCGGCCATTTTTATTGTCGACTGTTATTTCTTAACAGCGAGTTCTACACGGCGGTTCTGGGCCCGGCCTTCTGCTGTATCGTTGGACGCAACAGGGTTGGCCTCACCATAACCTTTCGCGCTTAGCTTATCTGCACTAACGCCTTTTTCGACCAGGTAAGTACGCACAGACTGCGCGCGATCTTCACTGATTCGCTGGTTCAGCGCATCGCTACCGCGACTGTCGGTGTACGCCTGAATTTCGATCATCAGATCAGGATAGCGCTTCAGTTCTTTAGCAACATCATCAAGAATGGCTTCACTGTTTTCAGTCAGTTGCGCAGAACCTGTTTCGAAGAAAACACCTTGAAGCTTGCCGTCGAAGTCTGGGCAGCCGTCACCGTCGACCATAGTACCTTGCGGTGTGTCTGAGCACTTATCTTTGCGGTCAGGGACGCCGTCTTTATCAGTATCCAGCTTTGCAGCGATGCGGGCTTTTTCAGCAGCCAGTTCGGCGGCACGGCGAGCATCTTCCTCGGCTTTCGCGCGTTCTGCCGCTGCAGCTGCATGGGCAGCTTCGACGTCGTCGGTCATATTGTTTGCGGCTTCATCGCGTGATGAAGTAACGCTGTTGCTACCAAAGCGCATGCCGGCTTCCAGCACATAATTATTGTGCTCAATGTCTTCATTAACCATATCGTCGTAACGATACTCAGCACGTGCGAAGAAGGTATCGGTCGCCGCCAGTTGAAGGCCTGCGCCGACACTCACCAGAGCGTTCTCCTGAGCAAAATCGTTCAGCTCTGCCTTGCCATAGCCAAGGCCAGCGCTCACGTATGGCTGAATCATATCGTCACCGAAAAAATGAAGACCACTAACGCGAGCCTGCTGAACATCGGCGCGGCCATCAATCTGATCTGGAGATGGCTGTACGATACTGAGTTCAACCGCAGTGTCGCTATTCAGCATATAACCGGCTGAGAGTTCCAGGTCGTAGCTGTGTTTGATGTAGTCATCGAAGTATTCGTTGGTGACCTCGTGGTCGGTGTGGGCACCACCAAAAGTCACGTAATAAGGGTTTTCGGCCAGTGCAGTAACGCTGATCGAAGAAATAACTGTAGCGAGTAAAGTGCGTTTCACGGGTAGTCCATCCATATTATAAATTAATACAGCCTGTATAGGGTGGCCGTGCTTTAATTGACTGGGCGCTAGTGAAACAGTTCAAAAAAAAATAAAAAATTCATAAAAAACCCGAAAATGAATTTCGGGTTTTCGATTGTTTTGAAATCTTAATAAAGTTCCTGTTAATTACAGATCCTGAAGGATTTCGGACTTCTTCTGAGAATATTCTTCCCCTGTAATCAGATCGTCATCTCTTAGGTTCTGAAGTATCTCAAGGCGCTCTTTGATGGATTTTTCTTTTTTCTTCTCTTTCTTGCCACTAGAGGTATCCGGTCGCTTGTTCTGCTGCAGGCAATCGTATAACTCAGCCTCGAGAGTGACTTTGTTTACTGTTTTTATGCCACCGGCGAGCGTCGGCTTGCGGAAGCGGGACTCGCTACTGTCGAGAATAAGAATGCTGTCGGCCCGAGTTTCAGCAGCCTCTTTTTTTAGTTTATTCAGAGCCTTTTCCCGAGAGTTATCGCTCACTTCGAGAGTTTCAATCAAATTGCAGCCTTGAGCCTCTTTTGCAGTGATTTCATTGACGCTTACGGCGTTTGCAGTACTACTGAATGCGATCAGGATAAGGCCTATACCTGAATACTGAATAGCGGCACGTTTCATATGTTATCTCTGTGGTTAGGTATCTTCAGAATCTTGCCTCATGATACCTGAAGGCGATTATCTCTACGATACTCGCCCAGAATGGCACTTCAGAGCAGCGTGTCGAGCAGATTCCTGATCGCCGATGTCACTCCTCCAATTAAGTTGTTCAGAATACCAGTAACCGGTGGAAGAACACGAACATCCAATTGGTAACCTATATCTCGTGTCGCATTCTGCAGTACGTCCGACAATAAATTACCGGGAAGTACTGCATTTTCAGCGATCGGTGATGGTGCCTGCTCCAGTAGCAGTACCTTGAGTACGATAACGTCAAATGCGCTATTGATACTGCCTACCAATGCTTCAACACCATTACCCGGTTTTAGCGTGCTCACCTCGCTCAGTACCTGGCTGACGCCAAAGGTGATGGTACTTAACACCTCCGTGATGCCGCCCAGCAGTGGTAGCGGTTCAGTGCCTTCAGCTACCGCGTCCAGAATATTGTTCAAGTTGAATGTCAGTTGCACCAGTGGCCCGAGCAGTAAGGCAATATCCTGCTCGATTCCTTGTGGACTTTCGGAGCCGCCTACGCCTTCTGCAAAGCCGTTAAAGGCGCTACCCAGCTGGTCAAACGGTGCAGGAAGGGCACTGGTATCAATATCGGCAAGTCGTTCAGCAGCAAGCCGGATAGCGTCAATGGCGATCGCGCTGTCATCATTGGAACCTGTCAGCGTGGATGCGGTGGCATCAATACTCATTAACAGTGCATCTATTCCACCAATAATATCGGCGATTATTACTCGACTATCTTCGTCTGGGTTGCTCGCATTGAGTTGATTCAGTCCGCTGACCAGAGCGTCACGGAAGACACCTGCAATTCCATCGAAGCTGACTTCGGTGTTTTCTCCTGCAATAGGAACCTGAACGGCCAACGGCGTTGCTGAGAAATCACGTCCACGGGCGATGCCGACGGGGTCTTTTTGGGCAAGGCAGTTGGTGTAAGCCGGAGTTAGCGTACCCTCGGGGCTCAGGACGCCAAGGCCTTCGATTTCTGGTTCAACCGTATAAACTTCCATGCACATTTGAGCCGGTGTCCCGTTGACCGGATTGGCCTCTGACGCTTTCATCCAGAAGAAGCCATAGGTGTCTCCGCGTTGGAACATGGCGGCATTTCTTTGCATATCCGTCAGCGAACGGAATTTGCCCGCAGCGCCACTCACTACCTGCTGGGTGCGCCCGCACTCAGCGGTGGGTTCCAGCAACTGTAGGTCATGATCGTGGCCGGTCATGATGTAGTCGGCGTAATCACATACGCCTTCCTCGAGAAAGTCTTTCCATCGTTGACCTGCAGCCATCGGTAGCAATAAGCCCGGAATACCATCATAGAAGCCTGCATTACCATGAGAGCCATTTGAGAGGTATGGATGATGAGCAATAGCGACTTTAAATAAGGCCTCAGATGAGATCAGTTGATCCTGCGCCCAGATGAGTTGCTGCATGCCATATGTCTGCCATGAGTAACGGGCGTCTGCGTCGGCGAATGCACTGGCAATCGGGTTCGAGTCCAGCGTTACGATGTTTAGCAAAGGTTTGCCTTCTCGTGTGGTTGGCATTGCAGTTGTGGGCATCGCTTCGGTATTAATCGCGTAGTAGCGGTTGGGCATGTACCAGCGTGGACTACCGTCGCCACGCTCGTAGTCGATGTAGGTGTATTCCACCTGAAAATCACCGCGATAATTGCCCATGCCGTCGCCACCAACATAGCCAGTGTTGTCATGATTTCCGAGGGCCATATAGAAAGGCAAATCGCCGATGGGCGCGAAAGGGGCCTCGAACTTATCAATGAATTGAGCGTCGTCGACGGAGCTGACGCCGTCTTCGTAAATATTGTCACCAAACCCCATTACGAATTCGCATGCGCCCTCGCCCTGAGCTGCTTTCACATCGCATACATCCCGAATGGCCTGGCCTACCGCGTAGTGGCCCGGACTACCTGTGCCTGAATCTCCCATAGCAATAAACTGTGTTGTGGCGACGGCCTCGGGCTCAGGTACGGACTCGTTATCAAGGTCTATCCCGGGTGCGAGTTCCGTATCATTGATGTCAGTGGGAGCAGGTTCCCCATCTGCACTGCCAATACGGCCGCTGTTATCTTGTCCATTACAGCCAAGCAGAATGAAACACAGGCTGCTTAGTAAAAAAGTACGTTGTATTGTCATACGGTAGTCTCCCGGCGATGTACTTGTGCCCAGGTATTTGCCAGTGACTGCTGGTTTTCAGCGCGCGCTTCTGGGGCACGAAAATTAGTTTGAGCAATCCGTGCGCGAGTTGGTGTCAGGTTATCTTCCTGGAGGCGGTAGCGCTTGCCGTTTTGTTTTGCATCTACTTTGACTAACTTGGTTTTGCTGTTGTCGAGGTCACCGGCTCGCGAAGGGTCTGCGATAGAGGTGACGTAGTAGTATTCCGCTTGGGTGCGCTGGCGAGTTGCGTCCGTTACTACAAAGCCACGGGTTTCGAGTTCTGAGTATTTAATGTGTGGGTTGGCGATACTGATTGCTGTTGAAACCGCTGGGCTCGTGCCCTCCGGAAAGCCCGGTGAGGTAACAGATGGCGTGACGAATTCAACGGCCAATGCCTCATCCGTCAGGTCACCAATCAGCGTTGCAGGATTGCGGTAGATTTCATTGGCCCACGAGGTATGAATGTCCCCGGTAAAGACAATAACGTTATCAATGTTGTTCTCTTCGATGTGAGAAAGAACGCGGTTGCGGGATGCGGTGTAGCCGTCCCATTGATCCATATTCAGGCCCTGCTGAAGCGTCCCGAAAGGTAAAATCTCACTTAAGGCATCAGGGGTGGGTAGCTCAGCAATATTCAACTGAGCGAACATGACTTGCTGTCCGATCATGCGCCATACGGACTGCGACTGTGTCATGCCATCTAGCCACCAGTTCATTTGTTGGTCACTGATCAGTTTTCGGTCAGGCGCGTTATTATCCAAGCCCACAGGCGATGATACTTGCTGATCCCGGCCCTCAAGGCGTGTATCGAGCATCCATAGATCTATAAGGTCGCCATACTGGAAGCTGCGCCAAATAGACTCAGGGTCTTCAGGTTTTTCCCGTACCGGCATCCATTCCATGTAGGCTTGAATGGCGCGTGCTTTGCGACTTGGCCAGTCACCTTCTGATTCCGGCTGGTGGTTCTCGGCACCATCTTTGTAGCTGTCATTGGTGCTCTCGTGATCATCCCAGATACAGATCATCGGGTACTGCTGATGAATTGCCTGAAGGTGGGTATCTGTTTTGTACTGTGCATGCCGGATGCGGTAATCACTCAGGCTGACGATCTCGTTCGCGGGCTCGTGACTTCTGTTGGGTACCGAAGGGTCGTCGTAAGTACCCGGAGCATACTCATACAGGTAATCGCCCAGATGAAGAACAAAATCGAGATCCCAACGGTTTACGTCAGCTAACGCCTGATAGGCAGAAAAATGACCGTAGGCGTAGTTAGCACAGGAAACCGTAGCAAATCGAGCGCGCTCTATGCGTTGTGTTTTTGCAGGGAAGGTACGTGTTCTGCCGACTGGAGAAACCACGTTACCTGCGCCAAAACTGAAGTAATACCAGGTGTCCGGGTCCAGACCGCTGGCATCAACTTTAACTGTGTAATCGCGCTGAGCGAGTGCGACTGTATTGATGATGGTTGGGTCCGTCATTTCTGGCGTCCGGCTCACCATCAGGGTGACTGGAATACTGGCGGGCGCTTGCGGACCGCTCAATGCAGGGCTGACGCGGGTCCAGAGAATGACTCTGTCTGCCTGTGGATCGCCCGATGCGACACCGTGGTTAAAGGCGACATCGATAATGTCTGGCGCCTGTTCGATTCCATCGACAATGGGTGTGGATATTGGCTCTTCCGTGGTGTTCTCAGAGGAATCTTTGCATCCCGCAATAGATATAAACGGCAAAGTCGCAACGCTGCCGACAAAATCACGACGTTTCATATTTTCATTTCATAATGGGTTGTTTGACCGGGCCATTGTGAAAAATAAATATGACAGGGGTTGGGTCGATTTGTAGGAGAGTTGTGTCCCTGAATTGGTTACAAAATATAACGATCAGCCTATGAATTTCTGACGAAGAGAAATCAACTTCGAGTCGTTATGTTATTGCGGATACCATGTTCTATAGCGCTGGAAATGTGTGAAGAGAAAATAAAAAAGGCCGGCATAAGCCGTAATGCTGTTCACTTAAGCGGAGCAGCATTTCTATCCACCGGATAGCGGGTTTTTGATATCTTCACCGTCCGGGGCGTTGATCGCCTCGGACGGC